>Ga0209491_10007555_pt1 | contig 14291 bp, 14 predicted proteins | sample BON02_FD_187213 | JGI IMG/M metagenome (GOLD analysis project Ga0209491, IMG submission 187213) | Freshwater microbial communities from Lake Bonney liftoff mats and glacier meltwater in Antarctica - BON-02 (SPAdes) (version 2) | ecosystem: Environmental > Aquatic > Freshwater > Ice > Glacier... | reverse complement strand
TGTCCACATCCTTTATGCGAATGAAAAAGTGCGAGCGGGTGATCTACACCCCATCGCTGATGTGAACGAAGCAAACACGGAAGGCGACTTCTCAACGGTCGAATTGGAAGCACTTGTCCGCATGAAACTCACGAGTTTTCGTGACAAGGATCGTACTCACATCCGGGACATGATCAGCGTCGGCCTTATCGACGACGCGTGGTGCGCCCGCTATCCCGATGACCTTGCCGTGCGGCTGCGGCAGATCCTCGATACGCTCGATGGCTGAGCAGGTTGTCATGTTTCGTCGGCGGGGGATATCTTCAACGACACCGAATCGACCCATTTCCAGCGACCATCGATCAGTATCTCGTGCGGCTGATAGTTGGCTTTGTATTGCATTGTCGCACAACCTTGAATCCAGTAGCCCATGTAGTAATAGGGAATCTGTCGCTGTTTCGCAATGTCTATTTCTGTGAGAACGGAGAAGACGCCCAGGCTGCGTTTTGCCTCGCCGGGATCGAAGAAGTGATAGACCGTCGATACAGATCGGCTGCAAAGATCAAGAATACTCACCGCAACGATACGGCCATCCTTGATATAGTTCACCTCCAACGTATCCACAATACTTTCATATAGAAACTCACGCAGGCCATCAGCGTCCCCCGATTGCGGTGACTGAGGATGTTGATGATTCAGGTAGCGCTGATAGAGCGCGATCTTCTCATCGGTCAGAATGGGCTCGCCGACCGCAATGGTCAGGTCTGCATTGCGCTTGAGGGTGCGGCGCTGTGAGTGGGTCGGCTTGAAAGTCGCCACAGGCACGCGCAGCGGCAGACAAGCCTGGCACCCTTCACAGCGCGGGCGGTACACAACCTTGCCGCTGCGGCGAAAGCCCATGTCCATCAGATCGTGATAGGTCTCGCCATGCAGCGAAGCAATAGTGAATCCTTCGGACTGTGCCTGTCTGTCCGGGAGATAGGAACAATCATGTGGCGACGTGCGCGGCAGACCCTCTGAATGGATCAGATCAAGCAAAGGCTTGCGCACAGGATCAATCGCAGAATCGGGCATACGCACAATTGTACGAAGGCGCGAGACCTTGAAGGTCCCGTGCCTTGTGTGTCCTGATTATTTTGATTGAGCGGAGCTCTTGTGTGCGGTGTGATCCGTCGGTTTTCGGAACTTGGAGAGGTCCAGTGATTTGAAATAATCGATGGTCTTCATGAGGCCATCGCGCAGAGGTACCTTGGGTTCCCAGCCCAGTTTTTCCTTGGCGAGCGAGATGTCGGGTTTGCGCTGGAGCGGGTCATCGTTGGGCAGGGGGAGATAGACGATTTTGCTTTTGCTGCCGGTGAGTTCGATGACTTGTTCAGCGAGTTGTTTGATGGTGAATTCGCCGGGGTTGCCGATGTTAACTGGGCCGACGAAATCGTCGCTGTTGTTCATGTGGGCGATGATGGCGTTGACGAGATCATCGCAGTAACAGAAGGAGCGGGTCTGTGAGCCGTCGCCATAGAGGGTGAGGTCCTGGCCGGTGATGGCTTGGACGATGAAGTTACTCACGACGCGGCCGTCGTAAGGGTGCATACGCGGGCCGTAGGTATTGAAGATTCGGACAACGCGGATATTGACGCCGTTGCTGCGGTGATAGTCGAAGAAGAGAGTCTCGGCAGCGCGTTTACCTTCGTCGTAACAGGCGCGGATGCCGATGGGATTGACGTTGCCTCTATATGCTTCGGTCTGCGGGTGATGTTCGGGTGTAGGGTCGCCATACACTTCGCTGGTGGAAGCTTGCAATACTTTCGCTTTACAACGCTTGGCCATGCCTAATACATTGATCGCGCCCATGACGGATACTTTCATGGTCTTGATCGGATTGTATTGATAATGCACCGGCGAAGCGGGGCAAGCCATATTGTAAATCTCATCGACCTCGAGCCACATCGGATGAGTAATATCGTGGCGAATGAGTTCGAAGTTAGGCTTGCCTAGGAGGTGGGTGATGTTGTTCTTCTGGCTGGTGAAGAAATTGTCGAGGCAGATGACATCGTGGCCCGCGCTGACCATGCGGTCGCAGATGTGTGAGCCGAGGAAGCCGGCACCGCCGGTGACGAGAATACGTTTGAGTTGCATGAGAGAGAAAGCTCCAAATCACAAGCATCAAATAACAAACAATAATCAAGGGAAGACGATCAATGCCAAAAATCGACTACTCTCCACGACGGACAATGGCAGAAAATATTTTGAGCAGTTCGGTGGATTCTTGAATCAATCGCTGGCGATCGGTGTTCAGGTCGTCTTCTTCATTCGTGTCGATCAGCCGTAGCCAAAAGCGTGATTCCTTTGATTCCTTTCGGCTGATCTTGATGCGCATCTGAAAATCCCGCTTGCCAAGCGACTCGTTTGCTTCGATGTAGTTGGCCCCACGGAGCCCGATGCTCTCACCAGTTGCTTGGCGTCTTCCTGGTTGCAAAGTGTGCGTGGCAGCTTCTTAATGAATGCGCGAACCTGACTGGCGAATAGGAAGGTTCGCTCCTCAAGATCATACGGCTTGGCTGGTTCATTGTCGGCCATATTCGGCCCCCCCTTTTTCTGCTTTCTGCCTTCCATTAGCATTTGGAGCTTGTTTGTGATTTGCGATTTGTTATTTGGAGCTTACTCGTGCCCCGGCTCAAACGCCGCGCCCTTTTCCACATCAAATCCCACCAGTTGCCCAACCTCGAACTGCTCCGCTTTCTGATTGGGCATCAGCGTCACAGTGATCGGGCAGCAGGTTTGCACGGTGATGGTGTTGGCGGCGGGATCGAGGCCGCTGATTCGGCCTTGCACGCGGCGAGGTCTGCCATACACCGGCTCGATAAACCGGCCGCCTGTCGTCGTGACATCCACCCGCCGGGCCTTGGCGGTGATGCGACCCGTCACAGGTTTGTGCAGCGGCAGGGCGGCGACGGCAGCGTTATCAGCCACGAGGTGGAGCTGATAGTCGGTGTGATGAATGGTGAGTACGACCTCGCCATCACTTCGCTGGGCAAGGTGGGCGTGGGCGATAGGGGACTGGGAAGTGCTGACGTAGGCCATGGGGGTTCTCGCGGTTGCCGTCCCACTGTCGGGCACGGTGCCATAAGATAGCGGAGTTGCGCGATCGACTACAATTGAGTCAGGAACCCACGCACAGGAGTGCGTGGGCTTTGATCCCAAGCCCACCCGAAACCCGAGCCTCCCGTGTCCGCCAGCACCAAGAAGATCAACAAGAGTTACTGCACCGATGTGATTCACGTCGAGTATGCCCACGTGGGCCTCTTCGATGTGAGCGATAAGAAAATCTGGATCGCCAAGAAGAAGTGGGGCGTCGTGCCGGTGCGTGTCAGTCATGCCCGTCTTCTCGTGGGCGGCACCAATGACACCTCGACCGCTGACAAAGACAAATACATCTGCTACTGGTACCACACGCCCAACACCGGCGAAGGCTTCGTGCATGGCTACCCCATCGAGTGGGATGAAGGCCATCTGATGATCCGCCTGGATCCCAATTGGGATTACACCACCTGCACGTTCATCCCCAACTCTGACACCGTCAAAGTCGAGAAGAATATCGAACAGCAGTACAACTGGGGCCAGAAGATTTTTGAGATGTATAAGGCTCAGAATCCCAAGTTTCCGCTGAGCTGGCATCTGGTGGGGCCGCGCGCTTCAGACAGTATGTTTTACGTGCAGCGCCATGAGCCTGCGGAATAAGCACGGGGCGGCAGGCAAGTGAGCTTCAAGCTCCCATGCCTGGCGCATAACATTCTCCACCATGCTCGACTGGATTCGACAACACGATACGCTGCTCTGGTGGCTGGGACTCGCCTCGGTGGTGATGTTCATCGGCTCGCTGCTGATCATGCCCTGGCTGGTGGCGCGATTGCCTGCGGATTATTTCGTTCGACACAAGCGACCGCCAAGCCCCATTGCCCAGCAGCAGCCAGCGATGCGAATCCTCGTGCTCATCATTCGCAATCTACTGGGCATCATCCTCTTCATTGCGGGCATCGCCATGCTCATCCTGCCCGGGCAAGGCATCTTCACCCTTCTCGTCGCGCTCATGCTCATGACCTTCCCCGGCAAGTACCGGCTCGAACGCTGGGCAGTGAAACGACGCGGCGTGATGAAATCCATCAACTGGCTGCGCGCCAAGGCGAAGCGCGGCCCGATGGAGATGCCCGTCAACGGCGATGGTGCAGAAAATTAGCTACTGTCCGAAAAAGAGCCGCGACCGTGAAGTGCGGTCCCATGTGAACATAAAATCCAAAGCATCCACTGCTTGCCGGTCGTGGTTCGCAGCCTCCCAACGGAGTGCGCCTTACTTTCATGCCGCCTTGCTCAGCACGCTCGATTCGCCTTCCGTCTTCGCCACAATCACCGCGCCGACTGAGTCGGAAAAAATATTCACACTCGTTCGGCACATATCCAAAAACCGATCAAACACCAGCAAAATCGGCAGGCCCGCTTCGAGGTTGACATCAATGCCCTGGCTCTTGAGCTGATCGGTGAGCGACTGAAGGATGATGACAATGGCGACCAGTGATGCGGAAGGCACACCGGCCACGCCGATGCTGGTGAAGAGGGCGACGATGACGACGAAAAATTGCTGAGTGAATGAAAGCTCCACACCAAATGCCTGCGCGATGAAGATGGCAGCCACGCATTCATAGAGCGCTGTGCCATCCATGTTGACCGTCGCGCCCAGGGGCAGCACAAAGCTGGTGACTTTCCGCGAGACACCGGCGCGTTCCTCCAGACATTCCATGCTCACCGGCAGCGTCGCGTTGCTGCTCGCTGTGGAGAAAGCGGTCATCAGCGCGGGGGCCATCGCCTTGTAATGACGCCAGGGATTCACACGTGCGAAGAGCCAGAGAATGATCGGGAACACAATCGCAAAGTGAATGATCAGGGCGAGCAAGGCGGTGATGGTGAACTTGATGATGCCTGTGATGAAATCGGAAAAGCGATCATCCTGGGCCAGCGCTGCATAATTTTCCGCAATCGTCCCAGCCACCAGCATCGCCACGCCCAGCGGCGCAAAGCGCAGCACCAGATCGGTGATGCTCATGGTGATGTCGTTGATCGCCTGAAAGAAATCGCGGAAGACAATCTGCGGATTGCCGGTGAGCTTCGAGAGGAAAAAACCGATGAGCAGCGAGCAGACGATCAGTCCCAGCAGGTTGCCATCGGCAGCGGCCTTGACAGGGTTGTCGGGGATCATGGTGAGAAAGACATTGAGAAAATCGCTGCCGGTGCGGTCGCCGACTTTCTTTTTCACATCTGCTGCTTCCGCATCAAACTTCGCAACGATGTCCGCATTGAGCAGCGTGCGAGCCTGGCCGGTGACTGGATCGGGTGGCACGATGCCGGGCTTGATGAAATTCACCAGCGACAGACCAATGAGAATCGCAACCAGACTCGTACACATGTAATAGGCGAGCGTCTTTAGGCCCATGCGACCAAAGCCCGCCTGTGCCCCAAGGCCTGCGACGGCGAGGATGATCGAACTGGTCACCAGCGGAATGACGATCAGTTTCAGGCCGTTGAGAAACAGATCGCCGATGAGTTTGAAGAGCAGAAAATCCCAGCGCGCGACGACAATATCCTTGGCCCCTTGCGGCTTCGCGCCACTGGCTTTAATTGCTTCCGAAGTGCTGATCGCAATCGCGCCGCTGACATAGCCAATCAGCGCCCCGACAATCAGCCCCAGCAGAATCTGCCAGTGCAGTTTCCAGTGCCAGAAGGCGAAAGGATTCTTGCGCGCAGGTGGTGTTGGCGGCGCGGCTTCACTCGTTGTTTCGCTCATGGTGTGCTACCTCGCAAGGCAGCATAAACGATGAGCGCGGCAAGTGTGCTGCTTCATAAGCCGCGACTTAACAAGTCGCGGACGCCACCGGCCTGATGGAGTTTCCTTCGCGCCGTGCTTCAAAGGCCAATGCGTTTGAGGTGCGATACTGATCGTCATCGCAAATCCACTGCGCGCCCGATCCGCTGCTTCATGAGCCGCGACTTAACAAGTCGCGGACGCCACCGGCCTGATGGAGTTTCCTTCGCGCCGTGCTTCAAAGGCCAATGCGTTTGACGTGCGATACTGATCGCCATCGCAAATCCACGGCGCGCCCGATCCCCCTTCAGTCCCTTGACGTCCGCGACTCGTTGAGTCGCGGCTCACGCAGTCATCCTTCACTCACCCACTCACTCAACGCGCCCCGCATATTCCTTCACCGTTTCTTCAAACGACTGCAGCGTGATGCCGAAATCATTCTCCACCTTCGCGGTGCTGCATGTCGAATCTTCCTGACTCATCACCACCTGATCCCAGTTGAAGGGCAGCCCCGGCAAATGCGAAAGCAGCTTCGCCTTCCACGCCGGCACCGCAATGATCGGCTTCTTACGCGCGCCCGGCAGATACTTGCCCGCGATCCCATAAAGCTCGGGCCAGGTCATCGCCTTAGGCCCGCCCATCGGATACATCTCGTGCGTCGCTTTCGCATTCGTCAGCGCACTCACAAAACATGTCGCCACATCATCCACATGCACCGGCTGCAATCGCCCCGCGCCCTTCGTCCCCAGCGGCCCTGCTCCGAAATAAGGCACAAACGGCGGCATCATCTTGCACCAGAAATCCTTCACCATGTGCATGAACTCGCCATCAGCGCCATGAATAATCGATGGCCGAAAAATGGTGTAATCCAATCCGCTTGCCCGCACCAATTCCTCCGCTTCCCACTTGGTGCGGTGATAGGTGCTCACCGCGTCAGGCCTGGTGCCCAGCGCCGACATGTGTACCCACTTGCGAATGCGTCCCTGCTTTTTCGCTTCATCCAGCAGGTTGCGCGTCGCCTGAACATGCACGCGTTCAAAGGTCTGCCCTTTGCCACGGTTTTCCATGATGATGCCCACGAGATGAATCACCGCGTCGGCACCCTTAAGCAGTGCATGCACAGCCTTCTCATCGAAGAGATCGCCTTCAATGACGACGACTCGGCTGTCGCTGCTTTTCAGTTTTGACTTGTCGCGCACCAAAACGCGCACGGTGTGCCCCTGACTCAGCAGTTGCGTGAGCACATGGCGACCGACGAAGCCGGTGGATCCTGTCAGCGCGACGCACAGCGATTTCTCAGACATATTTGTTTCTTCCATGGTGATTCGACGAAATGTCGAAAAGATCGTGACTGCGAAGCGTTATAGTAGTGGCCGTCTCTGGAGGATTCAATTGCGTCGAAGCCGCCGTCCCATCGTCATCGCATCGCGCCGCAGTCAGCTTGCCCGTGTGCAGGCTGAGTTCATCGGCGCTGCGCTCAAGCAACTGCACCCGCAGGTGACCATCGAATATCTCTGGCTCGAGTCCGAAGGCGATCAGTTCGCGGAGAAGTCGCTCGCTGATTCGGGTGGCAAAGGTCTCTTCACCAAAGCGATTGAAAAAGCGTTGATTGATGGCCGCGCTGATTTGGCGGTACACAGTCTTAAGGATGTGCCCACGAGGCTGACCAAAGGGCTGACGATCGCGGCGATTCCTGCGCGCGAAGATGCGCGCGATTGTCTGATCTCGCGCAGCGGCGCTGCTTCGATTGATGATCTGCCTCGCGGCGCAGTACTGGGTACTGCCAGTCCTCGCCGTGCTGCGCAGGCGATTCGTCTTCGCCCTGATCTGAAGATCGAACTGATCCGTGGCAACGTGCAGACGCGTTTACGCAAAGTACTCGAGCCTGTCGATCTCGCAGCAGGCGGCAAGCATTACGACGCCACCTTCATGGCGGTGTCGGGCCTCAAGCGCGCCGGCCTGATCGAACACGCCAATCACATTCTCGATCCTTCGGTGATGCTGCCCGCAGCCGGTCAGGGGGCGCTGGCCTTGCAATGTCGCCGTGATGATCACGTGACGACGATGCGCGTCTTGCCGCTCAATGATTCGACCACTGCGCAGGCCGTGGCGCTGGAGCGCGACATCATCGATGGACTCAATGGCGACTGCCACTCGCCCATCGCCGCTTGCGCCGAGCCGATGCTGGTGGAAGGCATGCTCACTTACCGCTTGCGTGCGAGAGTGATCAGCCCCGATGGCCAGCTCATGGCCGAGGTCGATGAGAAAGCCACCGGCAAAGCGATCCGCAAACTTTCGCGCCACGTCTTGGAAAAGCTGCACGAAGCCGGCGCCGCGGGCATGCTGCGCAGATGATGGTTTGTGTTCACCGCCGCTTGCGGCTTCGCTCTTATCCGCCGCCCCTTGCGGGTAGCGCCCCGGCGCGGCCACGCAATTTCCTTTCTCATTTCTCTGGACAAAACCGGCCACCCCATCTATCATTCCATCCGGATACACGGATGAAGACTACCGCCACCCAACCTGCCGCCCTCCTGAACTGGATGGACAGCCTCGCTGATGCGACTCGGCTGCGGCTGCTTCATCTTCTGGAGAAGCACGAACTGGGCGTGGTCGATCTTTGCGAAGTTCTGCAGATGCCTCAGTCCACCGTCAGTCGCCATCTCAAAGTGCTCGGCGACCAAGGCTGGGTGCTCAGCCGAAGGCAGGCCACGACCAATCTTTATTTCATGCCTAACGGTGAGTTGCCCGCGACGGCTCGCAAGCTCTGGACGTTGGCCCGCGAACAGACCGATGACTGGGCGACGCTGGCGCACGATGCGCTTCGCCTTGAGCGCAGGCTCACGCATCGCACGGGTGATGCCCGCGACTTTTTCGCAGGCGCTGCGGGGCAGTGGGACAAGCTTCGCCGTGAGCTTTATGGCGACCGCTTTATGAATGCGGCAGTGCTCGCGCTGCTGCCGTCGCACTGGACCATTGCCGACCTGGGCTGCGGCACCGGGCAGATCGCAGCGGAGCTTTCGCCTTACGTACACAAAATCATCGGCATCGACAATTCGTCCGCCATGCTCAAGGCAGCCGCCAAGCGCACCAAGGGTCTCAAAAATGTCGAACTGCGCGAAGGCGAACTGACGGCGCTGCCGATCAAGGATGCCACCTGCGATGCAGCGATTCTCGCGCTCGTGCTGACTTACATCCCCGAGCCCGCGGCAGCGCTGCGTGAGATGCGTCGCATCATCAAGCCTGGTGGCAAAGCGGTGATTATCGACCTGCTGCGACATGACCGCGATAATTTTCGCCGTGATATGGAACAGGTACACGCGGGTTTTGAACCTGATGCGATGAGGCGCGATCTGATCGCCGTCGGCTTCACCAATGCTGCTTGTCACGCGCTGCCGCCTGAGCCTGATACCAAAGGCCCCGCGCTGATCCTCGCCACCGCCACTTGAAACCGCCCATAACTTCACCCGCAAACCAACACGCCTCATTTTACCGATAGAACCTAACTCAACCCAGGAGCTTTCTTCATGACTCAGACTCTCACCAAACCCGTTAGCGCCCACCTCACAGCCGACAAGGCTGGCAACATCGATTACAAACTCAAGCCCGGCGCTTCGCTCGCCGAACTCGAAGCGCTCGCAGTTTGGGGCCGAAAGGAACTCATGCTCGCCGAGCAGGAAATGCCCGGCCTCATGGCCTGCCGCGAAGAGTACGGCCCGTCGCAGCCGCTCAAAGGTCATCGCATCATGGGCTCTTTGCACATGACCGTGCAGACTGCCGTGCTCATCGAAACGCTCAAGTCTCTGGGCGCTGATATCCGCTGGGTCTCGTGCAATATTTTCTCCACCCAGGATCATGCCGCCGCTGCTGTCGTTGCTGGTCCCGGCGGTACGATTGCGAGTCCCAAGGGTGTGCCCGTGTTCGCTTGGAAGGGTGAGACGCTCGAAGAATATTGGTGGTGCACCGATCAGGCGCTGCTCTGGCCCAATGGCTCTGGCCCAACGCAAATCGTCGATGACGGCGGCGACGCGACGCTCCTGATCCACAAGGGCGTCGAGTTTGAAAAGGCTGGCGCAGTGCCTGCGTTTGATGCGGAAAACGATCCCGAAGAATGGGGCGAGATTCTCAAGGTGTTGTCAGCCAACCTCGCCGCCACCCCTGATCGCTGGACCAAGGTCGCCAAGGATTGCCAAGGCGTTTCCGAAGAGACAACGACCGGCATCAAGAACCTCGTCAAGTTCCAAAAGCAGGGCAAGCTGCTCTTCCCCGCCATCAACGTCAACGACTCCTGCACCAAGAGCAAGTTCGACAATCTCTATGGCTGCCGTCACTCGCTCATCGACGGCCTCAACCGCGCCACCGATGTCATGATGTCTGGCAAGATCGCCGTCGTCTGCGGCTACGGCGACGTCGGCAAGGGCTGCGCTCAATCGCTCAAAGGCCAGGGCGCCCGCGTCATCGTCACCGAGATCGATCCCATCTGTGCCCTGCAAGCTGCGATGGAAGGCTACCAGGTCACCACACTCGAAGATGTCGTCAGCGAAGCGGACATCTTCGTCACCACCACCGGCAACTTCAAAATCATCACCGCTGACCACATGGCCAAGATGAAGGACAAAGCCATCGTCGGAAACATCGGCCACTTCGACAACGAAATTGAAATGGCCAAGCTCGCCAAAATCGCCACCAAGATCAATATCAAACCGCAGTACGACATGTGGACTTTTAAGGACGGCCACTCCGTTCTCATTCTCGCCGAAGGTCGCCTCCTCAATCTCGGCTGCGCCACCGGCCACCCCAGCTTCGTCATGTCCGCCTCGTTCACCAACCAGACGATCGCTCAGATCGAACTGGCCACGAACAATGCGAAGTATAAAAACGAGGTGTACATCCTGCCCAAGATCCTCGATGAAAAGGTCGCCCGCCTGCACCTTGGCAAACTGGGCGTCAAGCTCACCAAGCTGACCCAGGAACAAGCGGACTATATTGCCGTCCCCGTGGAAGGCCCCTACAAGCCCGAACACTACCGCTACTGATTGGCGAGTTGGTACGCAAAAATCTCAACCCTCTTCAAACCCCCGGCACTCCCGTGCCGGGTTTTTTTATATCTGTTTCCCCTCGACCCCCACGCCCACGCCTCGCACCCCACAGCAGAATGTCTACCCCCTCATTTCATTTCTATTTTGCTACCGCCCGCAATGCCGCGAGATGGCACTGTTTGTCATTGTGCATGATGTTACAATCATTTTATTGATTATCGAGATTTTCGACAGAGCATACTTATCCCGTTTTTCGGTTTATCCCGTTTTCCGAGGCGCGGGCATGGGCGGTGGTGGCTTGATCCGCGCGTGCGAATGGATCATTTTGCTCTTGTTTTCTGTTCGGTATCTGTTATAATATTGTCGCTTCGACTGCACCTTTCTTTAGTCCGGGGGCTGGCCATGTTTATTACTGAATCGTCCGCTTTTGCGGGGTATTTTCGCGGTGGCTGTGGAGCCGAGCTTATCGAGGGGGCGAATCCGATTGGCCTGCATCAACGGGATAAGGGTTTACGGGTAGACGTCTACCCGTTTACCCCTAGACACGACGTAACCTATGATGAACAAACGGGTTGCGATGGTGATGGCGAGTTGAAAAACGCGCAGGTAGACAAACTTTTGGGGCGGGAGTCGCCGGGCCTTGTGGGTGGCACACGATCCGCCGCCAAGCCAGCACTGCGCGGCACCCGCTCAGTTGATCGGCGTGAGCGTGATGTCCTTGATCGTCACACCCCGGCTGCCATCGACGACTGCGAACCGCAGCCCGTTTTTCCCCTTGACCAGCATGATTTCCACGGGCTTGGTCTCCTGCCACGCACCCAGCGTGTAGGGAACCGCGACCTCGGCGGGCTTGCCAGTGTTGGCGGTGAACTGAAACTTTTGCCCTTCTTGCACCGTGGTGGCCCGCGCGGTGATCAGGTATTTGCGAGACCTGAAAACCCTACATACGCTGCCTTGCCGGTATGCAACAGCGATTCTTGTTATCCTTTCCGCTCTTCAATAGGAGCTTGATTTATGGCGATTCGCACTTCACTTTTCGATCTTACCGGACAGGTTGCTCTAGTCACCGGCGGAGCCACGGGCATTGGCAAGGACATCGCCAAGGCGCTGGTACAGCACGGTGCTCAGGTGCTGATCGGGTCGCGGACGATGGATAAGGTGGAGGCGGCGGTGACGGAGCTTCGCCGATCGACGGAGGCGGATGAGGCCGATCCGATTGAGCCGATCGTCGAGGGCGTGTCGCTGGATGTGATGAATGATGCGAGCGTCGAGCAGGCGATGAAGAAGTGTATGGATCAGTTTGGTCGGCTCGATATACTGGTGAACTGTGCGGGTGTGATGGTGAAGAAGCCCACGTTTGATCTGTCGATGGCGGACTTCAATATGGTTTACGATTCGCACGTCACCGGCTCCTTCCGCTGTGCTCAGGCGGCTGGCCACCTGATGCGCGAGCAGCATGCGGGGAGCATCATCAATATCGCGTCGATCAGCAGCTACGTCGGACTCACGGAAGTGACAGCCTACGCAGCAGCCAAGAGCGCGATCATGGGCCTGACCCGGCAGCTTGCAGTGGAATGGGCGAAGTTTGGAATTCGTACAAACGCCATCGCCCCGGGCTTTATCCCGACCGATCTCAATAGGAAGTTTATGGTGGGCACTGATCGCGGCAGACGCATTATGGAACGTACACCGATGCAGCGCTTTGGCAATGCAGATGAAATCGCCGGCGGCGCGGTCTATCTGGCGAGCAAGGCGGGATCATTTGTGAACGGCCACACGATCGTGATCGACGGCGGCTACCTGGCGACGGGCATCGGCGATAGCGTTGCGCCTTGGATGGAAAAACAGTAAAGACAGGGGGCTATTAATTAGTACTTAATACTTATTATTTAATAGCTATTTCGGAGGGGCGTTTCGTGTGTAGGTTTGCAAATGTATATATGATGACGATTGCGCTGGCTCGCCAATAGCTGTTAAGTAATAAGTATTAAATAATAAGCAATAGCCTTTTATTAGTCTTCTCTGGAACACCCATGGACCTCCTCGAAAAACTCGTCACCACTGCTGGTATTCCTGGCCGCGAACATCGCATGCGGGAGCTGATCCGCAAGGAGACCAAAGGCTTATTCGACAGCGTCAGCGAAGATGCGATGGGGAATTTGATCTGCGTGCGTAAGCCTCGTGGTAAGACGAAGGCGAAGCAGCCGACGAAGGTGATGCTCGCATCGCATATGGATCAGATTGGATTCATGGTCAAGCATATTGATGATCGCGGGTTTATTCGTGTCATTCCCGTAGGCGGATTTGATACACGCAATCTGTTTGCGAGACTCGTCACGATTTGTCCTGACCCGCGTGATCCTAAGAAGGATATTACGGGCGTGATGAATCCTGGTGGTAAGCCGATCCATATTGCGACTGAGGAAGAGAAGAAGAAGATTCCCGATGTGGGCGACTTCACGATTGACATCGGGCTGCCTGGCGATGAGGTCAAGAAGAAGGTGAAGATCGGCGACATGGTCGTGCTTCAGGCCCCCATGACCCGCATCGGCGGCACCGTTGTTTCACAGTGCCTGGACAATCGCATCGCCTGTTGGCTTGCGATTCGCGCCATTGAAAAACTCTCTGAGAGCAAGGCTGGGCATGCCTGCGAGATTCACTGTGTATTTACGGTGCAGGAAGAAGTGGGCCTGCGCGGTGCGGGCACCAGTGCGTATGGTGTCAAGCCTGATATTGGCATCGGCATCGACACGACGCTGTGCGTGGATACGCCTGGCGTGCCGGAGGATCTTCGCACCACCAAGCAGGGCGATGGCGCGGGCATCACGTGCATGGACTCATCGGTCATCAACGATTACGACCTCATCGAAGAGTTTGAAGCCGTCGCCAAGAAAAATAAGATCACCTATCAGCGCTCGGTCCTGGCGCGCGGCGGCACCGACAGCGGCGCGATTCAGCGAGCAGCAGCGGGCACCAGGACGCTCACCTTCTCCTGCCCGACGCGCTACATTCACACGGTGACCGAGATGATTCATCTCGATGATCTGCATGCTTGCCGCGATTTGCTGGCGGCGTGGCTGGCGCAGGTGAAGTGAATTGATGCGTTGTCGTGTGGCACGGCCAAACTCTTACGCTGAATCATGGCGCTTTGAGCTCACGGCCGGTGAGCAGGTACTGCCAGATGGCGTCGAACTGTTTGCGCGCGTCGCCGCCTAGGGCATCGGTGAAAGGCGTCGTGCCATCGTCGGCAGCGAACTGAGGCATGCGCGTGCCCGGTTGAACGCGACCGGGTTTGAGCATCCATCGCATATAGAAATCGTGATTGAGTCGCTCCTTCGAGTAGGCGAAGTTGATGCCTTGCGCTTCGAAGACATTTTCCGCGGGCCTATCACCGACGCCATGACACTGCACACATGCGAAGCCCG
>Ga0209491_10007554_pt1 | contig 14291 bp, 16 predicted proteins | sample BON02_FD_187213 | JGI IMG/M metagenome (GOLD analysis project Ga0209491, IMG submission 187213) | Freshwater microbial communities from Lake Bonney liftoff mats and glacier meltwater in Antarctica - BON-02 (SPAdes) (version 2) | ecosystem: Environmental > Aquatic > Freshwater > Ice > Glacier... | reverse complement strand
AAGGAGGAGGAGGAGGAGGAGGAGGAGGGATGCTAGCAGCGGTGGCAGGGGGTGGCATCGGCGGTGGGGTAGGGGGGGTGACTGCAAGTGGGTCCGGGGGTCACAGGTGTGGGAGGTGTGGCCATCTGAAGTAGGCATGGCCCGGCCTGCATAGCGACGGCAAGAATGGGAGGGAGCCCTGCACTGTTACTATGGAAGGGGGCAAACTGCCGAAGTTGAGGAGGGCGAAGGAGGATAAGGGAAAATGTGTGCATCCAGGGTGCACTACTTCTTTATTTCATATTTAGGTAGCTCTATAGCAGCGTCATGGCCATAGAGGGACAGGGGGGGCGTAGGAGGCCAGACGCCTCGAGCATTTTTTGCGCTTTTTGATTGCTTTTCATTGTTTTATGCCACTAATCTGACCCCGGTAACCTCCTCTGAAGAGGGCTGTCTGGCCGTATTTACAGCCACAAAAACGATAGCCAAAGGCGCTCGGATGGGGTTGTGATTGGCTGGGCAACAATGTCCCATCACCATAGACCAGCGAACAACCTCCCCAGGGTCCGGGTGCATGTCAATTAGCGGAGCAAGTGGTCTCTAAAGTCAGCAGCAGAAGAAAAAGTCCCTACCAAAGGAGTAGGATTTGAATTTAGTCAATAGCAAAAGGAGCTTTGGATGGCGTCACCACGCTCCTTTTGCATAGCGAAAGGAGAATTCAAATTACTTCTTTTGCTATGCAAAAGGATGAGAGAAATGGTCCAGCGAAGGGAAGCTTGCCGAGAGAAACGGAGAGAATGATGTGAGTGGTGGTGGTGAGATATATGTGTGAGTGAGTGGTCGGCAAAAGGAGGAGGAGGAGGAGGAGGACATTGACACTGTTTCGGCCTTTTTTTTCATTCGAAGAGGAAGAGAGGAATGAGAGAAGATGAAGAGGTTGTGATAGGAACGCCTCACGCACATGACGACGACAAAGTCACCACCACAAGAAGAGGAGAAGGCATGAAGGCAAAAAGAAGAGAAGAGTAAGCAGAGCAGCAGCAGCAGCAGAGCAGCAGCAGCAGCAGCAGCAGCAGAGAAGACAGACACGCAGAGCCCCGAAGAAAAATCACCAACAAAAATCACCAACCAAAAGCAATTCATCGATGAAACGAACGAAAAACACTCAGAAAACGACAGCGAGCAATCAAGCGCTAGCTTAATTGATGTTCTGCTCTCCCTTCCCTATTATTTCTATTCGATTCCCCAATTTTACCCACCAATCACCCACCACCCCAACCATCCCTCCCTCCCTTAAATCGCCCCTGGTAAATCATACCTTCCCGCCTCAAACCCCGGAATCGGGGGCGTGTGCGTGGTAATCCTCCTGGCAAGTGGAAAGGGGGTAAAATCTATTTTCTTCGCCTCAGATTGCAGCTCTTCCGGCAGCGCATTGATAGCCTCTAGTTTGAGCTTCACTTTTCGGTGTAAGTCCCCTGCGTGCCGGGCGGCCCGGCGGTTGTATTCGACGTTGTACTTATGCCCGATGACTTGGTAATTCGCTTGGGTTTCTTCGGGGAGGGCGCTGGTGCTGTGGAGGGAGGGAGGGAGGGAGGAAGGGAAGGAGGAGGGGTGAGTGGTCTATGCAAGTGGTCATATGAGTGACTAAGGCAGCATCACCTAGTAAATAGGGTCCCTGCACATGTATGTATAGTGCTGTGACGATTCAAAAACCATGTGCCAGCTTCAGCCCTGGCTCTTTACCCCAACCCTCTCTACACACACACATCAATCAATGCAATCCAAGGCATGCCCACCCCATCGCCCCGCCCACCCAAACTTCCTCTCCCACCCCCACCCCCCCTCCTTCCTCTCCTCAAATGCAACGTACAGTGGTCCTGGTGGCTCGTCAATCATCTTGATGTACCACGCGTTCTTGCTCGCGTCCCCTCCGCCCTCCTCCCCACTGCCTCCCCCTTCCTTCTTCTTCTTCTTCTTGTCCTTGGAGGCCACCGTGCCCATGCTTGCTGCTGGTTGCGCTCCCTGTATTCTTCTACTCTGGCATTGTAGGCATGCTGCTGCGCGGCGGAGGCCGGTGGTGCTGGTGCTGGTGCTGGTGGAGAGGCGGGCAAGGACGAGGGAGGCCATGCTTGTGCTTGATGATGATGATGGTGTGGGTCGCGTGGGGATATGGTTGGTGGGCTAGGGTGTTGTCCCTTGGCGCAACCTGCAAACACACGAGTCGAACAACAGAGAGAGCTAGGCGCCTGTGGTGGTGGGTGTGCAGAGGGATTGTGCGTGAAGGTTAGTGGGCTTGTGGGTGTGGCTGGAGAGAGAGAGGCCTGCCTTTTGGAAAACAACGTCGCTCGCGCACTCTCGCAAACTCAGACTCCGGACTCAAAAACTCAACTCTCAGACTCCGGGCTTTGACTTTGCTACTACGTAAAGCACTTGCATTCCCACATCTATTTACACACAGGACACACAGGCATCTGGGTAGCTAGGGGGCTAGCTAGAGGCCACCTGAATCATATGGCTACTCAATCCAGCGTCATCGTCATGCCTTTTGCCCTCGACGACGGAATCACTTTCACAGCAGGCAGCCTTACACCTCGGCCTATTCCTCAGCCAGGAGCACGAGCACAAGGGGGAGGGCTGGGCATCGGTCGCCAGGGCTGATTCCGTGGCCATAATGGTGGTACCATACTGCGCTCAGGGATGGCGCGGCGAGGGTGTCTGCACGCAGGGAGAGCAAATGCCTTGCTGCAGTGCCAATCCAGCCCCCACCGGCATTGCCACCGTACTCGCACATTGATTATGGAGTACGGGTGGCAAAGTTTACGGTGACCACCTCCGGAGCTGACCCTGCCACGCCACTGAATGCTCAGAAAGAGGCAGCGTGACCGGTGTGTGTGCATCGCTTGTCGGGCTTTTGTTTGAGACCCCATGCGTCGCTTTTTGGTCCAAGCTGCCCTGACGGTATTTTGGAGAGGGGTGATTGCTTCAATATATCACAGGCTTTCGTATTACACACATGACCTTGTGCCGGCCACCCTCCTAGGTGGGACTTTGGCTATCCTTTGGGCGTGTGGCGAGGCTTAAAAAATTGTGCCGAGCGATCTGTGTGCCTTTGGCTGCTGCGTCTGCCTGCACTTGCTTGCTTCGCGCCTTTGAGAAGTACAGGCATAATGTTCAATAATAAAGAAACTGTGAGTGCCCACAAAAGACACACCTTCAACATCCGTGCCAAGTCTACCTGCACTCATTCCCTTACCCTTACCCTCAACACTACCAATACCACAGAGTGGCAGCATGGTTACACTAAAGGGCGAGCCGCCGCCAGACGAGAAAGACACGCAACCGCTAAAGGTGGCCCGAACCCAAAGCGAGAAGAAGAAGCTAGCGGCATTCGTCTGCATGACCTGTCGAAAAATGAAGGTACGTCTGCGTCTGCCTTTCCTTCTCCCTTTCCTTCTAATTTGGCTGGCTTTCGCTCCCTATATATTATGGACCAACGACAAAACACCATCACCACCACTCCTACCACCACCACGTGCCTCCTTCTCTTTCCCTCTCCTCTTCAACTCACGACACACACTATCACCACCACCACCACAACAGAGGCTGTGCGACCGCCACTTTCCCTGCGGGCGATGCTTCAAGCTCGGGATCCAGTGTAAACCACCACCCGGGTACCTTGAAGAGCTCTCTGCTATTGCTGCTGCTGCTGGTGCTATTGTTTCTCGCACTTCCTCTTCTTCATCCTTTTCTTCCACTGCCTCTCTTTCTTCCTCTTTCTGCTCTTCGGACGACGAGCAGCATTCGCCACGGTCACACCAGCAGCAAGAAGAGGAAGGAGGGGGTGGTGGTGGTGACCAGCAGCAGCAGCAGCCAGCCCTGACAGAGACATTGCGTCTGTCCGACCTGAGCATACGGACGGGGAACCCAGTGGGCTGAAGGGTTTATGTCAGTCTCTTATGAGCGATTCAATCAGGGAGAGATCTGCCGGGTGCGCACGGTCAAGATGCTGTAAGTTAGGAGGGAAAGAAAAGGAGGGAGGGAGATGTTGACGAGCCCCTTGTGGAGTGGGCAGAAGGCTTTATGCCTGTTTCAACGAGCTGTTTAATCAGAGAGAAGTGTGCCGGATGCGCAAGTTAAGATGCTGTAGATAGGAAGGGAGGGAGGGAGGGAGGCCCCAACAACAACTCACACACCTCCATTCCACACACACACACACACACTCACCTGACCCTCTCCCTCCCTCCCTCCCTTCTTCCCTACCTACCCTCACAGCCGCGCCTGGCGGGAGCAATCAAGGCAAGCCTGCAAGGATGTAACCATGGGCATCGCCGACGCCGCCGCACGCGCCTTTACCATCTCTCCTTGGGATGTGGAAGCGGCGGAAGAATCATTGTGGGTGGAGACGGCAGCCCAAGAGCAAAGCAAAGAAAGAAGAAGACAAAAATGGATGCGTTCGTCTGCGTGTCCTGTAGAAAGACGAAGGTACGTCTGCCTTCTCTTGAGTCCTCCTTTTTCGCTCCTCCCTTCGCATTCACTTCTCCCCCGTCCCCAATTCTTTATCTAACGACACCACACCACTTCCCCTCCTCCCTTTTACCACCACCACCACAGAGGCTGTGTGATCGCCACTTCCCCTGCGGCCGCTGTTTCCGCCTCGGCCAACAATGCCGACCACCGCCCGGATTCCTAGATGATGTTGCTGCTGCTGCTGCTGCCGCTGCTGCTACCATTGCTCCTCCCTCTTCTTCTTCTGTCTTTTTCAAGAACGAGGGCCAGCAGCTGCAGCAGCACCAAAAAGAGCTGCAGACGAGAGTAGGGGGCGGAGGGGAAGAAGGTGACCAGCAGCAGAAGCACCTTGCGCTGGCGCCAATGACGTTGCGTTTGATGGACTTGAGCATTCGGACGGGGAAGCCCGCGGAGTGGGCAGCGGAATTTATCTCTGTCTTTCAAGAACGCTTCGAACAAGGCGAGATTTGCCGGGCGCGGACGGTCAAGATGCTGTAAGTAGGGAATGAGGGAGGGAGGGATCCTTTATCGGTGTGGTTGATCAAGCCGGCCGCGGACGAGATAAAGTGCGTCTTAACACTCTTTGCCCCAAGGTCCGACCTTCTTCCTTCCTACTTACTCCCTCCCATTACTCGTAAACACCGACAACAACAACAACGACAACAACAACAATTTATACACTGTCATACCTCTAGATCACTCACCTTTCTCTCTTCCTCTCCTTCCCCTTGCCCTCCCTATCCACACAGCCGTGCCTGGCGGGAGCAATCACGACAAGCCAAAAAGGATGTGACTATGGGCATTGCCGACGCCGCCGCCCGCGCCTTCACCATCTCTCCAGGGGAAACAGAAGCATGAGAAGAATGTTTGTGGGATAACAAGGCGGGGCTTCGCTCTCCGTGCGGATGGAGAGGGAGAGGGGGGACGGCGTGTTGCGAACGTGTAAAATATATGAGTGGGCGACGACTCTGTGTGGAGATCGGAATGATGTCTGTTTTCATACCTCCTGCCCGTTGAAGCAGAGCGTGCTTCTCATTTCTTCCGCTGAAACCCCACCATCCGATTTGTGGTCGAGCCACGACATTCATGTGATGATGGGGAGCCACCAACTTCTGGTCACCTTGCTCTACGCCGGCTGCGTCGCGGAAGGCGACCGCCGGGCCTGGTTCGAATCATTCGTCGATTGCTTTTTTGGAAAGGGCCACACTCCTGCTCCCGCCTCATCAAAACCATGGACCGCGCGGGCGAAGTCCGCGTGTATCTCTTCAAGGCGCGCTCGATGTTTCGTGCCGAAATCGGAGATAATATCATGTTGACCTGCATTGAACACGCCCCCTCCTCGCGGTACCTGTCAGAAAACCCCGGCCACCCCCACAAAGTCGTTAATCGATTGCGCGTCAAGAAACGCTCCTCCTCCCTTGTGGCTGAGAGGCTTACCTCCTCCTCCTCCTTCTCCCCTTCCTCGTCCTCCGATTCTTCCTACCTCCCTCCCTGTGCCTTCAAAGTACAGATTGTCGCCCCACCCCCTTTGTGGGATATTGACGAAGTGGAGGGCAGGGAGCAGCGCCACATCATCAACCACAACCTCCAGCAGCAGCAGCAGCAGCAGCAGCAGCAGCAGTCGCAGCAGCAGCAGTCGCAGCAGCAGCAGAACCACAAACGACAGCGGCAGCGGCAACAGCAGCAGGGGGGCCTACAGCGCAAGCTCTCCGTGCCCGGCGTGGCAACAATACCGGACCCGCGGCCGTGGCTGTGGTGTAAGGCGCTGTCCGGGGGAGGGGAGGAAGCGATGAAGGAGGGGGGGGAGGAGGACGAGGAGGAGCATGAGGAGGAGGGGCAGCAGGAGGAGAGAGGGCGGATACAGGGGGATAGTGAAGAAGAAGAAGAAGAGGACAAGATGGTGACGCCACTATGGGAGACTATAGAGAGGACGCCCTTGTCGTCGCCTTTCTCCTTGCCGTCCTCCTCTTCCTCCTCCTCAGCCTCCTCCAAGACGTCGCAGGGGCCACCACCGCTCTCGTCTTCGTTTGTCTGGACGGAGGCTAACGAGGAGAAGAAGCACGAGATGCTCAGAGGGCAAGGAATGAGTGGGTCGAATCGGGGGGGGGCGCACGGAGGCAAGAACGGCAGCAGCGCGTACGTCAATGCCAAGTCGATGATGCCTTCCTTGGGGGTGGCAGTAGAACACGAGGAGGAGGTGCCCATTTTTGACCAGGGCACACTGGATGCTATGTTTAAGTAGGATGGCGATCGATAGGGAGGAGAGAGGGGGAGAGGGAATGTCGTACATATTTGATTGGTATAGAAATGGGAGCAAAAGGTGTGAGTGGCAAGTAACAACACGGGGTGGGTAAGTGAAACAGGGAGAGAAGAGCTTGAGAGGTTGGCTCAAGGCTTGACTGGAGAGAAGGATTACGAATCGATTGTTGTACATCAAATGCTTTGAAGAATACAAAAATAATGTTTGAACAGTCAGTAATGCACAGTAATTATGAAAGAAGAAAAGTATTCTATCAATATGTGATAGTGCTCTTTGCGGTCTCCTCCTTTTCTGCCTCCCTTTTCATCCAAGCAAAGTATGCCTTGACCTTGGGTTTTGCGACCGCAACGAGGACTGCAACCTCGGTGAGATGTTCATTCAAGGCCACTTAACTTCAGACTTCAATGCTTCAAAGGCTCCTGCATTTTGTCCTTGCTTCCTTCACCATGTTAGCCGGTACGTGCCCAGCTTTCCTCTTTGGAGCCGGCGCACACACACTCAAATCATCACCGATAGGTTCCGCCGTCCTACATATGGTGGATACTGTGGAGATTATTGCGCTGTGATGCTGTGCTTTGGAAAGCTGCGCTGTGTAGGGAGAGAGTTGCGGACCCGTGTTGACATATAGGCGGGAGGTCGCTCGTTGCTCGTTGAATGAGGAGGAGGAGCACACGCCATCGCTCTTTCAAACCAGGCATCCTTCTTACTAACACCTTGCCACCGCACCACCACAGCACACGCACCTGCCGCATGGGAAGAAGAAGAGGACCAGCTGGCGGTGGCACGGGCGCACCGGGGGCCCTTGCCTTCCTGCTCCTCCTCAGCATCATCACTGCGGCCGCCAACGCCAAGGGCCCAGCAAGGGACTTTCATCACTTCTCTTCATGGCAGCCAGCCCCACCCAACTCACGTCCAGACACAGAGAATGCCCGTCCACTTCGACAGCTGCCTCCCTGGCGACGTGCGTCCAATGGGGGGGCGGGGAGGCGAGGAGCAGAGAGGGGGGAAGAGACGCTTCCCTTGGGAGGGGTCAGCGGCGGGGCCATCTTCAATCGGAATAAGAACAACAGCACCATGCTCGCCGGCACCACCGACGCTGCCGTCGCACCATCACCTGGGCAGCAAGCGCTGCCGGAGCTCGTCCAAGAGAAGCGGCGGCCGGCGCTCTCATTTCCTATGGGGGTCCGCCCGTTTGGCGGAGCTTCAGGAGCGGTAGCGACCGAGACCAAAAGCACGCAGCAGTCCAAGCCATCGTCGGCGCCTTCGCAACCCTCGTCGTCAATACCACCACCACCACCACCACCATCCGCTACTGCAGCCACGGCGACGCCACCTCCCGTCATTCCTACCGCCGGCCCGTCTGCGCATGCTTCCCCCTCCTCGTCATCACCATCCCTTCCGTCGCCGCTGCAGCAGTCACAACCACCACAACGACAACCACCACCTCCATCGTCGTTGCCTTCCATGCCTCCTCATCCTCCTCTCTCCAGCCCAGCAATGATAGCGCTAGCTCCACCAGCAAGCAGCAACAGCGGTCTTGTAGGCTACCCATCCACCACCACCATCCCTCCCCCCATGCCTCCCCCGCCCCTCCTCGCCGCCACCGCCGCCGCCGCCGCCTTGCTTACGGCCAACAACAACGCCCAATACGGGAACGGAATATTTCTCCCCCTCCCGACCGTCACTCCCCCCAAGCCTCGTTATCTGGATGTGGTGAGCATCTTTGCCAACGGCACGATCATTCAGCGGCAAGTGCGTAAATCCGAGCTGGCGGTCGAGCTGCGGTGCCCCACCCGTGACTTACGCCTTCTTGATACCTCTTTTCCTAGCAGCGTTGCCACGTTCTTGGCCCGCAGAAATGCGATTGTCCTGCGGATGGATCGCCTGCGGTGTGTGATTCGACGGAATGAACTCATTCTCTTCGACCCCTTTAGCAAGGACGCCCTCGCGCTCGTCCCGCTCCTCCAGCAGCAACTTGCCACAGTGGCGGCGCTGACAGCGGCGGCTGGGAAGGGGGGGGCTACCTCTTTATCGCCTTTTGAATTGTTGTCGTTGGAGGCTGTGCTGGCGAATGTGTGTCATATGGTGCACGAACGGTTGCAGGTGGTCAGTCCGCATATCACGAGAATATTGGGGGACTTGAAGTTTAGACATGGGACGTTGTCTTCGTTCCCTAAGCTGTTAGATGAGTTGTTACCCTTGAGGAATGATTTGAGTGAGCTCCATTATACAGTCCAGGAACTACGGAAGGCATTGAACGACGTCTTGCTCTCCGATGAGGATATGGAGATGATGTACCTGAGTCAACCGAATAAGCACCACCATTCCTCCTCCTCCTCCCCCGGTTCCTCCTCCTCGTCCTCCTCCTCCTCGGCGGTGCAACGGTCGTCGAAGCACCACCATTGGGGGGGAGGGGGGACAGATGAGAGCCATCAGGAGATCGAGATGATGTTTGAGAATTACTTGATGCAGTTAGAGTGGGCTGACACGGAGATAAGAGAGGTGCAGCACGCAATTCGCAATACGGAAGATACCGTGGAAATCCAGCTTGATTTGCTCCGGAATCGGATTTTGAGGTTCGAGTTGGTGCTTAATATTGTGACGAGTGTTGTGTCGTTTGGATGTCTGGTCACGGGCTTGTTTGGCATGAATTTGTTGTCGGGGGTTGAGGCGCATCCGTCTGCGTTTTATCTTGTGACGGTGATTGGGGGGGTGACGATGGCGGCGGTGTTGGCCTTGGCGTTTATCTATGGGATAAGATCGAATATTTTTTAGGGGGAGGAGGGAGGAAGGGTGGGAGGGAGGGGATTTGTGGATATTTTGATGATGGATTTGTTTTAAATTTGAGCAGAGTGTAGTAGTAGTAGCAGTAGCAGTAGGTAGATGAAGATGGCATGCAAGCGAGCCAGTCGCAGACAGATGCAGAAGCAATGACAACCAAAGAGACATTAGCGCGCTTGAGAGGAGAGAGGGGTGGATACTTCTTAATCCGTCCCATCTTCTCGTTGATGAAGCAGCAACAGCAGCAACATTAAAAACGATAAACAATCATTTTAACAAATTCAAAAACCTGGTGCATGGAGTTGAAAGCAAGCAAAAGGAGAAAAGAAGTACTGACAAAAATACACACAACAAATGTCAAGCTTTTTCACTACCCGTTACTTGCATTCCCTTCATTTCTTAATCGCCAAAAAATACTCAGATACTTTGTTGCTACGGAGGCCGTGCGACACACGCGCCGGTCATCAGTCTCCCTATCTCGTCTTCCCCAACTAGTTGGTCTATGGTCTCAATGACTAGCAAAACAATCAATAGGCATCATCATATCAAAGGGTGAAGTAGACAATATACCCCGTTACCATTCTTCCCTCCCTCCCTCCCTCCTACAAATACGTCCAAAAACACTCCGTCAATGCCACCATCATATCCGCATGATTCGCCTTCAGCTCCCGTGTCCACCACTCCACCTCCTCCTTCGGCAAGTCCTTTAACGTCCAGCGTTGCTTCACCGTCGTCCACGTCCCATCCTCCTCGTCAATCGCCTCCAAAACCGCATCATTATCCCCGGCCCGTATAATCAGCGTGTGCGTCGCATTGAAAACAAATCCATGCGCCCAATCACACGAATCGACAAACGGCCGCCCCTGCCACCCAGAACTCAAGCGATCTGCCGCCACGGGACGAAGCAACGATTGGCCATGCTTGAAAATGGAGGGCCTGTTTTTGAACATGTTTTCGGTGGTGTCCCACTTTAGCAGCTCAACAAAGGTCGGCATCATGTCCATATTGGAGGTCAGCTTGTATTTGTTCTCTAACAGAATTTCACGCTCTGACGATGAGAGCAAATGAGGGGGGACGTGCATCCAGAGGGGCGTGGCGAGGTAGAGGGAATCGGGGTCTGCCAGGCGCTTGCGTACGACCGGGCCAGCTGTCTCACCGTGGTCGGACTGGAAGGAGAGGAGAGTGTTGTCGAGCAAGCCCGTGGACTCAAGCTTGTCGTGAACGTTTTGCATCATTTGGTTGCCGATTTCGATGGCGTGGATGGCCCTGTCTTCTTTTATTCCTATCGTGGCAATCGTGGCAAGATTTGCAAAGGTCGCCTTCGCGCATACCTCGGGCGGCACAAGCTTTTTTCTCTTCTTCGTCGTCATTTGATTTGCCGGCACGACAGCAGCAGCAGGAGCACCACCACCGTCAGCAGCAGCAGCAGCAGCAGCAGCAGCAGCAGCAGCAGCATTCTCTGTCTTCGTCCTTGAATCTGAGAGTAGGGCCCGCTTCACAACGGCATCCTTTGTCTCCTTCTCCGTCTCCATGTCTACGCTTGCTGCTTCTGAGACTGTTTGGTTTGCGGCGCGCTCCTCCGCGAGCTCCACCCAGCGGTTTTGCAAGAAAGGGGTATGCATGTTATTCCAAAAAATAATCATAATAAATGGCCGCAAATCCTCCTCCTCCTCCTTGTTCTTTCCATCGCCTTGCTGCTGCTGCTGCTTCTGCTCTCGTCGCTGCTGCTTCGCGCCCTCCTCTTCCAAGAACTTGAGCACCTCCGCCGTCACGAGCCGGTCGTCCATCCCCATGTCGTTGACTGCCTTCCCATTCAACGTACTCCTGCTCACAATCTTATGAAAACGATCTTCATAGAAGCCCGTAAACGGAAACCAATCCTCGTGTTCATACGGCATGAACAATACCAATCGATACCCCAGCGCCTTCCCCATCGTGAACAAATTCGGCAAATCAAAGAACGTCCACGTGTCCGGATGGTAGTCAGGCGCAGCTACGTAGGATCCGAGCAAAGCAGCAGTAGCAGCCGTGAGGGTATTGCCAGAGACGGCGCGGTTGTTGCTAAAATCATAAAAGTCCGGATGCTGCTGTACCGTTTCTTGATAAAAAGGAAAGGCCTGCAGCCCCTCCTCGGTCTTGAGCAGGGCGTTGCCGAAGCTGTCATTGATGATGAGGACCACGTTCGTCTTACCCTTCTGCTTCTGCTGCTGCTGCTGCTGCTCCTGCTCTGTGTCGGTGCTGGCAAGCCGCGATGGCTCGGCCGTCGCGGCGTTTGCAGCCGCAAGCTCCGGGAGGGCAGTGTAGTTGTAGGTGTAGCGCTTGTGTGCCCTGCGTGGTTGTCGGCCCGGACGCTGGCTTCGCTTAAGGTTGGAGGGTCCTGTCATTTGGCTGTATTGCACAAGCGAATAAACCGTGTTGGCCACCGGGGAGTAGCCCCGCCAAAGGAGCACGTTGCGCAGCAGGCCCACCATGCCCAAGGTCACGCACAAGCTTTTGACGTTGCTCTTACGGCCAGACCCCGTTTTCTTATGCGCTGCCTTATCGTCCGCGTCATCCTCGTCGTCAATATATGTGGGGACTTGTCCACTACACGAGAGTTTGAGGCCCCACCAGAGCCAGGCCATGTCGATGGCCAGGGTGGCGGAGAGGACTGAAGGAAAGAAGAATTTCGCATCCGTCTCTCCCCACGTATTCGTCTTGACGGCCCAGACCAAGTTGTAGATAAAGTCCCCGTTCATTTTCGAGCCCATTAGCGCTACCGCCGTTATTTGGGCCGCCACGATAAATGCATGGCCAAAGACGGCCGCTGCGGCCACGAGTAGTAATAGGAGCTGGCGGCGCTGCTGCTGGCGGGTCTTGGCGGGCGGTGCATGGAGGGCTTGCTGCAGCAGTAGTAGCAGCAGATGGTAGGCCATGATATTCTCCAAGAAACAAGCAAGCACGTTGCGGCGCCGGTCCATGCCTCGCAGGTAGAGGAAGAGGAGATGCAGGGGCGTGAACCCCAGGCCAACGGCAAGACTGGCAACGGCCGCAACGAGTGCTGCGCCATCAGCCGGCGGTCTTCTCCTCCCCACCGCTGCCGCCATCCTATGTGTATTGTGCCAGGGTGTAAGGAAGGTCCAGAAAGGCAAGAATTGAGTGGTTGATCGTGGGTTGTGGGTGTCATTGCTTTGTGGGACGCTGGTTTGAATTGGGGTCCCGAGCAGGAGCTTGTTGAAGCGGCGTCATGCATTCACGAATCCTTACCCTCCACACCATTCCTTGCGTGATGGATTTGTAAATGTGCGAGCGAGGACCAGCAGGGAAAGATGAAGGAATTTCGTCTAATTTTTTTTGCTTCTCTTGTTGCATCAAAACAATAATGTGCATGCACGGTCTACATTTTTGCTTACTCTATTCTTACACGCCCGCCGTCTCCCCTCCCACTACCTCTACCTCTCACTACTTTCTTATCTAGACATACTTTTTTCCTAACTCTCTTCTCACACGCCCACCATCTCCCCTCCAACTACTTTTTCCACCAGTTTTTTCCCAGAACATGCAATACAGAATACTTTTCCTATTCACCTCTCTCTAGTCTACTTCATTCTAACGTCACATAGTCAAAAAAACAGGCATGCAGGGCCTCGAGCATCGGCCTGTGCCTCGCCCGCAACTCGTGTACCCAAAATGCCTGCTCCCTCGCCGGCAACTCCCGCAAGACCCACCCAACCTTGGCCCGCATCGCATCCAACGCATCGATTTCTTCCACCACCACGTCATTCCGCTCATTCCTCAAAATTAAATTTTTGGGTGGCGTTGCTCAATAAACCAAATTGCCAGGCACACGACTCCACAAAGGGACGACCTTGCCAACCAGCAGCGATACGATCCGGGGCCAGCGGCTGCAGCAACGACGCGCCATGCTCAAATATTGGCGGGACGTCAGCAAACAAATGCTCCGCAGTATCCCATCCCAACAGCTCTACCAAGGTGGCAATCATGTCTAAATTCGACACTAGCCTATCCCTGTTTCCCTGCAAGGCAACTCGGCGTGCTTCCCCCTCTGGATCCACCAACAATCGAGGGGGGACATGCAACCAAAACGGCACAGACAAATAAAAACTATCCGGGTCCGCCATGGGTTTATTCGCCCTCAACAGCCCCACCCCGTGGTCAGCTTGGAAAGAGATAAGGGTCTTATCAAGAAGGCAGGTGGACTGAAGCGTGTCGTAGACAGATGTCATCAAGTCTTGAGTGATTTCCAAGGCCCCCATTGCGCGTTTGAATTTGTACAGTTACTAGGGGTCGGCCGGTGGGGAGGGGGAGGAGGTGGGGAGGGAGGGGGATCTGAGAAGAGGAGTTGATGGTGTATGCTGCTGGTGAGGCGTCGCACGCTCTGCCAGGCATGCCTGCCGCCGGAACTTCTCCTCCTCCTGCCATCGCGCCGCATTCCATCCCTCCCCCCACCCCTCCCTCCCCCCCATTGGCCTCCTCCACCTTCTCCCTCCCTCCCTCCTCCCCTCCCTCCGCCAGCTGCTTCTTCATAAACTAGCTCTTCTCATTCAGCAAAAAAGGGGTATGCAAATTGTTAAACAGTACTACACACACAAACGGCCTCCCATCCCCCCCTCCCTCCCTCCCTTGCTCCTCCAAAATTTGCACCACCTTCTCCGTCAAAACCCTGTCATCCATCCCCATATCCTTCGCTGCTTTTGCTTTTAGGGTACTCCTTGAAACAATTTAATAGAACCTCTCAAATAGCTTTCTGTGTGGCCACCACTTC
>Ga0209491_10007553_pt1 | contig 14291 bp, 9 predicted proteins | sample BON02_FD_187213 | JGI IMG/M metagenome (GOLD analysis project Ga0209491, IMG submission 187213) | Freshwater microbial communities from Lake Bonney liftoff mats and glacier meltwater in Antarctica - BON-02 (SPAdes) (version 2) | ecosystem: Environmental > Aquatic > Freshwater > Ice > Glacier... | reverse complement strand
GCCGGGACAGACGAGGCCAGAACAACCGAGGGAGGGGGTATGAGCCATGGTGAGGGCTTCCTGCCCCTCCAGTTGAATATCACACAAATAAGGCGATTTGCACACTTTGGAAGGACGGTGCACGACCGTGGCGGAATAGAGCGTGGGGAGGGTGTGAAGGAGGATGGTCGAATTAGGGGTGGCGCCTGCGTTGGCACGCGCGGCGGCAAGGGCGGCGGCGGCGGTGGCGGGAGAGACGGGGAAGGGGATTGCTTTTGTTTTCATGGTGCTCTTGCTGGTAGTAGTGGTGGAGGTGGTAGTAGTAGAGATTGCGGCAGAAGCGGCAGCAGCGGTGGACATGGAAGCAGTTGTGGTGGTGGCTTGTGACTTCTTCGTGCTCTTGATGGTGGTGGTGGGGAGGGGAGCCGCGGTAGAGGGAGAGGAGGCAGATGCAGCAATGGCGCGTTTCGGAGCAGCACTACGCGAAGAAGTAGACATCGACGCAGCGCTAGCAGTAGCCTTCTTGGTGCTCTTGGTCGTGGTGATGATGGGAGTCGAAGAGGCGGTGGTGCTAGTAGAGGAAGAGGACGTGGTGCCTCGTGCCTTCTTCCTTTTCGTCGTCGTAGCATGCGGCTCCTCTTTAGCCACGGCCGCAGCAGTCTTCTTGACGGCAGGGGCAAGGACTACGGGGACGACGACACCATCCACAATCTCACGCTTGCGGCGCCGCGACGACGGGGGAGCACTAGGCAAAGGCAGGGTGGCGGGCATCTTGGCATCCGCTGCAGGCGCGTCGCTGCTGCTACTGGCCTTCATCTCTCGGGCTGTACTGCTGGAAGCGCGGCTCTTGGGCATAATAGCTAGGGCGGCTGCTGCTGACGACGACGACGAGAAGCGACGGACTGTGGGGTGGAGGGGCATAAATACAATGGGCACAAAGGAAATGGTAGAGATGACCTCCCTCCGACCCCTTGCCACGTATGTCCTTACCAAGAGGCACTGAGAACGCCCGGACGACAACGACGCGCCCGCGGGACAGGAGAATGATGGCGGTCGCGAGAAGGAAGAAACAAGGCCTTCGTGGTGATGCTGCGCGCATTCACCAGAGACCTGTGCGTGTGTGGGATGTGTGGTGTGTGAGTGCCGGGGCAGGCTTGAGAAGGTCATCGCCAGAGAACTGAAGCCCCGAGGCAGGCAATGCCCATTTCTAACCCTTAGACACCACAATACAACGATTACAGGCCTAGTAGCACATGGACGAGCACAAAGAGCATGAGGAGGAGTGGCAGGGGCTCCCAGCGTCCCCAAGGACCAACAGGTACGCGTCGATGTCTTGTTGTCCTCCAAGCATCATCAGCAGGGCAGGCAGCTCTAACCCCCCCAACATGGCCACCACCCTCCCACCCTCCCCAAACCAGCCACTACCACGAGGACGAAGAGCTTCTGACCACGGCACGCCAGTACCAAGACGAGGAGGAGGAGGATGACGAGGGGCGGGAGTTGCGAGAAGCTCTGGCTCTAAGCGGGTGGGGGCAGCAGCATCAGCAGGAGCAGCAACCAGAGCTCCAGCTAGAGCAAGAGCAGCAGCAAGAGCCACCGCCGCCGCCAGCGCACGAGGAGGAAATAGAAAACCTGGAGGAGGAGCTCGAGCATAGTTCCATGCGTGTCTCTTCACGGCTGGAAGCCGCCACGCATGAATTGGAGGGGTTGCAGGGGGCGTTGAGAAGAGGCTCAGGGGCGAGTGTAAGTGACCGACAGCGAACAGCACTCGAGGGCGAAGAAGGAGAAGGAGAGGAAGGAGGAGGACAGGAGCCGTACCTGGATGAAGAAGAGGAGGAGGGAAGACGCTATGATGCCATGCTATACGAACGCTCCACCGACAGCACCACCTTGCTTCATCCTCCTGGTTCTGGTGTTCCTCCTCCTCCTCCTCCTCCTCCTCCACCTCCCCCTCCGCGTCCAGCAAAAGCCAATCAGAGAGCGTCCACGAGCATGGCTGCGTCTGGTGCGTCTGCTGCCTCCTCTTCCTCATTCCATTCCTCGACCGCTTCCTCCTCCTCCATCATCCGTCGTCGGACTTCCTTCCGAGCCTCTAGTAGTGACCCCTTCGGTTTTGCCAGCCACAACAGAAAACGAAACGCCGGCCTCAAGACAAGCGCAGCACCAGGAGGAGAGGGAGGAGGAAGAGGAGGAGGAAGAGGTGGTGGTGGAAACCTCGACTTACTCCAACGGATGACAGAACAGCTTTCTTCTTCCTCTGCTGCTGCTGCTGCTGCGGCTGCTTCGGCCCCTGCTCCTCATTTCTCCTCCTCCTCCACTCCAGAAACACATCAATTGCGTTCTTCTTCCCCTTCTCTGTATCATTATTCTTCCTCTCCGTCTTCCCGCATGCGTGCGGAGCGTGCTGCTGCTGCTGCTGCTGCTGCTGCTGTTGCTCTTGGGGCCAGCAGGAGTTCAAAACGTCCTGGGAAGCAGCAGCAGCAGCAGCAGCAGCAGCAGCAGCAGCAGCAGCAGTACCACGATCACACACAAAGAGAGGACGAGGAAGAAGAAGACTTGACCCGGCTTCTGGGTCGAAGCACCGCCTTGTCCTCCTTCCCTTCCTCCCTCCCTTCCTCCTCCTCAGCCTCAGTAATATTAACCCAACGTGTCCAGCAACAACAATTAGAACTCACTCGTTTACAAGAAGAGAATGAATCGCTTCAACGGCAGCTGGAGCAGCAACAGCGCGTGCAGCAAGAGAGACGACAGGAATTAGTAAGGTTGAGGAAGGGGGAGGTGGAGGGAAAGCAGAGGGAGGCGGTTCTAGGGGCTAATAACGCGAGATTGGAAAGAGAGTCGAAGGAGATGAGAGGGGATTTAGATAGGGTTATGACAGAGCAGGCCGAGGTCTTGATTCAGGGCGAGGCGTGGAGGGAGGAAAATGAGCAATTGTGTGCCCAGGTGCAGGAAGTGAGGGGGAGGGCGGAGGAGGCGGAGGGGAAAGTGTTGAGGATGCTGGAGGAGCAGAAGGGGTTGGTGAGGGAGGAGAGGAGGAAGGAGAGGGGGGGGTGGTTGCAGAAAATGAGGGGGTTTGAAGGGCAGTTGGAGGAGGCGTTGGAGAAGTTTGCGGGGGCGAGACAAGGTATGTGAGAGAAGGAGGGAGGGAGGGAGGGAGGGAGGGATAGGGGGTGCGTGAATATGGGGGAGCCACAAACGTGAGATGAACGAAGGGAATCTTTGAATTCCTGAAATAAGACACTCTCACGTTGATTTCCCTCCCTCCCTCCCTCCCTCTCTCCTTCCCCTCCTCAGAAATACACCGTCTTCAGAGCACCACCGAAGAGCAACGTCACGAACTCGAGGCAATCAGAAAAGCCCTCCATCTGGCTCACGTCGAGAACGAACGAAAGAGAAACACAATGTTGTCCCTCCCAAACCATCGCCATCATTCAGACACCAACCGTCCCTCCCGCCCTCCATCCCCCCCTTCCTTTCAGAAATCCATCGCCTCCAATCTACAACAGAAAACCAACAACACGAGCTCCGCTCTATCCGCAAGGCACTTCACCAAGCACACATTGAGAACGACCGAAAGAAAAACACAATTCTGTCCCTCCAAATCCATCACATTGAGTTAGCCGAAAAATATGCGTTGGTCGTTCAGCAGCAAAGTGAGGAATTAACACGGTTGAGAAAAGCCGCACAGGAAGGGCAGGCGTGGAGGGAGGAAGTGCTGGTCTTGCGGGAGGAAGTAGAGAGGTTAGAGGTGGAGTTGGAGGGGAAGCGAGGGAGGGAGGGAGAGTGTGCGTCGTTGCTTGTGATGGTGGAGGAGCAGCAGAGGATGATTGGGGAGATGGAGAGGAGGGAGAGGGTATGGAGGGAGGAAGGGGTGAGGGCGGGAGGGAGGGAGGCGGAGTGGAGGGGGAGGGGGAAGATGTGGGCGAAGGAGAGAGGGGGGTTGGAGAAGGAGGTGAGGGAGTTGAGATTTCAGTTGCAGAAGGCGTTGGCAAGGTGAAGGAGGGAGGGAGGGAGGGAGGGAGGGGGGAAGGGAGGATTCGTGTATTTCTGAAAAGGCCAAAAGCATTGTGAGGAAAAGTAAAAACTTATTTTGAAAAAAAATCCCGTTTGAGGCGCTGGTGGCCGTGGCTGCTGATTGGGATCACTTTCTTTCTTCGCATGTGTCCTTCTCTTCTTGTCTATGTACACTGTTGTCAGTTACCGCTCTCTCAACCTCTGCCCTTCAGCTACTCTTCCCTCCCACGTCCGAGTGCCCCAACTCACGCGCCGGGTTGATCACATCCCTCACGAGCTGCTTTATTTCTTTTGTCTCTGGAAAACGACCCTCGGCCTTACGGGCAAATAAGAGCTGGCTGTTAAGCCGGACTTCGAACGTGCCCGCTGGGTCCTTGACGGGCTGGATGGCCACTTCTTGCAATTCGTCTTGGAAGGTCGTGAGAAGCTCTTGGGCGAGCCACGCCGCCCGCAACATCCATCGGCAACCAATGCAGTACGAGATTTCGACGCGGTTGTACCCTGGTGGCAAGGGGAGCTCTACACGTGGTTTTGATGGTTGCTGCTCCTGCGGTTCTGATGCGGAGAAGAAGAGGACGGTTGTCGCGATGGTGGTGGGCAGGAGGTTGGAGGAGCGGAATGAGGGTCTTGGGCTGCCTGTGCTTGTGGCAGCGGTGGAGGGTGGGCGGGCAGGGACGCTGGGTAGGAGAAGAAACGCGCTGTTGTTGTGTCATACGTGTGTGACGGGTAGAAGCAATGGAAAGGGTGTGAGAACTTGTGCCTTTGCATTATCATCATCATCATCAGTCGGAGGCAAGGGGCAAGGGAGCTTCTCTTACCTAGTCGACTGCGGCAGGAGGAAAAGCAGAGAAACGCAGCAGGCCAGAGAAAAATGAGAGCGACGATGCGGAGGTAGACGTAGCATGCTTGTGTCTGTGTATGTAGGGAGTGCAATGGAGTTAGTGAGACAGTCAAGAAGAAGGACTTGCCCGTTGAACACCGTGTTTGCCCTTTCCGTTTGAATGGGCCCCGGAAAGTGTGAAACCGATTCACCCTCCCTCCAAATTCAGCTCCCCACAAACCAAAAAGTGGACTCATTTGCCCACACCCAACACACAGCTCACGCAAACTACCCATCTCACAACACACAACAAACAGGAGGGCCAAGGACACTTTCCTTAGCAACAACACGGCCCGCGCGGCCTGGGGTCCTCCCATCTCCCTCCCTTATTGACAGTCCTCCACCCCCCCTGCTCCGACGTGTTCTGATCGTCGAGCATGTTTTCCGCGTCACCCTCCCTCCTGGGCCCGGCCCGCAAGCCCTCAAGAAGCAAGAGCGCGCTGGAGCCAGTAGAGCAGAATGGTGACCCTGGCCCTGCACCAGGCACGCACTCGCTCGCCGTGGTGTCGACGCCAAGGCGCATCGCCCGCATGCTGGGGCTGCAGACGCCTCAAACCGGGGAGGATGGCAAGGAGGAGGAGATCTCGTGTTGCGGTTCCCTGGTCGTGAACGAGTTCCTCATGCTGTACATGGCGCTGGCGTATGGTACGTGTGTGTGTCGGCGCGGGTGGGGATGGTGGGGTGTAGTGTGGTGGGGTGTAGTGTGGGTGGTGGTCCTGTGTCGTGTTCAGCTCCCTCTCCATGCAATCTCTCCCTCCCCCAATAGAAGAGTATCCACGTGTCGAGTAATTAAGCACGAATGCCCGCACAAACCGCATTCCCAATATCACAATTTCACTGTTTCCCCCCAAACCAAACCACAGCCTCCTTTATCGGCCCCATCAATGTGCTGAGTTTCGTCTACTTCATCTGCCTCCTGGTCGCCACCCCACTCTACGCCTACTCCCGCTGGGTGCCCCTCCGCGTCCGCAAGCACTTCAGCCTGTCTCTAATAGGAGTCTCCACCTTCTTCCTGCTCTTCCAAAGCGCCGTCCTGATCGTCGAGCTGGTCAACCACTCCTCCACCGACTCTCCCTCCTCCAGCACCCGCGCCTTCATGGAAGCCATAAGCATCCACCGTCCCATCTCCTTCTTCCTCTTCAGCTTCCTCACCCGCGACGTCGCTGTCCTCCTCACCGCCATCCTAGTCGCCAAGATCCTCAACACCAAGCAAAGACGAGGCCTCGCCCACCTCTCCCCCAAACCAGCAACCCCCATCCAGCTCCTCCCCAAGAACTCCTTCCTCGACCACCACTGGCGAAGCGCCAGCCTCGCCCTTCTAGTGTTCGCCGGGGTCGTCTATCCTTCCCTTCTCTCCATGCCCTTTTACCTGGCCTACCTCATTACCTTTGGTGCCTGGTCGTTGGACTTCTCGGGGCAACGCAACAGCAGCAGCAGCGTCATCAGCAGCAGCAGCAGCAGCAGCCCCAGGAGCAGCAAATCCTCCCGTTTGTACGAGATCTGGGAGACAGGCATGGCAGTGGCTGGAGCGGTATATGTAGGAGTCTACCTCCTCCTCATCTACCTGTTTCAAATGGCAGCAGTCGCCCGAAGAGTCAACGTGTCCGACTACCGTCAATACGGGATCATGAACGTCGTCCTTCCCACCCCTACCTCGGCGCCCCTCCGGCCCTCCCAACTGGCCGTCTTCATCCTGCACGTATGTGCCCTTGGCTTGCTTTACATGCTCTCCACCTCAATCATCACCACCAAGGTCCTAAGCCTTGCGGCATGGACTGCTGGTGGCGCCTCGTCCTCAGCCGCTCTGCAGGTGCAGCCCGGGCCAAACCAGGCAGGACTGGCACATGTCGATGGGGAGGACGATGATGATTTCTTACCGCCTGCCCAGTGTCCGCCGATTAGCCATGTCAGCAGCAGTAGTCGTGAGGGGGATGTGCTGCTGGCGGCGACGGGGGCCCTGACGGCAGGAGAGGTCGGAGGAGGAGGAGGAGGAGGAGGAGGAGCGGGCATGCCGGAGTCCCAACGCCGGCTGGTGGGTGCTTCGAGCACTGCCTCCTATACGACCGGCGCCCAGAACGATGCCCTCTTTACCACGGGGATGAAGAGCATGCAATTCGTCGACGAAAACACCACTGGCGCTCCTGATGCTGCTCGTACGGCTGGTGCTGCTGCTGCTTCGAGTCCAGGGTCCTCGAGCAACTTGCAGTCGTTCGCCCAATGGCTGGTGGCCAAATACGGGCTTTACCTCTGCTTTCTCGTCTACATCATTCTCGCCTTGCAACGCCCTACTGTCCTCGGCTTCGTGTTCATGGCCATCGTTATGATTGGTGCCGTGCTGCCCGACTTTGTCTTTCGAGCGTGTGCGCCTGTGCTGCTGGTCTACACGGGCGGGTACGCCGCAGCTGTCTACTGGTTTGGCTCCGTGGCGATTCGCAACAGCTACTTTGCAGCTGATGCCGAGAAGCTGCTGGCGCCTATTGGGTTGGTGGTAATGGATCCCTTTTCGAATGGGTGGCTCGTCGCGGGCGTGCCTTTGTGCATGGTGACCTTGCTAGGGTTTACGTGGCGGTATCGCGAGAGCAAGGCGGCCTCGGCCTCGGCGGCCGCGGCATCGTTGTCTTCGACGCGGTCGCTGGCAGCCGTCCCGCCCAAGGAGAATCGGCCTTTGCGTGAGTGGGTGTTGTACCTGGAGGACTATCTGGTCGCGCACAACCTGGGGCTCTACTTCTGCCTGCATCTGTGCTTTGCCGTTGGGGTCTCGCACATCGGCATCTGGCATTTCCCCTTCATTTTTGCGGCCGCGGTCATGGTGGTGTCTCCCGTCACGGCACCCTACCTCTGGCTCCTGGTCGTGGGCTACACCCAGGGCTTTGTCCTCTATCAGTACTGGCGGCACTTTCACCTGCGAACGGCTTTTGGTGTCAGCGACATGATCTTGCCCGTGGTCTTTTTCGTCTTTGCCTGCCGGCAATTCCTGGTGTACGTGCACGCGTTTCGGGCGCGCTACTTTGCGTCAAGGGACGACGGCAACAACACTTCAGGCGCGATCACCACCACGCGCAGCCCGCCTGGCCTGCGGCCGACCTCGCGACAGATTCGGGCCGTGATGAGCGTGAACGGAGCCTTGTACGTGACCAAGATTGTACTGCGCCTGGTTCTCATGGGCGTCATGTGGCACCTAGCTTTCCATTCGCCGTTGACGGTGTTCTCCGTCGGATACATGGTCCTACTCGCTGTCATGCCCTTTGCGTTCGTCGTCTCCAAGTCCTATCGCACCACATCGCGCCAGGCTTTCCCGCGTCTCTTCCGCGCCATGGCCGTGTATGCCGGCATTGTGCTCTGCTTGGTCCACACCTTTTGCGCGGACGGGCTGACGGGGGTCTCGTTGGACGACTACATTGGCGCGCGCTTGCGCGACGGCAACGCGCCCGAGGACAAGAGCCGAGCCACGACGTTCATGGCGTTGAACTGGGTCGTGCAGTTCTTGGCCGCCACACAGACGGAAATCCTGCGGCAACAGGACGTGAATTTGCGCCAGCAGTTTGGCAGGTATCCGCTCTTTGTGCATGCGCTCAAGCAGGTTCTGCCCTTTGCGCTGGCGATTATCATTTTCGCGTTTACGTGGGAGTACATTAGCTTGTTTGGGGCGCTGGTCCTGTACTTGGGCATCTTGAATGCGGTCGTGGGCCGCAAGGTGACGCTCGTGTGGCGGCTCATGGTGGTGTTCTCGATTCTGGTAGCACTGGCCATTGCTGTCTTTGACTTTGGGTACTTTGAGCCTTACTCCTCCATCCCGGTGCTCTACTGGATTGGGTTCCGCCGCGGTCAGTACGTGCCGAATCCGGATGCGTCGCGCGACTCTGCGCTCCCCGATGCGGCCAAGGGGTGGGTCCTGAGCCCGAGCGCCGAGGCGTACCTAGTGATCGCCTTCTTGGCGGCGTTGCAATTCTTCTACACGACGCCGGGACCTGAGGACGCCGACGACGAGCCTCCCGCCCGCGATCGGCGCAAGTTGTTGACAGCTGCCACGGCTTCGGCGCCAGCGGCCCCGGCCGGCGCGGGCGATCTGACCCCTACAGGCGCTGTACCCAAGGCCGACGACGATGACGATGATGAGGCGGTCATTGACAACGCGCCTGTGCTCGCGCTCGGCGTCAGTTCCATCATCGAATTGCTCCATGGCCCTGTCCCTACTCCACCAGCAGCGGCGCCGGCACCGGCGTCAGACTCGGCGGCGACGGAATCCGCAGATGCTGGCGCTGCTGGAGCGTCGGCGCCATCGCCGTCGGTCGAGCCGGAACACGCACCAGCAGCAAGCGGCCGGGCCTGCAGCGCGTCGCGATTCCCCAACGAGCTGGCAAAGCGTGTGCTGATCAACCTGTACCGAACATTGCACGCGCTCTTCCTCACGAGTCTGTCAACCTGCATGGCGTTCTCCTTCGAATTTTGCGTCATTTGGACCGTCATCGCGGCAGTGTCCCACGCCGATTTGATCTCCTTGCTCTACCTCGGCTTCTTCATTGTATTGGTGAGCCTGCCGCGTTCTGTGCTCCGATACCGGTGGAAAATGATCGTCCATGCTTTGGCAGTCTTGGTCCTTGCCGAGTACATGTTCATCCTGCGCCTGCCGCCTGACCTTGTCTTGGACCCGCGCGCTGCCTCTGCGGCCGGCGAATTCCTGGGCTCCCGGCAATGCTCCATCTTCGCGCAGTACACGGACACGGGCGCGCAGGGTGCGGCCTACACCTACGGGCAATGGTTTGGGCTTTGCATCACCGACGACGTGCTGGTGGTCCTGGACTTTGTCATGCTCGTGTTGGCAATCGTCCAGAACAAGCGCTTCAAGGCGGATCCTCGGAAGACGCTGCGCATCAACAAGCCTCTGTTTGCGCGGCTGACCTTGGCCAAGCCCAACCCGGAGAAGCCTCCTGACGCAGATGCCACGACTAGCGGTCTCGTGCTTGGGCGCTTCCTAGTCTTGCAGTACGCAGGCTATGTGATTGTCTTGACGGTGGTGATTCTGAGCACACTGACTTTCAACGTCACGAGCTTGGGCTATCTCCTGCTGGTCGCGCTCATGGTGCAGACTCATGCCCAGGAAGGGCTGCTGACGGCGCGGCGCTTCATGTGGACGCGTTTGGCGGTTTATGCTTGGTTCTGTTTGACGCTGCGCATCATGTATCAGATTCCGAGCTGGCCGACGAGCTGGAGCACGGGCTCGGGGCCGGTGCTGTTAGGCTTGCGCAAAGTCTACAACTCGGCCTATAGCGGCGCCGAGTACCCTCCCGAGATGGTGTTTGACGCCGTCATTTTGATCTTGATTGTGATTCAGCGCCGCATCTTTTTGTCGCCTGACTTCCAACGGGTCGTGGACGAGCTGTGGTACGCGGAGCAGTATGACTACGTTGCCCACGGGTGCCACGTCGTGAACCAGTTGGAGAAGATCCGGGAGGACGCCATGGTCCGCATCCGCAAGCAGATCAAGACCATGTACGAGCAGCTGGATACGGTCGCTCGGGCGCGCATGGAGCAAGCTGGCAACGAAAATTGGGAGGACTACTTGTTCAAGAACCGCAATGCCGCGGCGTCTTCTCCTGGGCGCGAGGAGCCTCGGCAGTACGGCGACGACGATGTCGACGGCGCGGCTGACAACGACCCGGACAGCGACGAGGACGGCAACGACGGCGACCAGGCCAACCAGCCGCTGCTGTTGCAAAGCCCGGAGGCTGGAACTAACGCAGCTTCTTCCGGATCAGCCTCGGCCGACAGGGAGCCCTCCCTGGCCGTGGATGAGCAAGACTCGCTCCTTTTCGGGGCGCAGGAGCTCAAGCGAGAGCGCTCGGACGGACCGACCACAGCCTCGTCCTCCGCCTCGTCGCGCGCATCGCGCGCATCTCGTGCATCTCGCTTATCACCACCGCCCGAGCTGCACCTTGCTGCGACGTTGCCTCGTCGGCCGGGCGCCATTGCGAACGTGGGCCTGAGCTTGACGGACAACGGCTTGGAGCGGCAATTTACGAGCGGTGAAGGCGGAGGCGGGGGCAGGACGACTAGGACGGGAACGCGCATGGACCCCAGCTTGTCGCTCGTCACACCTGTGGCTTATCGGCCCTCGCTTGGCAGCGTGATGGGCGCCAAACCTGAGGACCAAGACAGCGGCTCCGGTGGGCGTGGCCAGCGTGCGCGCAGCACTGTTCCGGAACCAACCAAGATCTCGACGTGGCTGGAAGCTGTCAATCAGACCAATTTTCTGCGCATGAAGGACCCGTTGGAGATTACGGAGGAGGACTTGGAGGATGCAGTGGCGGCCAATGAGGCCATGACTCGGGCGCGAACGCCCACGATGCTCTTGGACGCGCCAACGGCGGAGCAGCGCATGTCGCCCGCGCCTGGGGGTGGCCAGCGTCGAATGACTGCTTTGTTCACACCCGTTTTGGTGGACATGGGCGAGGAGCAGGACTCCGACATTATCATCAGCCAACCGCAACGCACGGCGCAGCAATCGTCTGCGTCGCCGCTGACGGGTGGGTCGAGCGCGCTGTCTCTGTCGTCGCTGGCCTCGTCGACAGCACCACAAGCTGCGCCTCCTTCCCCCCCTCCGCTGTCCATGTCGACCCAGACGAGCGATAACGGCGCCAGCAGCCCCCCTCGTCGCGGCTCTGTGACGGCGGCCACGGGTAATCGGCTGGAGCGACTGGTGATGCGCTCGTTCGAGGAGCTGAAGCGGGAAGAGATCAAGCGTGACAACAACAAGACCAAGGATGGGGTCTCCTCGACCTTGGGACTGGGCGTGCGCCTGCAGAAGGTGGGGCTCCAGCTCCTGCGGAACATAGTGCGCTTCTTCAACTCGCGCAGTACCTCCCTGGTGTACTTTGTCTTGGTGATCGCGCACATGTACGAGCCCTCTCTGCTCAACCTGATCTATCCGCTCTCGGTCTTTGGGTACGCGCTCCTGCAGAACCCCCGCTCCTTGCCCCGCATCGGCGGCAGTCTCATCCACCCCATGATCCAAAACCCACCCCGGCACTTCTGGCATTTCCTGCTCGCGTACTCCTTTGCCGTGCTAGTCATGAAGTTTGTGTATCAGTTCCCCTTCTTCTGCATGTGCGGCAACAACTACTCCCACGGCAGGCAGTGCCCCTCGGCCTTGGTCGCGTTCCAGGACGTGTGCGAAGCCCGGTCTTACCCTCACCTGGACTACTTTGTTGATCAGCCCATCGTCCGCGACTATTTCCTCGGCATCTTCAAAGTCTACAAGTCCCTGCGCTGGAACTGGCTGTCGGTGCGCTATGAGCCTGTGGACCATTTGGTGCCCGCGGAACCCCCTGGGGTGACCTCTGGGGCGATGCTCGACTCGGGATTGGGGGGAGCGTTCCTCGTTTCGTTTCTGGGGGATTTCTTGGTGTTGTTGGCCGTGCTCTGGCACACGCATGTGTTGAAAATTCGTGGGGTGTGGTTGTCGCGGGACCCAGAGTTTCTGAGTCAGGATGGGGAGGGCAAGGTGGCGTCGCCTTCGCCGTTGGAGCGCGAGGAGGAGGGAGCAGGGAGGGAGGGAGGGAAGGAGGCAGGGGCGGAGGTTGCAGAGGAGGAGGAAGAGCAGGCGGCCGCCGACGGTGCGGGCGCTCCAGCAGCGGCAGCAGCAACGCCCGCCTCGCCCGCTGCACCGCTCACGCGCCAGCCTTCGCTCTTCTCCCGTGTGTGCTGGCCCTTTTCGCAGGCACGGACCAAGCCGGGCTGTGACCTGTACGTAAGCCTCTTCTTCATCCAATGCACCCTCTTCCTCTTTGTCCTCCTGGCCTACCAACACGCGGATCAGCTCTTCCAGTCCGTGCGTGAGAATCAGCTCAGTGGCGGGTTCATCCTGGTGCTGCTCCTGCACTTCGTCCTCATCGTCGCCGACCGCTGCCTCTACCTCCACCGGTCCATCAAGGGCAAATTCATCCTTCAAATGATGTTGCTCTTCTGCATCTACGTGATCCTGCACTCCAACTTCACCTTCCGTATCGGGATTAACCAGCACGGACCTGTCTTTGTCTGGTACCTGTTCATGTGCCTCTACCTCTTCGTCTCAGCCCTGCAGATCTCCTACGGCTACCCTCCCTTCATTCAAACCAACTGGATGACCAAACGCGCGCATCACTTCTGGGGGAACATCTTCCGGCTCTATCGTGCTCTGCCCTTCCTCTACGAGCTGCGCATGCTGCTGGACTGGACCTGCACGCCCACCACCCTTTATTTGGGGGAATGGATCAAATTAGAGGATATTTACGCGGGCATTTTTGTGATTGAATGCAACCTGGACTTCCAACGGCTCGAGAACAGGAAGAAGGGAGACAAACAACCGGCGCGTCGCAAGTGGCTATGTGGCTTCCTCTTCTTCGCCCTCCTCAACCTCCTCATCTGGTTGCCCCTCTTCGTGTTCAGCACCGGCTCACTCTCTCAATTCGAGAATTACGTCAAGATGGGCTCGCTCTCCGTACAGCTCAACGGCTTCCCCATGCTCTACGAAGCAGCCAGCGCCGACTACATCTCCCCCCTCCTCCCCCCCGAGACCTGGTCCTCCCTCGCACAAGTCAATCCCGCTTTAGCCCTCCTCCCCGCCACCTCCACCAACGACTACATGCGTGAACTGCAATTCGTCCGCCTCCCCCGCTCCTCCCAAGAGCTCTGGAAGATCAGCCCCCCCGCCGAAGCGGACCTATTGACAGTGCTGGAGGGAAGGGCCAACATGTCCGACTCAGTCTCAGCCATGAACAACCAAGCTGAAATGACCTTACAATTTGCCTTTGGCACGCAAGACGGCTCAGTCAACCAAGGGAAGCTCGTCCACCCCCTCGCCCGGGAGGAGAAACAGCAACTCGCCGAGATCATCCGCGGGACCCGCACCTCCCTCCGGCTCCAAGCCGTCCTCCCCTCCGTTATCCGCATCTCCACCACCAAGGAAGTGACCCCCCTGGTGGCCACAGGCGATATTCTAGCAGATTGCATGCTAGCCTTCACAATGCTCGGAGACGAGGTCTCTTCTGCTGGGGATGGCACGGACCCTACCTCTATGCTTGGTGGCGGCGGAGCCCCCCCTGGAGGGACGGGTAACACGAACTTTACTACTGCTGTGGCTGGGTGGTGGGATTTGACCTGTGGGAATGCAGCGGCGGGGGGGTGTGCGAACCCGTTGGAACCGAGGGGGCAGGATGCGGCGACTGTGCCTCTGAATCCTGAGACGGGCGAGCCGGAGCCGGGGTGTAATCCAAGTGTGTATACCATTAGCAGCGAGAAGACGATTGGGTCGTATTTTGCGATTACTTATGGGATTATCGGCTTGTATTTTACGGTGGTGTTTACGATTGGCCGGTTTGTGCATATGAGCGTGATGTACGTTTTAGCTTTGGGTGGGGTGGTTGGGAGGAGGGGAGGGAGG
>Ga0209491_10007552_pt1 | contig 14292 bp, 13 predicted proteins | sample BON02_FD_187213 | JGI IMG/M metagenome (GOLD analysis project Ga0209491, IMG submission 187213) | Freshwater microbial communities from Lake Bonney liftoff mats and glacier meltwater in Antarctica - BON-02 (SPAdes) (version 2) | ecosystem: Environmental > Aquatic > Freshwater > Ice > Glacier... | reverse complement strand
TATATATATGTATATGTATGTGTATATATATATATATATATATAAACATATACATATGTATACATATGTATATATATGCATACATATATATACATGTGTACATATATACATGTATACATATAGAGAGAGACATATTTATATACATGATATATATATATGAAGACTCTGTGGCTCGCTACTATGGACTCGAACGTCGCCAGGTCTCTCATATTTATACATATATATGTACTCATATTTATAAGCATTTATGGAATGTGTCTTTAAGTTTGTACATACATGCAAATGTATGTATGTATATATGTGTGTATATATATATATATATATTACATGTATATATATATACATATATATATACATGGTATTTATATATGTAAAGCTCTGTGGATCGTTCGAATGGCCTCGAATGCTGCTAGATCTCTTATATTAATACACTTGTACGTGCTCATATGCGCATAACAGTATGTAATGTGTTTGTATTTGTATCTAACATACATGTAGGAATATACATACATATATATGCGTATTTATGTATAAGTATATACATATAGACAGATATGCATATACATGATATATATGTATAAAGACTCTATGGATCGCTCATGATATATACGTACAAATATGTATGTATGAAGACTATGTGGATGAGTGACTATATAAGGCTCTTTTAAGTGAGTATATAAGGATTTTTTGAGTGATTACACAGGGCTTTTTTGAGTGGGTGTATGAGGCTTTCTGATGACTCTATAGGGCCATGCTGAGTGAGTATATAATTGTTTTGAACGCCAGCAGGACTCTCATGTTCATATATACATATATATATATATATATATATATATATACATGTACTCATATGTATATATATATATGTAATGTGTTTGTGTTTGTACATGTATGTGTATGTGTATATGTTGAGAGAGATATGTATATAAATGATCTGGAGACTCTGTTGATTACTATTATGGGCTAGAACGCCGCCAGGTCTCGCATAAGTACGTATATATGTGAATATATGAGTATACTTATATACATTATATATACAAACGGGTCATGTCACACATGTGTAGTGCGTATACAGCACGCGTCCAAAATCGCTGGTCTATGGATGAGTCATGTGATATGAATGAGTCATGTCATATGAATGAGTCATGTCACATGGATGAGTCTTGTCACTCATATAAACGAGTCATGTCGCACACAGGTGGTACGCATAGAGCGAGCGTCAGAAACTGCTGGTCGCTACCTCACCTATCGCCTCGTGGCTTGAGTTCACCAAAAAAAAGAAAAAAGGCAATTCACCCGTACACAGGGTGCCAGATGTGTAGTGGCACGGTGTTGCAGTGTGTATTGCAGCGTGCGTTGCAGTGTGCTTTGCATTGTTGATTGTGATCGTCCATGAGTGTTTTTCACAAGAGCGACGTCGCAGAGGTGTTGCGACCAGATGACTCTTTTTAAAGTAGTAATAAAGTCCGTATAAAGTAGTCATAACGTCTAGTTTGTGAGGAGGTGTTGGGAGGGGGTGGTGGGGCTTCAACACTTGGCAATTGCCAACTGTCCCGATCCTTCGGCGCGAAGCGCCGTTTCCGAGCCCGAAAAGACGGCGAAGCTAGACACCCAATAGATTCTCATTTGGAAGGCTTCATGACTGTTTGTCAATGGACAAAAATCAATGAGCCCTTTTGAAGATTGTTGTCCACCAAACTATTTTCCAAATGCAATGTAACTTCCGATCGCACTCTTGCAAATGTGAAATTGGCGGTTTCAATCCACGGATGCTGTGGTTCGTCGGGATCCTTCCACCACTGTATCGTTCGAGGTGAATTGTTCTCAACAGAAGCGAAAACATTTCGTTTATCCAGATAACTGTATGAACCCACAACTGACGACTTGGGATAATAAACCACTGCGTCATGTCACCGCTGGCGATCATCATCTCAGTTGGCGGAATATGGTCGTGAAGACCGCATCTCAACGCGCAGCCCGAGCTCCTCGAGAAACACCGAGAGCGCGAGATGCCACGTGTGTACATATGTAATTTCTCAAATACAGAAAATTACTGTAGACAATAACTGTAGAGCTGACTTTTGAGAAGATCTACCTGACGCCGCGCCGCTTTGCGATCGGCTTTTTCATGGCAGAATTGTGTGCGCAGATTATCCTCCGAAGTCAGCACCGTGTACCAAGACATCTGGTGCCCAGTGATGACGCAACAGAGACAAGAGTTCGTGGGCAGGGTTGGGAATTTGAGTGTCAAGCACCTCTGGCAGCACGGTTTTCACGGCAAGACACTGCTCGGGGTTGTCGTCGATAAAAACAGAGAACGATGACGTCAATTCTAGGCTGTCGCTCAGCCGCTGTATGCTGCTTACCGTCGAATCCCAGTGAATGATGTTGCTTTTATTACTCAACAAGAAATAGTCTAGTAGCTTTGCTGGGAGCTCTATTTGCTCGAACTATCTGTAACGTACACGTAGTTAAAGAAAGCATGACTAGCAATAGTAGTACTAGAAGTACAAGTAGTTGTGGTCTCTCTTCGTCTAGACTCTCGCTCAGCCGCTGTTCTGTTGTCAAGCTATTCATAATATTTATGATATTTGATAAGTTTGTACAATTGTTGATTTGCAGTTTGACAACTGTCAAGCTCTTCATAATATCTATGATATTTGATAAGTTTGTACAATTGTTGAGTTACAATTTGACAACTGTAACTCAAAAATTGTACAAATTTATCAATATCATAGATATTATGAATAGCTTGACAGCTGTATACTGCTTACTTTCGAATCCCAGTGTATCTGTCAGTAGTGCGCAGACGCGTTGTTGGGAGAAGTACGAGAAGCAGTATAGTAGTAGCAAGACAACGGCAATGTTAGAATTTCGTTCACCCACTGTATGCAGCCTGCCTTGGAATCCCTGTGTATCCGTCACGTACACCTAGTTCAGAATAGTATGAGAAGTAGCAGCAGTAGTAGTAGCAGTCTCTCTTCCCCTAGACTCTCGCTCAGCCACTGTATGCTGCCTATCTTGGAATCCCTGTATATCTGTCAGTGTAGTGCACGTGCACGTGTTTGGAAGTATGAGATCACATTTGCATATTTTGTCTATCAATTATCGCAGGCTATCTGACGTTGAATTGAATAATGCTTTTAGTACTTCATGATTAGATATTCTAGAAGCTTTAGACGAAAGCTGTATGTAATGGACTCGTGCTTCATTGGAGGTCTCGGTTCACCATCATTTTAATCACTTTTGGAAATATGTATATATATATGCTAGGCCCAGTGAAGAAAATAACTTCTCGGAACCTTTGGCCCTAACTTATTTCTTTAGTGAATTGCTTAATTAAAACCGCGCAGAGCGCGGTTTTGTTTTTTGCCAAGGAGGGTCAAGTTTATTCTAGATGGAAGAGGTCTCAGTCACCAGTCGACACACTCGAACATACAGTGAAGCCGTATGATACCCTTCTTGGAACCCAATGGGTGTCGAACCCGGCAACCAGGAAGTACCTGGCTGCTAGGACCTGAGGCGTGTTGTGGTACTAATTCATTATGCCGTTCAGTTCGAAGCTAATGGGAACATCAAACTAAAGGTGACATAGGGGTCGAAACCCCACCTCCAAGAAGAATCTGGCGCGGAAAACAACTTCTCAGAATCTATGGCCCCGAATTCTTTGGACCAAATTAATTCGGTAATCAATTGAAACAGCGCGAAGCACAAAACAACAGTTTTTTGAAAGCCCAGTTTTTTTTAACAAAAACCTTTATTTTTTGTGCAGCGTCGACTGCGAAAATTTGAAAATGTAACATTAGTAGCGCGTCGGGGAGAGCAGTTCCAGATTTTTTTCATGTTTTGTTTGGTTGCTCATATCCCTCCAAAGAGGCGTTTAAATACACAAGAATTCACTCGCTTCTTGTCAATGGTGTCGTCACAGCGTCGGGCCACGCGTTCTGACGTGTCCTTTCAAACAAAGTAATCTGAGTGCTTGGTCACTGTTGATTTGACAGTCCACGCATACATACCTTTGAGGAAAACTCTGTTTTGTCCAAATTTGTTGTTTGATCTCCACCGTCACCGTCATACCGGGTCACGACTCGGATTATACAGAAGCGCTTCTCATAAACGGTTTCTGTTAAGATCCGCACAGAGTCGACGAGTACGATTATAAACATTCATACCTCGCGGTGGTTGATGTACGCACCCCAGGGTTGCATGTGCACCCAGCAGTCTTTGACTCTACTTCGACTCTAGCAGGAAAACGTAGACCTTTGGCTGAGGATCGTTACTGTGCCAGAGGTTTAGGAGGAGGCGCGAAGAAACGGAGTGGAAATGAAAAAGAATAGAGACCAGTCTAGTATTTGTGATAGTCAGTAAGTAGTGATTGTGATAGTTATGTTACGTGTGTTGACGTATGTTGTTTCTTATAAACTGTTTTGGAATTGAATTGGTGTTGTGCGATTTGTATCTCAAGAGGTTTAATTTGACAAAGGGTTTGTTATTTGGTACTGTCTTCATTACTGTTTAATACAAATTGTGTTGTTGTGATCACTGAGTATTGGAGTACAAATCATTTTCACCATCAATGAATTGGTAGACAAAATAAGAAACTTGAAATCAAATGCTTCACAGATTGATTAAGAAGAAGATTTTTTTATGCAAAAAATTCCCCGCAGGCCAGATTTTGTTATGAAACAAAATGTGCCGCAGGCAAGACTGATCAAACATAATGCGCCGCAGACCAATATTTTGGAATGAATCCTGATGGGCAGTCTATCCTATTGATATAGTATATGATTCATTTTTCACATATCACAGCTCAGAATCTTCTTCTTTAAATAATGGATTAATTCATTAAATGATCAATGAATTCATAAATTCATTAATAGATTAATTATCGAATTAATCAACCTTGGGCCGGCCCAGAATACGTTTGTTTTCCCCACTGGCTAGGCCTTGACTTGAAAAAAAATGGCTGTGTTCACACCCTTCAACCAAGCCCTATCCTTGGTCCAGCCACACCCTACAATTGATTCTACCGTTCCTCCTTCTGTGCGCTAATCGTACGGGCCAGTGTGCGTGTGCGCACGTGAGCTCATGCATCTGTGTGTGTAAATGTGTAAAATAAATGTTATAACACAGGAAAAATTTAATTCGAAAATTACAAACAATATGAAAGTAACCCGTGATAAAGTCACATATAATGTGAATCTGAATTGTAATCGAGTTTTACTGAGATGTTACAAAATATGAATAGAAGCACGACAAGTTAATAGACACGTGACACAGTTGAAGACAAGAATAAGTAATTGCAATAAATGTACGCGTGAAGTCATTTGAGAAAGGCACGGAGCACGCACACACACGCACACACACACACTTTTACGCACACACACGTACACGCACACACGCGCACACACACACACTCACAAACTTGCACATACACATACACATGCGCACACGCACACGCATACACACATGGTTATAGACAGAGAACAAGAGCTGATCACGATCATCCAAGAGGAAACTAAGCGCACGGAGGAAAAGAAAAAAGCTGGGTATAGATCACCAACGTGGTCAATACTACGAGCACTGCAAAAGATCAACAAAGCCAAGAGACTTGAAGGCGAGGCTGTAATGTCAGTCCCTCCCTTCTTTCAGTCGGCGGGACGAGGAGACCTAAAGTTCTGGGGAGAGGATGACGGACCTACCGTTGCAGTATGGGAAAGTTTATCGGAATCAGAGCAGAAGCAGTGGTCGAAAAAGATGGGCAAGTCGAAGAATTGTGCGGTTTGATGCAGGTCGAGGGAAAAAGACGAAGAGCAACGCCCGTTTGAAGTCGATGGAAAAGAAATCTTCTCAAACCGTGGCAAGCAAGCCAAATGCAAGGCAGGAGAGAAGATGGATAAGAAAAGAGGCAAAGGGCAGTCAGTGCGCTGGAAAGCGTGGTGGCGACAGGGCAACACCAAATGCACAGTGAGCGAAGAATATGCTTCATGCTGGGTTCACCAAGATTGCCATGTGGCAGACGAGCAAAAAGCGGCTTTGAAGAAAGCGGCCGGAGTATCAGGAGGAAAAGACGAATGTCAAGTGCGATTGAAAGGGAGAGAACGCGATTACTGGATGGGCACAGAAGTGGGCATGCTTGGAGGCTATGGGTTTCTGGGCCAAGTAACAGCAGGTGACGGTTCAGACAAACAAGTCAAAATGGGAGCAGGATATAATATCTTGAGAAGAAAACAGAAAAAGCAGCAGTGCAAAGTCGGACGTGAGAAAGAGGGCTCCAGCTCAAATCGGCCTGAATTGGCAGTGTTTTGGCTGGCGCTTCGTGACACGCTGATAGAGGAGCCTTTGCTGTATTTGTGTGACAACCAGTCATTGTTGAAGGCAGTCCATTGGTGGATTGGTGAAGGTGGAAAGGCAACGTTGGTGGGGGCACCTGACGCGGATATGCTGGCAGCAGCCATCGAGATACTACGAAAGAGGATTGCAGCAGGGACAGCAACCTCCTTGGTCAAAGTGCGCATCGAGGAGAACCAGCGAATGAGGGAGCGACATTCTGGCGGATACGGCTATTCCAGATCCGAAGATAGGCAAAGAGTGGTGCCAACGGACGAATCGAGCAGTCTCTACGTGGAAAACCCCGTGCCGCGAGGCAGGGAAAATTATCAACATCGTCACTCGAAATTTAATAATCGCGTGAGGGATGCAATACGAACAGGGGCAGCAGAGAATGAGGTGCAAAAACATGAAGAGAAGCTTACAGGTGCTTGGAGACAAATGAGCACACTCAGGCGACAATATGAAAAATGGTGTGAAGGTGATGACATAGAGGACTGCATACACAAGCAACGACTTGAGGCATCGTATCAAAGCATGGTGAAGGTCTTGCAGCAGAACACTTGGATTGATGGCAGAAAATTCTTGAAATCATGTGTACGAGCTAGGGTAGAGCAAGGCAATATCAATCACCCTGCACATGGCACGTGGACGGCAGACTTCATGTTATGGCAAAAATGAAAGCAGAGCGTTCTTAGGGAAGTATTTGAACGACCCGTGTGTCCCTTGGAGACATCAAATGCGAGAAATGATGGCAATTGCAGGGATCCTTCCAGTAGCCAAATGGCTTGCAAAAATCAAACAGCGATCAGATGTAAGCTGTAGATTATGCAAAAGTGCAGAAGAACAACACGGTGCGAGCACTGAAAATTTGCCGGAAGAGACGTATGGGCACATCAACAGTGCTTTCTGCGATGGAATGGCGACAACCGTCACAGCTGCCCATCACTTGATCGGGAGACATCTGTATGCCAGTATGCAAGCTGCACAAACACCAGCGAGTAAGCTCAGGTTTGTCACACCTGATAAAGAGAGTAGTATGAACAAGTTGTGGCAGGAGGAAGAGTTTGAGCAGATATGCAGCAGAGACCCACTGACGGAAAAGGCAGCAGACATTGAAAAACAATCTCTGTGAAAGAGCACGAAAGGGAACGCTATGATTTCGACCCGACAATGTTTTATGAAAATCGTTTTTGGAATCGGAGGCCAGATGGCATGGTGATTATCAAGAATCATCGAACACTATACATCCTAGAGTTCAAACGGTCATCTGTCAGAAGTAATTCTTTTCTGAGGGTAAAGGAACATGAGGCCATCGAGCAACACAAAAGCATCATCGAGGCGCTCACAGCGGCTGCCCCGGAATGGACGTTTGAACAGATTAATTTTGTGGCAGGGAGACGTGGTGCAGTAGTGGAAGATAACTTGTATAACAAGCTCGAAAAGCTCAATGTACAAGCATTGGAAAACGGACAAGATTCTTTTGGCGCATGTGCAACGCATATGCGAAGCGCATGACACAGTAATGCGATCCTACTATCAGCAAATACATGGGTCGTCTGGGGCTGATGCGACGACGTCGATGAAGAACATTGGGGAACAAGAGTATGTGTAAATAACTCACAATATTTTTGTCATCAGCTGCTGAAGAAAGGTGAAGACGGGGCAAAGCTTGAGTAAGATGAGCAAATCAACGGCGTTACACACAGAAGGCACAGCACAAGTATTAGAATGGTTGAATATTTCTGATACTGCCAAGCAGTGGGTAAAACAACCATAATATAGGCCGGCTAAAGGTTAGTTAATTAATTCATTAATTCATGAATTAATTAATGAATTAATTAAAAGAATATGATTCTGAGCTGTGATTTGTGAAAAATAAATTACATACTATATCAATAGGACAGAGTACCCATTAGGACTTGGTCAAAAAATCTGGCCTGCGGCGCATTTTGTTTGATAAGTCTTGCCTGCTGCGTATTTTTTTTCATTAAAAATCTGGCCTGCGCCGCATTTTTTTCATAATTTTTTTGTTTAAACTGGGATGCATTTGATTTGAAGTTTCTTGTTCTGTCTACCAATTCATTGGTGGTGAGAATGATTCCAACTCTCAATACTGAGTGATCATAATGACATAATTTGTACCAAACAGTAATTGAGAAAGTGTCAAATAACAAACCCTTTGTCAAATCAAACTCTTAAGATATAAATCGCACAACACCATTTCAATTCCAAAACCATTTATAAGAAACAACGTACAGCAGGGGGAATGCCTGACCCAAAGCCTACAGAGTTTGACATGACCCAGCACTCAGATTACTTTGTTTGAAAGGACACGTCAGAGCGCGTGGCTCGACGCTGTGACGACACCGTTGACAAGAAGCGAGTAAATTCTTGTGTACTAAAACACCTCTTTTTGGAGGGAGTTGAGCAACCAAAAATATCGCCCCAAAACCCCGGAAATGCTGTCTCACGGAAATGCTGAGACAGCATTTCCGGGTTTTGCTGTCTCAGAATTTCCGGGACATTTCCGGGTTTTTCACTTTTTCAAAATATCGCGGCTGACGCCACAAAACTGCGCTTCGCGCGGTTTTAATTAATGAATTAATTCGGGGCCAAAGATTCTGAGAAGTTGTTTTATTCACTGCTGCCAAGAAACAATACCACGGTAAAAGCAATAGAGGAATCGCTGTGGTGATAACGACCAAAATACAAACAGGGAATTGAAAGCTGAAGTTCATTTCTATTAGAAAAGCAACGGCAGAAGAGGAAAAGGTCAAAATTCACACTTAGGTTCAAAGATCGGATTTCTGTGATTCAGCAAAAATGAAACGATTGAGACAAATTGGAGCAGAAATGTTCTAAGACTCAAAAGCGACAACTTGAGGAGGGGTTGCAGGCTACAAGATAGAGGCGCAGTGCAAGGGTGGAGTGAGAGCCGACAGTGTGTCGTCGCTCATCGTCGCGGCAGGAGAGAGGCACGACTTGCTCGGGGTGGGATTCGAGAACATGATGCGTTCTTGGGTCATGGAATGAGGGGCCCAGCAGGGACTGGGCGTGGTGGCGTCTCGATGGCTGAGGGGCGGGAAGGCCAGGGCACATGAAAGGGGAATGGGGTGAGGGGCCATCGCTTGCCATCACTGCCCTGTTTTGTTTAGAATTTGCTTATGTATTTCGGCTTTCTGTCTCCATGAGAAAGGTTGCTAGCAAACACCCGTTCTGTATACTCATATACATGTATTCTTATATATTTCACATTTATTTGATTTAATTTATTTTTTCATTAAACACTTATCTAATATTTGATTCTGTATGCTTGACATTATCATTGGCCGACACACACGGAATTGCCAAATACATGCGAACATACACACACGCACACACACAAAAAAAAAGTAGAAAGAGTAAACAAAAGGGGAAAGGAATAAAAGAAGGAGGGGGGGTCAGGGAAGGAAAAAAGAAAAGAAAAGGAAAAGGACCAAAAGAAAACGAGGAAAAAAAGAGGAAAAAGAGAGAAAGGGGGACAAAGGAAAAAAAGAAAGAGGGAGGGTGATGGGTTCAGGGGGTTAGAGGAGCGTGAGTACTGAGGAGGGTGGGACCTCATACTGATAATGCTAGATCGACATGAATGTTTTTCAGTTTTTCATCACCTGCAAAAGGACAAACAACGCAAACAACGCCACTCACTATGTCAAGCCAGGTAAGAAAAGACGAGAGGTTCCAAACGCAATTACTACATTCTTTTTCCAAGAGTGATAATCAAAGCAATTATCATCATGAGGGCTTTTTTGTTTGTGAAAGGGCTCTCTAGTAATGCTATTCCTTTCAAGAGCCTAGTAAGCAGACTCCTTGCAAGTGAGGGAGGGCTCATTTTACGTGTATATACACTCAATACGAATGAGCAATTGAAAGTATCAAAAATCATACATGATGATTTAGATGCTCTGAACTTGTGAGCCTCTGGATTCTGATGCTGTATAAAGAAAGAAAGAAAAAAAGCAGGAAAGAAAGAAGGAAAGAAAGAAGGAAAGAAAGACAGAAAGCAAAACGAGTAGACAATGCGCAAAACGAGTAGCAATGCGCTCACAGCAAAGTAGACTTGTGAATGACGTTTACTTAAAAATGGTGGAAGGGCACTACTGATGACTCCCTGACTCTCACTTTTGCCTCGGCTTATGGTTCATCGAGAAGCCGTGGAGTAGATTCCTGCTGCTTTGAAGTCGACCCAGCAAGTTTCAATCCTCGTCCTCTTTCATCTCTAGCAGCCCGAAGCTGTTCTCGTCTTGGACTTGTGATGGTATTTTTCCTCGCCAACCAGCTTCTTTTCCAGGTCGTAGTCTTCCGCCTGAACACCCTGGCACACATAAACACGCACAAACATACACACCATCACAAGCTCCACTTTCAGTACACAGAAGACGAACATACATTTGTACACGAACAATTATATATTTCTATAATGGAGAAGCAAAGTGGAGACCAACCAAGAAATGGAGATGGTTGAGGCAGTAGCGATTGCCTGCACTCTGCACCGAAGGAAGCCTCGAAGGAGTGAAGTGCATCATGAAATCGGAGACCTGTAACTCAGCTTGATGGTGCACATTTTGTTTAAACTTGCCGCGGCTGAATCGATCCCCATCTGTAACTTTGAGCATGTCGGCGAGGTCTAGGAGTGTGTTGGTTGTGACCTGCAAATCCAAGCAAAATTTGTAGAAATCAGCTTCATCACTTAGTGATACTACTGGCTACACAAGGATCAAGCGTCAACAAACAACTGGTTGCGTCAATCAACAAAGTATTACACTTGTGACCTGTAAATCTTGGACGCGGGTAGATGGAGCTCGGTGGAGGCGAGTTGAGAGAGCCAAGAGTAAAGCAGAGGGAGCGCGTCTCTCCGAAAGAGTGTATGCTGCAGCAAATAGTGCTGCGCCCATCACTGGGGCTGAAACCTGCGAGCAGGTACAAGTGGTGGTCGGGAATAAACAGGAAGAAGATTAGCTTGAAAAAAAGAATGGGGGGGGAGGCGATATCTCTCTCTGTCCTTCTCAGGTTCGCGTGCTCTCTCGCTTTCTCGTGTTCTAACACTCTCTCGCACTGTGCGCACACTTTCCACGCACAAATGCTCATTTCACTTATAATCATCACATCAGATTTCTACCTGATGTCTGAGAATGACAGATGCTTTCTCTGAATCTTGAAGGGCAAAACAGACATGCACAAGGTCAACGATGCAATCCACCATGATTGAGTAGCGCTCACAGCTCACAGTCATATTGGGCTGGCTCGCCACAATCTCCATGGCCTCATCATAAAACTGCACGGCCTGTGTTCTGTGCGTGTGTGTGAGTCGATGTGTGTCTGCGTCATATTGTGTGCGTGTCCCGCCGGTGTGTGAGTGGGTAGGGAGGGAGGGAGGGGAGAGAGAGGGGGCGGGGAAGCGTACGTGGATACATGTTGATTAGCCTGAGATGTCAAAATGAGTGTGGCAATCATGTGTTAGCAGTGTTAAGATCGTGTGTGCATATGTGTGCGTGTCACGGTGTGTGCACGTGTGTGTGTGACAGATAGTGCGTGTGTGTACGTGTGCATGTGCGTGTGCGTGTGCGTGTGCGTGTGCGTGTGCGTGTGCGTGTGCGTGTGCGTGTGCGTGTGTGTGTGCGTGTGCGTGTGTTTTGCGGTGAAGGCGCACACGTGTCTTTTCAAAGATACCTCGAAATGTCAAAGTCCATAAATGTGAGAATCAAGCGCTCAAAGGGCTGAAGGTCCAGAGTTGCTGGCTTGATTTCCAGTCCATCCTTGTGCTTCCTGTTTGGAGCGTCAAATGTTTTGAAAAGTTCTCCCTTGCTTAGCGTTGTCAGCGTCAACTGAGGAAACACATAGCACACGCCACCACACACAGTACGTGCATTGTCAGTGCCTTTTTGCAAATGTTCATCCTTTTCAAGTCTTTAATTTCGATTTGTTAATTGGCAAACTTATGGTATGCAGGTTTTTCCCTTGCTTATGGTTGCCAGCAGGTCGTACGCCCTGACATTGTGACACATGCAATACATGATCAACGCATGTGGGTATAGTACACAGCAAATACGTATATATATATTCAAATGTGCGTGTGGAATGCATATATATATCATAATAATTCAATATGCATAGTATACACTATAGCCAGTGTCCCTTTCTAAGTTTGATTGGGTGAACAGAGGAGGCACGGGGGAGAGAACTTGGACAAGAATGAGAGGGGGCAAGGGCTCGGAACGATACATGTCGCAGGTTACACATATGTTAATCGTTCTATTTCATAACCAGCGTACACATTTTACACGGTGAAGTACATAATGGATTCCAGAGAGGGAACAGACATGGTCGAGCTCGCAGAACTTGCTTGCAACGGCTACAAGCATTAGTGCTACTTGCTGCATTGCCTTGTGTTGGTCGTCTTCGTTTCCTGTGAGGCATGAAGTAATCACAGACATATTTACTTGATTCATGTAAATGTGGTGTATAACGTGTTAAAATGAAACAGACTTTCACATGATCAAGACCGCTGGTGATCCACGTAATCATCTTTTCAATGGCGGGCTGCTTGCTGAGCTCAGAAAACTTCTTGAACCTCCCTCCTGAGCGCTCCATGGCATCAAGCTTGTCGTTCACATTCTGCAAGGAGGCGCGGAATCGAAAAGCGAGCCCGCAAGCCTGCCCGGCAGAGAAATAGGAAGCACTTGTCACATTCGCGCTTGTCACATTCACGGCACTCTCGAATACTGGGCACCAGCTCTAGGCTTAGCCCAGGGGACGAGACGGTGTAGACAAATCACCTGCAGACGCACGCGCTGATCCCGTAACGGCGTTGCTTCTGTTTTCCCGTATTTCTTATGCAGCTGCTGTGCAAGTTGCTGACTGTCGTGAACAAGACCCCATAACCTACGCATCGAGTAGCGTTCGCAGAATTTTGCAAGCCCGGTGCGCAGCTGTGAGACCGTCACCATCTTCTCCGCTGTGTCCATGATGTTTGGATGAGGGGATGAGAACTTTTAGTTAACCAATACTGTATACTATAAAGCCTTTCTGCACGCCCATTCGAAGTGATTGAAACTTCTTGCGCAAGTTGAGTGTGGCGCGGTGCGCATGCAGGTGAGACTTCTTGAGCGTGAAGCCCGAGCGATGTCACCGCAGCGTGAAGCGTTTGTCTCAGGGACCTCGAGCAGGCTGCCCCTTTTCGCGCCAGCAAACAAACCCCATGCGATTCACCATGCTTGTGCATCGAGCAAGCTTCTGACTAGTTGCATTGGGGATGAGACTGTTTAGTTTGTCGCCACTAACACATCAGTCACGTGCGATGCTTCACCAGGTCCGCATCAATGGACTCGGCGTTCCAGCTCTGTGGCAGCTCTGCGCCTGGCTGATCGCTCAGCCCAGTCTAATTTAAATATGCCTTTTATTTTCAAGTAGGTAGATAGTGGCGCCATCTCTTCCCTTTTTTCTCTCCCTTTCTGTCCCAACCCCAGCATGCCCCACCCTGTTTTCAGTGTCTGCAACTGTCTCCCTCCTACCCCCCAGGCTTTCTTGCTATTCTGCCTTTTTCCACGCTCCCCAGTCCCTTCCCCATCTCTACATGTTTTCTTTCAGTTTCAGAACCAAATGTCCCAAGTTATCAAGAAGGAGCCCATGATTCAAGCTTCGAAGACACAGAGACTCAGAACATCAGGCTTGTTATGCGTTTACATTCTCACTCACCCATAAAATTATACATTCGCACAGATTTGCCCATTTTGTTTCCCCGCATATGTATACTTGTAAATGAAAATTACGTACATATATTTTTATTGATACATGTTTGGCACATATGCAAGCTGACGTCTGATTAAACTTGTGCTGTCTCATGCCTGCGAATGTGTACATATGGACATGTGTTGGATGCTCTAATCACGCGCGCGCATGCTTGGTCATTTGGAGAGTGGGAGT
>Ga0209491_10007547_pt1 | contig 14300 bp, 13 predicted proteins | sample BON02_FD_187213 | JGI IMG/M metagenome (GOLD analysis project Ga0209491, IMG submission 187213) | Freshwater microbial communities from Lake Bonney liftoff mats and glacier meltwater in Antarctica - BON-02 (SPAdes) (version 2) | ecosystem: Environmental > Aquatic > Freshwater > Ice > Glacier... | reverse complement strand
CCTGATCCTGAGAACGAGCAATAGTGGTTGCTGTTCAAAACCCGTTGTTGCTTATTGCTTTCAACCGGCCGGATCACTTTGCGCAACTAATTGAACGTTTACGTGAAACCGAGCCGGCACGGATCTACATCGCAGTCGATGGCCCGCGTGACGGCAATGAAGTTGACTCTACGGCTGTTACCGCAACTCGGGAATTGGTTTCCACAATCGACTGGACGAGTGATGTTCACACGCTTTTCCAGGATTCCAATCTTGGTTGTGGTCTGGGTGTGAGCACTGCATTGAATTGGTTCTTCAGTCATGAGGAACGCGGAATTATTCTGGAAGACGATATTTTGCCGCAGGAGTCATTCTTTGGATTCTGTAGCGAGCTGCTTAACCGGTATGCGGGGGACCCACACGTGTTGGCAATTTCGGGTTGCAACTTCGTGCCACCTGAGTTCCTGTCGGCACCTACCTCTTACCGTTTTTCACGCGTGCCTCACATTTGGGGATGGGCCACTTGGCGGGATAAATGGGCGATTCACGACCTTGATATCTCTGATTGGCGGGAGCAGATGCCGCTGCGCCAATTGTGGGAGGTCAGTGGTCATTCCGTGGGCGGACTTGTTTTTTGGCGTTCGATCTTTGATTTGATGGCTGCTGGAAAGATTGACACCTGGGACATGCAACTTGTATTCGCGGGCATGGCCCGTGACATGTACACCGCGACGTCGAATGTGAACTTGATTGACAATATTGGTTTCGGTGATGGCGCAACCCACACTGAAGTCAGGCCCCCTTACTTGCGTGTGAGTGAAAACATTGCGCTACCAACTGCGCCGGTGGCTGTGGCTATTGACGAGCAAGCAGATAGATGGAGTCGGGAAGTAGTCTTTGGCGCGACGACTAAAGGACTTATAGATCAAGGTTTGCGTTACCTTAAGCAGAAGACCCCCAGCCCGAAGTGGAGCGAGCAGAAATCATGACAATTGCAAAAGGACGTGCACTGGTAACCGGTGGCGCAGGTTTTCTCGGTTCCCACCTTTGCGATCGGCTCTTGGCCGACGGTTACGACGTGTTGTGTGTCGATAACTACTACTCGTCAACCAAAGACAATATTGCCCACCTACTTGACCACCCACGCTTTGAAGTAATTCGGCACGACGTTACATTTCCGCTTTACGTTGAAGTCGACGAGATTTACCACCTGGCTTGCCCGGCAAGCCCGATTCACTACCAGCGCGATCCAGTCCAAACAACAAAGACAGCAGTGCACGGTTCAATCAACATGCTCGGACTTGCTAAGCGAACCGGTGCCAAAATTCTGCTCACCAGTACTTCTGAGGTGTACGGAGATCCGCTGGTCCACCCCCAAACTGAGGACTATTGGGGCAATGTGAATCCGATCGGGCCACGCGCTTGTTACGACGAAGGTAAACGTGCCGCGGAAACATTGTTTTTTGATTACCAGCGTCAGCACAATTTAAAAATCAAAGTTGTTCGATTATTCAACACATACGGTCCACGAATGCATCCGCATGACGGCCGCGTGGTGTCCAATTTCATCATGAGTGCTTTGAACGGGGAACCACTAACCGTTTACGGCGAGGGTGAGCAAACGCGTTCATTCTGTTACGTCTCGGACTTGATCGAGGGTCTGATTCTCATGATGCGCAGTGATGATTCAGTGATCGGACCAATCAACTTGGGCAACCCGGGTGAGTTCACAATCGGTGAGCTCGCTGAATTTGTTATTGCTGAAACGGGAAAGAATCCTGGGATCACCTACTTGCCACTTCCAACTGATGACCCGACTCGTAGGCAACCTGACATCACTCGGGCAAAGGAAACCTTGGGTTGGGAACCGACGATTCCTTTGAGTGAGGGTTTAGCGACTACCGTCGCACATTTTCAGGAGCTTTACTCTAAGTAGGAGCTTGCTGCCGTGAAAGTAGTCCTCCAACCGCAGAACGGTTACATAAACCGAATTCAGGCTTTGGCTAGTGCTGTGTTACTTGCGCGTGAAATCGGTGCTGAGTTAGACGTTCAGTGGGTCCCGAGTTCGGCTGCTCCTGCCGAGCTACGTGAAATTTTTTCTGAGAGCTTTCTCGAAAAATTCTTCGTTGAACCGCAAGTGTGGAAATTGGATCCGTACTTGAATCTGACTGATCGGGGCAAGGTAGTAACTCTCGCTGGCCTAGAACGTGGCGAGCAAGTCTTCATGGAGGAACTGCAAGAATTGATGTCGGCCAACCCGCAGATTTCGGAATTCCGGATTAGTGCGGGGGGAAAATTCGCGCTTGGTGGATTGTCCGAGCACTTTACAATTCTTCGCGGTCAGTTCTACCGTAAAGAATTGCAGTTCATTTCGGACATTGAGTACAGAGCGCGATCGTTGCATGACGGTCACGGCCCATATCTTGGAGTTCACTTGAGGTACTCTGATCGCAGCCATCAGGCCCCACGCAGAAGCAGTGTCCTGAGAGCTGTATTGGATTTAGCATCCCGTCTGGAGGTTTCCGAAGTATTTCTGGCAAGTGACGAACCAAGCGAACGTGATCGCTGGAGATCAACGATGACATCCAAAGGGTTGAGACCTTGGATTGCTGTATCCGATCTGCCATTTTCCGTTCGTTCCGCCCTGCCTGCCTTGGTTGACTGGCGACTCTTGTCCTTGAGTGAGGGGATCGTATTTTTCAGCGAATCTTCCTTCGGTGAAGAGGCAGCAGTGGCAGCCGGCAAAAATGTCGAATCCATTTCCCTCAGAGGGAGTCCCATGTCGAAAGTGATTGCGATAGTTCAGGAATATATTCGTGCAATTGTCACGTACCCGAAAAGGCATTTTTTTCACAAGATTTAATGGTGGCGTGAAGGCGCTGTATTAACTACGATCTCACGGGTATCATTTCGGGGTGTCCTCGGGAAATTCCGTTATCTTATCCAAGACAGATAGCCGTTTCGAGCGAATGATCCGAGGATCAGCAGTCCCTTACTTGGCGACAGTTGCTATTGGGGTTTTAGTGGCGCGATTTTCGGCCTATATTTTCCGGGACGGTCCATTGATTAAGGCTCAGCCTCCTGAGATCTATATCAATTACCTTTTCTTTGGGTTGGCGTTCGTTTTGTGGCTTCTTTACCGGGGCTCGTGGTCCCGGGCTCGAGTGCTGAACCTTGTCTATTTATTAACATTAATATTTTGGATCATTCGAACATTATTGACCTATGTACATGACAATAATTTCAGTCATCTAATTTGGCTGGTCCCACTTTTTCTCCTAATGCTGTATTTGAAGGCTCCAACTTGGAAAGAGTTATGGACTGCTTTACTAATTATGGCAACCACCATGGCTGTCATGATGCTGGCGGCCTACGTGCTTGAGTTGCTCGACTACGTGCAACCCTTTCCTAAGAATGATTCAAGAATTGAGTTTGAGACCTCGTCTTACTGGCTTCCACTAGAAGGTCTCTTCGGGCAAAATGGGCGTTGGACTGGTCCATTCGGACATAACCGAACCGCATTAGTCGCCGCTTTTGTTTTGATTATCTCGCTTGCTAGATGGACTAAATGGTCCTGGTTCCTAGTTCCAGCCGGGATCTTTTTTACGCTCCTGACTTCTGTTCGCGGCCCAATCCTTGCGCTGATTGCTGGCCTTGCAATTTTGGTGCTTTTCTCTAATTTGCCACTGATTCGACGGGTCCCCATGGCCGTGAGATGGGTGTTACTTGGCAGCGGGGTAGGTTTGATTGGTGTGTTTTATGTGTTGACGGGGACTGGACTTACCGGGCGAGACGAAATCTGGTCGGGCTATATCAATCAGGGAGAGACGTCACCGATTACTGGAGTCGGTCAATACGACCTAGATATTGGCAACGACGGAACGATTGATTTCCTTGATGCGCACAATATTTTCGTCGACGAATTTGCTCGCAATGGTTTCTTGGGCCTGGCCGGACTGTTACTGGTCATTGGATTGAGTCTGTGGTTAATGTTGAAAACTGCAAATCGTGGATTTGCTGGATCGCTTGCTGTCATGGTGACCTACCTTGTTGCTTCTTCCAGCGACATCCACGCGGATCTAATTCACATGAGTTTTATAGTTGTCCTGGTACTAGTTGCTACCGCCTGTGCCGGAACGTTTATCAATGAAGAACTTAAACCTTCCAGAGAAGACCTAGAGGAATCCATTCAGTGACTTTTCCCGTTTCGGTCCAAGTAATCACGTTGAATGAAGAAGCAAATATTGGTGTCTGCCTTGAGGCAATTTGGCGCAACACACCTGCGGAAGTACTCATAATTGACGGTGGCTCAACTGATCGCACTGTCGAGATCGCCAAAGGCTTAGGAGCCAAGGTCTTGACTCCAGGAAAGCTAGGCCGAGGCGCCTCGCGCACACTTGGTTACACAAACACTGAGCAACCCTTTGTTGCCATGATTGATGCTGATGACCGAATAAACTCCGACTGGCTAGAAGTCTCATTAGCTGAGCTGCAGAATGGAAACTATGCCGCGCTCCAGAGCAGTCTTCGAGTAATTGAGCCACACAATTTTTGGTCATCTGGTTGGAATCAGTACTTCATTGAATCGATTCGACCAATCCCGGACACGACCATGGTCGGCCACCCGGCGATCTACCGTACCGAGGACCTCGTTACGGCGAGACAAGATATTGGCCACGACCATGAAGACACCCAGCTATCCGTGGACTTTCAAGAGCGAGGCTTACGTCAAGGAATTGGAACAGCAGTCTCACTGCGGGTGGTCCCAACTGTTTGGAAAGAGAACCAAATCAAGTGGCTCGCTTATGGCAGTGGCTATTTCGATTTTGTTCAGCGGCACCCGGATCGTCGCTCGTCAATTCGCAGACACATGCTCTGGACCATTCCAGTCATTCGAGCGTGGCGTCCGGTGTCCAGGGGGAAACTGACGCAGCCAGCCTTTGGTCTCCTAATGGGACTATCAATTCTTCAGGGGTACTACCGAAAATCACGCAATCTAAAGGATATTTGAATCAGGATTCGTGAATGATCCCGGCACCTTGACGAGCAATCGTGAAGTCCAAAGGTTTGGGAACGCTAGCTTTGAACTGAGATTGTTTTCCCTCGGGAACGAAAAAGAGCAAATAGCCGCTTCCACCGGCTCCGAGCAACTTGCCGCCGGTGGCGCCAGCATTCATACCGCGTTCATAGGCCTCGTCAACTGCGGAATTCGAAATACCAGCACCAAGGCGCCTTTTGATCTCCCACGATTGGTGTAAGAGCGGACCTAGGGCGCTGATGTCTTTCGCAATCGCGGAAACTCCTAAGGGAACCAGATCTCTGATTTCACAGGTCGCTCGGAATGTCTCTGACGATTCATTGAGACTGTCACGCTGAATTTTGAGTAAATCGCTGGCGCTTCGAGGCGATCCGACCGGGACGAGAAATAAATGACTCTGTAATTGCGAAACCTGGTCTTTTGTTACCTGGAGTGGTTCGACGTGTACGGCACGGCCCTCAAAATGCAAGGCATTGATTCCACCCACAGCACTTGCCCACTGATCCTGGTAGCCGATTGGCTCACCGAGAACGTCAACCTCGATCTCAACTGCTTCAGCTGCAGTTTCGGCCGCTGTGACTTTTTTGTTGACAAGGTGGTGGGCGAAAGTCAACATGACTACGGTGAAACTTGATGAGGAACCCAACCCTGTTCCCGCGGGGACATCAGCCATGACAGCAAGATCAATGTCATTGATCCCGTAGCGTTCTAGGACAACACGTGCGATTGGGTGGACCAGGTCGCTGGGGGATTCTACGTCTTCCGTTTTAGAGTACTTCAACAAAATTCCACTTCGGTGTGTAAAAGGGTGCCCCGCTAAGAAAACTCGACGATCAATCGCGAAACTGAGCACTGATCCAGGAGCCTGTTCAAGGAATGCGGGGAGATCTGACCCTCCACCAAGGAGGCTGACACGCAAAGGGGCCTGGGCAATCAGCACAACAAGGAGTCTATGGCTTGCTTGATTGCTTCTGAGGGAGTGTCTGCGCACACATGCTCCCCATCGAGACTGCATTCTTCCGTGACATGAATAAATGGAATCCCGCACTTTTCAGCAACTTCCTGATCGCGCCAGGTATCCCCCACAAAAACACTCCCCAACAAGTCAACCCCGTGTTTGGCGGCCGCTCGTACCACGAGTCCAGGTTCAGGTTTGCGGCAATCGCACGGAATCTTCAACTCGCTCACTTCGCCCTCAAACCCGGAATCGGGGTGATGCGAGCAATAAAAGTAGTCGTCGACAAAGGCTCCATACTCGACTAAAAGCCTGTCCATTTCGGCTCTAATAGCCTCGTGCTCCTGAAAAGTCATGAGTCCCTTAGCAATGCCCGGCTGATTGGTAATCACAAAAACTGGAATTCCCAAAGAGTTCGCCCGCTGGATCAGATTGGCCACTCCCGCATTGAGAACATAGCCATCTGGTGAATAGATCTCCGGTGAGACTGGATTAATCACACCATCGCGATCCAGGAAAAGTACCTTCCGTTCACCTTTCTTTCCCCTCCTTGCGACCACGCCTGAATCAGCATCGTGCCGCGCATGACCCAATCGATCCGCTGTCCCTGTATCTTTTACGTAGCCACTCGTGACAAAAACGAACAGGTCATCTCGATTTGCAGCTGCGGGCAATACGTTTGAACCAATATCTTTACTAGCGCCGTAGGTATCGAGAGATTCTCTCGTCATGGCGAAGAGCCCGGCCGAGGACATGTTTGGAATTCCAGTCCTGTCCCCTCCTTTTGCCACGACGGAAACTGATCCATCCCAGTGTTCAAATACTGCGTCGCTGTCCTGCGGGTGAGTGCTCGGGTGCACCATCACGCCAACACTTTTGCCGCTCTCCGCCCACTGCAATAGAAAGCCTTTCAAGTCTAGGGCAATTAGAAGGTCACCGAGGACTACCAGGGCACGATTAGAGGTGGCATCTTGAAGAGCACGCTTAACAGCATTAACAGTTCCCCGGGGTTCTTGTTCAATTATGAGTTCGACGGCTAAATCAGTTTTTAATTCGTCAATACCGACTGAAACTTGCTCAGCTAGGTGACCACCAATGACGGTGATTCCAAGGGAATCGAGTCCGGTTAAAGAGTCTATCTGCCATTGCAGTAATGATTTGTCGGTTACCTTTTGCGCGACCTTGGCTATCCGAGGATTAACGGATCGAGTCCCTCTGCCCCCGGCGAGGACAATGACCATTGTCTTGGAGTTAGTCATTCATAGAATCCGAAAGAATACCAATTGGAGGCCGAACAAACGTCGGGTCATCCCCGGTTTTCTCTGCAGGTGTTCCACACTGCGCAGAATGTTGCGAAAGAATGATTTCTTGAAATCCCATGGATTCAAGTACCAAAGGGAAAGAGAACGTCTCGCGATAGCCTAGGTTTAACTCAACGTTTAAAGTCTCCCAGTGTCCCGTGTCGTGACATTCAAGCTGTTCATTTTCCATTCCCAGAACATCCTTCCCTCGTACCCTCGTGTATGGGACTGTCTTTGGCCGAGTGTACGCAAAACGCCAATGTGAAGTGAAAGCCTCTCAACTATTGCTGCGCGAAGATTATGAAATCAGAAGCAAAGTCGGTCTGGGGGAAGGTCAGTCGGCCGACTGTTCCCTGATTCAGTCCGCCGGAGTTGTGAACTATTTGCGATTTACTCGGCACAAATAGCGCACTTGGTTTGACTCACTTCGGCTGGTGGGTTCGAGTTATCGGGATTCACACAGTTGCAGGTTAACGTCGTCGGATATCGATAAAATGACGCTACTCTCGCACTCTTCATTTACGTATATTGCCCAATAGGGAGTGGATGGTTCCGCAGCAAAAATCAAGGCCTCTTCATTCGGGTGGTAGTGGCGGATAGCCTGGCCAAGTTCAAATGAGCCACCGCCGTCAAAAATCTCGGTTGAGAGTTCTTGATTCTCTACTACATAGCCGGCGGCAAGGCGCAAATCTGGTTCACGGGTGTTGATTGTTCTGAGTTCCACAAACGATGGGTAGGCCAAAATGGCAAAGAGAGCCAGAATTCCGAGAATTCGCATATGACTGAGACTGCCGAGAGTGAGAGCTGCCCCAATAGTTATTAGCGGCATGAGTGAAAAAAAATAGTTCCCTGACCAGAACGTCATCGGTCCTAATGAAACAACCCAGATTGAAATTGCGCCGATAATGCTCGCCCACAACCATTTGGATCCTACTTTTGAAACTGCAGCAAGCACAACTAGCCCGAAGCCAAATGCTCCAGCCGCTGGAGTGGGTAGGGCTCCCGATGCTCCAAGCCACTCGATTGCATTTGGAAGGTTTGTCAACGTCGGTTTTGTGGCCCATTCGTGTAGTCCTGAGAAAGAGCGAACAAGTCCAATGCCGACTAGGAGAATTGGAATGAGTGGGCTGCAAGCAATGAGCCATCTTTTAATTTGACCTTGATCGAGACGCTTATGAGAGAACAGAAAAATGAAGTGACCTGCGATCACGACCAGCCCAAACGGTGCCATGACTCCACCCAATACGAGTGTCACCGAATAGAAAACCCAAAATTTAGTGTGATTCCGAGTAATGGCCTTGATCAGGAAGTACAAAGCGAGTGTGAGAATAAATACGGCTAATGCGTAAACCCGCGCTTGAAGTGCGAACTTTTGCGACGCCGGGGAAATAGCGATAATAATCCCAGCTGCCAGCCCGGCCCATTTGTTCATGAGGTTTTTTGTGATCACAGCGGTCGTTATTGCAAGCCCCACAATGGCAAGCACACTTAAAAGGCGCATCCAAAAGTCAGTCGTGAAATTCCCCCCACCTGTCCAGAGCCAAAGAAAGGCGTAGTAGGGGATTATTGGAGCTTCCCAAAGGTGCTCGTGAATTCCTTCAGTGACGGCGTTGAGTGAGTAGAACTCATCGTGACTCAATGGGGTCGCAGTGATTCCCCGAAGGGAGACCGCGAGGGTAAGAAAACCGCTGACGACCCAGTAATAGTTGCTCGACAACCATGTTTTAGCAGACAGGGTTGTTAACGGCACTCGAATATTATCCATCACGTCCCATGATTCGCCCGGCCGCCATACGGAGGAATTGCATGGCTGATTGCGCATTGTTGACGATTCGTGCGAACGAATTGAGTTCCAGGGCATGGATTCGAGCCCTGTGGAACTCACGGATTGCTTGACGCCAGTTTTTACTAGAGGTTCCGCCGGTCCAGAATCGGGCAATCGTGTTTGTGATCTCAGTGGGTGTGGCCTGCTCGGACAGTTTTAGCATGAGGTGATAATCCGCTGCGATGGCGTAGGTCTCGTCAAATCCACCGAGCTCTCGTGCTAGCTGAGTTCGGACGATAGTTCCTTGGTGCGGGGGAAACCTTCCTTGACTAAACCGACGTTGTTTTTCCTTCTCATAATCAAATGGTGGTGGGGTAATTCCCGATTCACCATTTCGAGTGAATTCAACTTGCCCGAACAGCCAGTTAGGTCTGAATGTTAAAGCGTTAAGAACGGACTCCAGCGCGATTGGACTTGTGAGCTCATCGCCTGCGTTAATGAACCAGATGTAGTCACCATTGGCCATCGCAAGTCCGGTGTTCATGGCGTTAAAGATCCCACGAGGTGGTGTCCAACTAAAAGTGGCTGGAGGCAGCAAGCCTTCGGTGATGTTTTGCGTATTTTTTTGGAGTGCTGAACTGTCAATAATTAGGACTTCGATCTGATCGAGATCAGTCTTATCGAAGCTGTTGAGTGTTCGAGTAAGTCCTGTTGGATCATCTCTGACAATTGTGATGATTGTTAAAATTGGATGAGTTTTTTTGCTATCCATAGCAAGATCTACTGGTGCGTCTTGACAAAGATTCGACCGGAGAAGTCAACGGGTAGTAATAAGGGTCGGGCATCCTTGGCTGCAAAATAGTCGTCAACTGCTTTTCGTGCACCTTGCCAGTGACCGTAGTCGTCTAAAATGCAAACCCCACCAATCGCGAGTCTTGGATAAAGCACTTCGAGTTCAGACTTGGTGGATTCATACCAATCGGTATCTAGTCTTAGTAACGAGATCGTCTCAGGGAAATCATTTTTTAGTGTTTCTGCAACATCGCCCACAACGTATTCGAATCTAGAGGTTGGGTAGTTGGTGGTTGCGAGATTGCGTAATACGTCCGTTTGGTTGGCAATGCACCACACGTTGTCACCGTCAACGGGTGGGGTTGTTTCTAGGAGTTTGGCGGCGGCGACTCCCGCAACCGCGTCGACGTCTTCATTTGTCGGAGGCGTCATGCCTTCAAAAGTGTCGTAGAGCCAAATTGTGCGATTTGCTGCGTTGAGTTGTAGCAGTCGGAGGGCCATGGCCATCACGCTGCCGCCACGCCAGACTCCACATTCGACAAAATCACCTGGCACGTCATTGTTATTCACGTAATCAACTGCCTGCAGCAGAGACCAAATCCGCTCGGTGCTTGTCATGGTGAAAGGGCGTACTTGCTCAATAATCTGGCGGTCTGCTGGGGTAGCCTCAATTGGAAGGCGATTTGCGAGCGAACTGGTACGAGCGACAGTGATCCCTATTTTGCTGGCGGCTAGGGATACTCGCTCCGTCAAGAAACTCATTGCTCAACCCTATGGGATGTTGGTTTGGTCATGAATTGATGATCGAACCTTGAATAATCGGTCCGGGCTCAACGGTCCAATAGTCGCCGTAGCCAAGGGAACCCTGCTCAACCATGGTCAGGATTACGTTGTTGAGTTTCCAATCAATGGGAATTATTGGCTTGAGTGGTATCGCACTCAATTGGATATTTAATTCAAGCAAGAATTCACGCCGGTAAAGGATTGCGCAGACTGTATTGGTAAAGGGTTTTTTACTCGAGTACACGTGCACGAGTTCTTCGCCCGCTTGATTCCAGCGAGCAACCGGTGAAAGAAGGCTTCTTGTTTTTAAATGTTTCTCTGAAAAAGACTGAGATAAGTTTAAATATTTAGGCTTTTCTCGAAGCCCTTGAGTCTGGATGAAGTTCAATAAATGCGCTGCAAGACCTCCGGTGTCGGTTAACTGTGCATCATCTTCGATGATTAATACCCAGTCCGAATTGGTATCGAGTGCTTGTTGCAGGAGATCCAAATGCGCCAATTCAATATTGGCAAGTCTGATGAGCATGCGCTGCCCTTTACTTTTCCTATTATTGATCCTTCGGTAAATCATTCTTAATGCCATGAACAACGTGATTCCCAATTTGTTCGACTGCGGGTTTAAGTAGGCACGCCAACGGGACTCTGTTTCGAGTTCAGCGTGAATGGAATCACGTACATCCTGTTGCGTGAAAGTTAGGCCCTGTTCAGTTGCGAGGTTGCGGCCCTGAATCTCAACGATCGGGTCGTTGCCCAGTAGTGAAAGTTCTTTTGCAAGTTTCTTCAGTAGCCCATTTTCGGTTGATGATTCGGGATACCTTGTTCCCGGATAAGTTACCAGTCCGAGAAAGATGCTGGGTTGAATGTTAAACACGGTTATAGTTCTCCAGAAGTTTCCTCGTTCCGTGCGCCGCCAGGGCATGACTGAGTTTACGGACTAATTCGCTGGCAGGTTTGATTTCCACCCCCGCAAGCCTGCTGGTTCTTTGAGCTGTTATTCCCAGTCGTTCGTAATTGAATCCACGACGCTGCATCATGAGTCCATACGGCAAGGCAGCGGCACTATTTGGTGTCGGTGGGTTTTCAATTGCGGTCCGCAACTGATCCACATTGAATACCTCGAGTGCGCAGCCGAGTTTGTTGTAAGCGGAAGGACCCATCACGATTACGGGCTTCCCAATAAATGCAGCTTCAACTCCAGAGGTAGACCCGTAGGTCACTACTACATCCGCCTTACGCATCAATTCGTAGGAATCTACAGTTGACTCAGGGCCAATGTGCAAGTCAACGTTTGCAAAATTTACTGTATTGACCCAGTCGCTGAGATCCCGTTTCGGCTTTAGCCTCATGTGGGGGTGTGTTCGAACTATTAGTTTCGTGTTCGGTGATTGCTTGCAAATGCTCGCGAGTGTTTGCAATGCGTTTTCTTGCGAGTTAAAAAACTGATCCCAATTTAGATCCAATTCTGCGATTTCATCTCCAGAAGAACTGTAGAAGACCACAAGTTTTTCTGACTCGGGCAGGTGCCCCGTATTTCCGTGCTCTTGCAATCCAATAAAGAGTTCAATCCCGGCCTCAGCGTGAGCCTGTCGGTTCAAGAACCACCGAGTTCCAAGCTCTAGGACTGTATCTTTCTGCCAACTCTCTGCCATTGTCTTCATGCGTACTTGCAAGTGTCCCCAGTCGTGCGTACTCCCTGTAGTCAAGTCGAAACCGGTGTCAAGTCCACCGGCGTCGTAATACAGCACCGTTACTCCGAGGCTTTTTGCTGCTGCAGCGGCAGCCTGGTCGTGCGTGAATCGGCCGTTGTAAAGTACCAAGGCGGTTATTGCCCGGTCTTGAATTAACTGCACTGTCTGATCAAAAACCCACATAAAGGACTTAGCGGATTGCTCAACCCATTTCTGCGGCCATAGAGTGTCGTCACGAATTGGAGTATCGCTGTCGGGGTGCACCTGCAAAATGGAACGACCCATTTGGGCTTCGAAGTAATTCCATTTTCGAATCTCACTGCGCACCATGCGAATTGGGGAAGCAACTGTTGGTTGTGGTTTCCAGTTTCGAACTGGCGGCCGGACAAAGGACGTTTTAGGTATCCCGTAGTCAACCAATGCGCTCATTGCAGCTGAATCAATTCCTGGTGATCCTAGGACTTTTGCGATTCGCCGATCAGTGGTCCAACCCGTATCCCGCATGGGGAGGTTATCGGCCCAAAGTCCAATTGTCACGGTGGCACCAAGGTCGTGGGCTGTCGCAGCAGTCTCTGTGAGGGCGTCAATGGCGAATTGCCAGTGGTTGAAAGAAAGAAGTGCGATGCTCCCGTTGTCACTTGTGAAGGGTCCCAAATACAAATCAAGGGATTGAAACTCCGCTTGAACGATGCCGCTGTTTGCATTTGCCCGTTTATTCGTCACGAGCGTAAGTCTCTCAAACCCTGTTTGCAAAGGTGGGAGACACCACCAAAACTAGAAAGAAAGAGCCCCTTTAGTTTAAGAAAACTGGATATTTGCTTCACTCAAAGGTTTGGGTGCTCCCTCTACTCAACTGTTATCAAGCCTGGAGAAAATCAATTTCGATCGTTACCTTCTAGAACTTTCAGTTCAGTCCCCTCAGCGTCAATACTCATCATTGTGATCAGCTAGGGATTTCGGAGGGTGAGAAATCAGTTAGTCGAGAAATCTCTAGCAGACAGGTCGCATTGATTTCGTCACTGGGATCTTGCAGCTTGATGGCCCACTGGATGGTGTCTTTGAGTACTGGTAAGTCTCAAACTTATATAAATCGAGGACTCACTCCAAGCGCTTTTAACAGCGATGGATTTTAAGCTGGTGTTCAGATGGAATTTTGCCGAGGGGTTTAATATTTGTTGTGATTGAATCCATGAGAATATCGTGCCACCCACGCAAAATTAAACCACAAGTATTTCATTCCTCTGAGGGGATCCTGAACCGATGTCAACGTACAAACCAAATACGTTGGGCAAGTAAAGTTACAAAATAGAATCTTCACCGAGTGGGGAAAAGTATCTGACAACTTGCGCAGGCCCGAGGCGGCCTAGACCACAAGAAGGGCCTACGGCAAGTCCTTGAAGGCAAAGCAGCACTTGGGTTCACTAGTCTGGCACTATGAGCGTGGAATTCGAAAGTAGTTCACTACCTGCGCCACTTGGTTTGGTTGTAAAGTCCTTTTCAGGCGACTACCAACTATTTGTAAGGCTGATGGCTTCAATCGTGAAGTTCAACGAAGAATCTCTCCCTGTATGGGTTGTTGTACCGGACTCGGATTTGGAGCAGTTTGGGGAGCATGACGGGCCACGTTGCAAGGTGCTTTCCGAGAGCGTTTTAGGTCAATATTTGATAAGGCATGACGTCTCGGGAATTAGGCCGGGTTATATCAATCAAGAGATTGTGAAGATGTCCTTTTGGGAGTTGGGTCTGGTTGACAATTATTTTGCGATTGATTCAGATGCGGTCGTCTTGCGACCTTTTGGTGCCGCTGACTTCCTTAACCCCGACGGGATTCCCTATACCGTCCTTGTTGAGGATCGAGATTTGTTGGTTGATCCCGATTACTACCAACAGCATTGGATCGGTCGTGAAAAGTCACTGCGTCACATTCAGCGTGAAATCGGATTGGACGACCCAAGGCTTTTAACCTGTCACGGGCACCAGATCATGTCAGCGAAAGTTT
>Ga0209491_10007544_pt1 | contig 14309 bp, 11 predicted proteins | sample BON02_FD_187213 | JGI IMG/M metagenome (GOLD analysis project Ga0209491, IMG submission 187213) | Freshwater microbial communities from Lake Bonney liftoff mats and glacier meltwater in Antarctica - BON-02 (SPAdes) (version 2) | ecosystem: Environmental > Aquatic > Freshwater > Ice > Glacier... | reverse complement strand
AAAAAAAAAGTAAAGAAAAAAAAAAAAAAAAAAAGCCCCCCAAAAATCAATCAAAAAAGCAAAAGAAACAACAAGAAAACCCACCCTCCTCGACGGCCTTGGCCTCGTCCACGTGCGGCGGCATGACCCGGTTGTCGTGAAAGTGGTAAAAGTTCTGCGACTCGGCCGGCGTCACGGCGATCTCGGCGAGCCACTTGATCATCCTCCCGCCGATGAAGCCGGGCACCACCAGGCGCACGGGGAAGCCGTGGTCGGGCGTCAGCCACCGCCCCGCCTGCTTGTACGCGATGAGCACGTCGTTGGCCGGGTCCATGCAGTAGGCTAAAGGGACAGAGGTGCCGTAGCTGCCGTCGTCGCCCTTGGGCAGCTCGCCCTCGGGCCCGCGGAAGCAGACGTGCCGGGGCACGGCCGCGTCGCCGTCCGCCGCCTCCCAGTCGGCGTCGGTCGGCTCGGTGCCGCCCTCCTTGTGCCGCACGCCGCCCGCCACCAGGCGGATGAGGTCGGCCACCCGCACGCCCGTCCACTCGCTCGTCGAGACCGCGCACGGGCCCCAGTTGAAGCCGATGGACTTTTTCAGCATGTTCTCCTCCTTGCGCCGGTTGCCGGCGCAGACCAGGGTTACCGGAAGCGTCACCGCGGGCATGGCCAGCAGCTGGTCCATGCTCACGGACGCGCCGGGGCGCTGCACCAGGCCGCCGATGTCGATGCGGTGCGTCGCCCAGTCCAGGCGGGGCACGGCGCCGTGGCTGCGCACGTAGTGGAGCTGCGGCGGCGTGTAGAATCCGTTGGCCATTAGGTCGGCCATTGGCGGCTCGCAGTTGAGCGGGTGGCGGCCCGTGAGGCGGACGACGCGGGGGTCGCGGGGGACCCAGTCGTCCGGGGTGCCGGCGTCGCGGCTGTCGAGGGCGACGGGGGCGCCGGCGTCGGGGGCGAGGGTCTCCTTGGGGGCGCCCTGGTGGGCGTGGGCGAACGAGGAGGGGGGCGTGGCCTCGGCGGGGGCGGGGGCGGCGGGGGCGGCGGGCGCGGGGGCGGCCTCTTGCCTCTTTTCGGGCGCGGCGGGCGCGGCGGGCGCGGGCGCGGGCGCGTCCTGGCCCGCCTCTGCGGCGGCCGGCGGGGGCGGGGCCGCGCCGGCACCGATGGCGCCGTGCGGCATTGTTGTTGTTGTTTGTTGGTGTTGGCGGGAGAGTGGGCGTGTCCACGGGCGTTTCTTCAATGCGGAGGGGGCGCCGATTTGTTTTTGTTTTTGGGAAAAGTTGTCCCGTGGCTCTTTTTGTTTGCCTTTTGGCAATCGGCCGAAAAGGTCTAAACGCGCGGAAGAGGAGAGGGATTCGCGGAGGACTCCCTGTGATTGGTGTTGCGAATGATTGGAAGAGAACGGAGGGGAGAGGCGACTTAGGGGGAGGGGGAAGGGAAAGGGAGAGGGGGCCTCTTTGCGAAGAGAGGGGCGCGCCGCCGAGCGAAGAGACACCGCCGCCCCGCGCCTCCCCGCGCCACGGGCGAAGAGGGGCGCCGCCGCCGCCGCCGCCGCCGCCCGCCTCGACCTCGCCCGGCGCCCAGCAGCACCCCGCCGCCCCGGCCGTCGGCGCGCCCGAGGCCCAGCGCGCCAGCTGGTCGTGCCGCCGTCCGACGTCGGCGTACCACGCGGGCAGGCCAAAGACCTCCTGCGCGCGCGAGCTCATGGCCGCCGCCCACGCCGAGGGGACGGCGCCGCCAGCGAGCGCCCGCTGCAGCGCGCCCATCGCCTCGGCGCCGCCACCAGTGGGGACGGCGCTGGCGCGCCCGGCCACCGCTCCTCTGCGAGAAGCGCCAGGCCCTCCCCGCCAAACAGCGGCGGCGCGGAAAGATCGGCACGCGCGGCGAACGCGCGGCCGACGCGCATGGCCTGCCGCCGCACCGACAGCAGGGCGCTGCCGAGGCGCAGGGAGATGCCCTCGAGCAGCGACGGCAGGAGCAGGATGGGGGGCCCTTCCTGGCGCCGTCGCTCCGACGGCCCTCCTCTCGCACGGTCTTCTCTTGCCCGCCTTCCCCCATCCCCACGACGCAATCCCCCTCAACCCACACAAGTGCCATCAGTACAATCACAATAATTATCGCTTTCCTTTGCCGCAGAGGCAGACCCCACTCCGGCAATCGGCACCACTAACGAGGCGCGCGACGACACTTCTCACGCAGCAGGCCGGCAATGATGCTGCAGGTCGGCGGCGGCGGTCGCGTCAGCGCGCGACACCCCCAGACGCGGCATCAGCAGCAGCAACAGGCCACACGCGTGCTGCGACAAAACCGGTCGCCGCGCGTTGCCGCGAGCGCGTCGCCATCGTCGTCGCCATCGTCACCGCCGTCCTCCTCCCCAGCCGCCGCCACGCGCGACGCCCTTGAGGACGCCCTGGAGGCCTCGCTCGCCGCGCTCACGCCCGACCAGCGCCTCCTGCCCGCCTCGGACGACGCCACGAGCCGCGCCAAGCGGCGCGCCGTCGACGCGGCAGAGGCGCTCGAGCGCTGGTCGGCGGCGGCGGCGGCGGCGGCGGCGGCGGCGGCGGCCCTGCCGCCGGGCGACCCGCAGCACCAGCACCCCGAGCAGCAGCAGCCGCCGCCGCCTCGGCGCCACAGCGACCCCCTGGCCCACCCGCCCCTGCTCGAGGGCGAGTGGGAGCTGGCGCTTGCGGGCAGCGGCACGGTCGTCACGCGCACGCCCTTAGTGCGCTTCTTGAGCGCCCTCTCGCGCGGCAGCGACGCCTACGGCCTCGGGCGCGTGCGGCAGGTCCTGCGGCCGCCGCCGGCGGCGGCGGGCACGGGGTCAACGGCGGGCGGGGGTGGCGGCGACGTGTGGTGCCGCGCCTCCAACGAGGCCGAATTAGCGCTCGGCCCCTTGCTCGGGCGGTGGCGGGTGGCGGTTCGGGGGTCGTGGCGGCGGGCGCGCGTCGTGCCCGCGGCGTCGGCCACGCTCCCCGAGGGCGCGCTGGTCGTCGACGTCGTCTTTGACGAGCTCTTGATCGGGCCCGGGGTCGGGGTTGCCGGCGGCGGCGGCGGCGGCGGACAGGCAGACGGGGGGGCCGACGCGGCGGCGGCCGAGCGCCAAGAGGCGGAGGAGGGGGACGAAGACGAGGAGGAGGAGCAGGAGCGGCGGCACACGCTGCGCCTGCCGCTGCCAAAGCGGGTGCTGTCGGCGGCGCGGGCGCGGGCGCGGACGGCGGCCGGCGAGTGGGCGACCACGTACCTCAGCCCGGCGTGGCGCGTGGGCCGGGGCGTGCGCTCGGGACACGTTTTCGTGTTCCGGCGGACGCACCGCTGAGGCGGCGGCGGTCGATTTTTGCAAAGTGTCGTCGTCGTTGTCGTTGTTGTTGCATGTCGACAGAGCACGATAGACAGTAAGAAGGGTTCGAGGGCCCCCCTAGAACGCGCTAAACCCCGCAAATACGTTCCCTTTCGTCTCTCAAGGCGACGAGGGCGACACGACCTGGACCAGGCGCCACTCGCCCGCCAGCGCCTCGGCCCACGAGGGCGCGCCGCCGTCGCCGCCGCCGCCGCCGCCGCTGCCGCCGCTTCCTGCTCCGACCCCTCCGACGTGCTCGAGCAACGCCGCTGTCGCCGTCTCCAGCCGCACGGTCGCGCGCGCGAACGAGCTCGCCGCCTCCTCCCACCCGCGGTTGTGCCCCACGGCCATCACGGTCGCCACGACTCCGGCGCCGCCGGCGCCGACGCCGCCCAACCCACCCGCTGCGCCGCCGCCGACGCCGTCGGGCGAGCACACGCGCACAATCACCTCGGCCAGCGCCTGCCGCGTGGCCCCGTCCGTCGCCGACACCGTGTACAGCGAGCCCAGCAGGTGCGTGTCCGCGGAGCCGAACGCCGCGGCGTCCGCCTGCGCCATCGCGTCGAGCGTCTGCACCGTGCGGCGTGAGTTGCTTCCGACAATCAGGTCGGGCCGCCATCCCAGGCCGGCCAGGCGCTCGGCGACGGCGCGCGCCTCCTCGCGGCCCTTGTCGGAGACGGGCCGGTCGTGGTCGTTGCGGGCGCGGCCGGCCTCCTCGGAGGCGGCGTGGCGCAGGAGGATGAGGCGGCGGGGGCGCGGCCGGGCGGGCTGCTGTGGCTGGGCGGCGGCGTCAGCGGTAGCGGCGCCGGCGGCGACCGTGCCCACACGACACCAGCGGCGACCGAGCGTTGTCGGCGTCGTCGCCGTCGTCCGTCGCTGCATCGTGCACTGCTGCTGCCAACGCTGCGGCTGCTGTACAGCGGCCCCTCCAGCCCAGGCCGTCGGCATCCTCTGGCCCAGCATGGCTCGCGATCCGATCGAGGGGAGGGCGGGCGGAAGACTCTGGAGCGGAGAGAGTGACCGAGCAAAAACGATGGACCGTCTCTCCTCTCGGTGCGTGTGTGTGGGGGACGCGCGCGGTGGTCGGTTGCGATGGTGATGGTTGTTGTTGTGTGTGAGGAGTGGCGGGGCGTTGGCGACACACATCGCATCCATGTTGGACAGTCACTTGGAGAGGCCCTTCTCTGCCCTCTCATCATCAGTTCCCTCCCGCCCGACCCCCTCGTCCTCCAGACCCGCAATCGTTGCTCTCAAGGGGTTCCGCCCAAGTTTCGACGCGCGCGTCACACCGATTTTGAAAAGCCCTTTTCACAGGGTTTTGCCCTCGACCCCTCCCCCCCAAAATCACTCCGGAACCGACCGCCAATGCTGCGGGCGGTCGTGGCCGGGGGCAGGGGCCGGAAGCGGTCGCTTTCAAGCATCTGCCGGGCGGCCGCGGCGGACGGAAGAGCAGCATCGGCGGCAACGGCAGCGACGGGCGCCCGCGTCGCCGCCGGCGATGGCCTCGTCGCCGCCGCAAAGGGTCCGCCGGCGCCGGCGCCGCCACCACTGCCGCCGTGGCCGGTGCCCGCCCCTCTGCCGCGGCTGCTGCTGCCCCCTTCCCAATTCTCGTGGGGCGGCGGGGGCGGCGGCGGCGGCGACGGCAGACCTCTGGCGGCGAGGGCGGCATCCGCGATGTACCCCTCGTGGCCGCTGCCCGCGCCCTGGAGCAGGTGGGCGCAGCAGCACGCGCGCGATGGAGCAGGCGGCGGGCCGCACCGGCGGCGAGCGCTCGCGTCGGCGGCGGCGGGCGGGGGCGGCGGCAAGGGCGGCGGCGCCCGTCCCCCCGCGATCGGGGCGTCGGCGGCGGCGCATCCCGACCGCGTGTCGGAGCCGGCCGCGGGGGCAAGAGCAGCAGGTGGCGTCGGAGGCGGCGGCAGCAGGCCCCCCGCGCCGCCGCTGACGACGCCGCCGCCGCCGCCGCCGCCGCCGCCGCCGCCGCCGCTGCCGGCCGCGACGGACAAGCGCGCCGAGCGCGCGGCCGTCGTCGCGGCGCACAAGCTGCGGCTGCAGCAGCAGCAGCAGCAGCAGCTGGACTTCCCAGCGCTGGCGGCGGCGCAGCTCGCGAGGCAGCAGCACCAGGGGCAACAGCAGCAGCAGCAACAGCAGGCCGACGCGGCAGCGGCGCAGGCAGCAAGAGCAGCAGCGGCGGCTCCCGCGCCGCCCGGCCAACAGCAGCAACATCAGCAACAACAGCCTCCCCGCCCGCCGCAGCAGCTGTGCCGCATCGTGCAGTACGTGCGATCGGGCGTCGAGGTGTCGCTGCGCGTCACCACCACGCCCGGCGCCGCGCCCTTTGCGGGCGTCGACGCGAGCGCCGCCGCCGCCCAGCGCGCGCGCCCCTTGCCTTCGCAGGCCGCCGCCGCCGCCGCCCCCTCCTCCTCCCCCGCGAGCGACTACGTCCTCGAGTGGTCCCGGCGCTCGATCCCTTCGGCCGACGCCCTGGGCAAGTCGGTCCTCCAGCAGCAGGAGCAGGAGCGCCTCGAGCGCCTGCGCGTGCAGGAGCGCAACGGCGGCGGCGGCGGTGCGGCGGCGGCGGCGGCGGCGGCCGCCGCCCCCGGAGGCCTGCCGCTCGGCCCCGTCGCCCGCCTCCGCGAGCGCGGCGCGCAGGCCGCCCACCGCGCGCGCAAGATGCTCGAGCAGACCTTCATGCCCGCCGGCTACCCGGCCTCCGTGGGCGCGGGCTACCTCGAGTTCGCCGGGTGGCAGGCGGTCACCAACCTCGCCACCACCGCCAACGGCGTGCTCGCCTCGACCTTCCTGCTCTACAGCGTCGGCCTCGGCGCCGGCGCCATCCCGACGGCCGGCGCGCTCAATTGGGTGCTGAAGGACGGGCTGGGGCAGGTCGGGACGCTGCTGTTCGGCAAGGCGGTGGCGCACAACTTTGACATCCACTCCAAGACGTGGTACTTCTTGTCGCTGGTGCTGCTGGCGGGCGCGACGGGTGAGCGGGTTGTGTTGGGTTGTTCAGAGCGGGGAAAGAGAGGGCGCGCGACGAACGACAAAACAGCGGCAAAAGCTCACCTCGCGTTCGTCGCCCGTCATCACTCACCCCCCCTAACAAATCGAACCAACCTCGACACCACATGCCAAACCTACCAAACCAAACCAAACAAAAACTAAAACCAACCCCCCCCCCCAAAAAACAAAAGGCCTCGAGATCGCCACGTTTGTCGCGCCGGCGCACTTTCTAGCGCTCGGCTCCGCCGCCAACGCCATCAAGGGCCTGTCTTGGATGGCCGGCGGCTCGACCCGCAGCGTGTTCAACCTCTCGTTCGCGCGCGACAACAACATCGCCGACATCACCGCAAAGGGCACGTCGCAGTACATCTTCGCGTCGCTGTTCGGCACGACCGCGGGCGTCTCCATCGCCGCCTACGTCGGCCAGTCTCCCGCCGCCGCCGCCGCCGCCTTTGGCGCGCTGGCGGCGCTGTCGCTGCACGGCGGCTTTCGGACCGTCAAGTCGATCCCGCTGCCGACGCTCAACAGCACGAGGCTGCAGCTGCTGGCCGCGCGGTACCTCAAGTGCATCCGCGAGGGCGGGGACACGGCGCGGTCGGTGGCGGCGGCCGAGGCGGCGATCGCGGGCGGCGCCGGCGCCGGCGCCGCGGGCGGCCTGGCGGCGGCGCTGATGCGGGGAGGCGGCGGCGGCGGCGGCGCTGGCGGCGGCGCTGGCGGCGGCCGCGGGCGGGTCGGCGGCGCGCGCTTCAGCGACTTTCACGACGAGGAGGACCTGCCGGGGTACAGCACTGGTGCCGCCTCGGCCGCGCGCCTGAGGTCCTCGTCCGGCGGCGCGCGCCGCGGCTACAACGACGCGAACGGCGGCCGCTCCCCCCGCGCGGCCGCGTTTTCCGCCAGCGGCGACGGCGACCCCCCGGCGGGCGGCCTCGGCGGCGGCTTTGGCGGCGACGACGAGGACGACGGCGGCGCGTGCGACGTGGGACCCGCGCCCATCGAGATGTCGGCGTCGGCCATGCGCTCGCGCCGCGCCGCCATGGTCGCCGCGGTCCAGCGGCGCGCGGCCGTCCTCAACAGCAGCAGCAGCAGCAGCGGCGGCAATGGCAACGGCAACGGCAACGGCAACGGCAACGGCGGCGGCGGCGGCGGCGGCCACCCCAACGCCTCGTCCTCGCTGCCGCCGCCCCCCCCTCCTCCGCGCCCGCCGCCCGGCCGGGCCGAGTACGAGCACGAGTACGAGCACGGTGGCGCCGACGGCAATCGCGGCGACGACTACCAGCGCGAGTACCGCCTGCCGGACGAGGACGACGACTCTTGCGAGGCGGGCCTGCCGCCGCCGCACGAGCTCGCCGCCGTCGACCCGCCGCTGCCCTGGCTGATGGGCGACCAGCGCATCCTCAACCCGGCCATCCGCGTGGGCACGGCTCTCGACGCCCTGGTGGGCGGCTCGCCCGCCCTCCTGCTCGTGCTGATGTCGACGTTCCGATACGAAAAGGCCATGGTGGTGCCGGGCAACGCGGCCGGCGTCGCCGCCGCCGCGTTTGGCGGCGGCGGCGGCGGCGCCGGCGCGTCCCCGTCGGCGGCCCCCGGCGGCGGCCGCGCGGCCGGCGCCTGGAGCAGCAGCGCCGCCGCCGCCCCCGGCGACGTCCACGTGGTGCTGCACGCCGACGCCCAGGGGCCCGACATCGTCCAGGCCTACCTCCAAGCTTGCATCCTGCGCAAGAGGCTCAAGCGCGGCGCCACGGTGGCGCCGGGCGACCTGGCGGCGCTGCGGCTGGTGCTGCACGACACGCTGCTGGCGTCCAAGCGCCTGACGCCGCCGTTCATGCGGGCGCTGGCGCGGCAGGGGTGGATGACGGACAAGATCGTGGTGGAGGCGCACCGGCGCAGGGCAAAGTGGTGATTTGGGCCCCTATTTTTTTTCATGGTGGAGGCGCACCGGCGCAGGGCAAAGTGGTGATTTGGGCCCCTATTTTTCTTCATGGTGGAGGCGCACCGGCGCAGGGCAAAGTGGTGATTTGGGGGGCCCTATTTTTTTTCGTGCGATTCTTTTTTTTTTGCATTGCGGCGCGGCCGAGCGTTGCCGCTCGGCCGGTTTTTTTATCCGCCCCCCCCCGCCATCTCTCCGTTTTGTTTGTCCATGCATTTCGTTCCAACGACCTCCATGGTGCAATTGCTCCGCTCGCTCCGCTCGCCCTCTTCCTCCTGTTCCTGTGCGTCGTTTCATTCTCGAGACGAATCTCAACTCTGTAAACCAGTCACCCGCTCCGCCGTCGATCGTCGTCGCCGCAAACCCTCTAGCGCTGCCGACGCCAGCGCGCAACCGACGTGCCTACATTTGTTCTCGCTCGCCGGCCGAATCTGTCCCATTCACACACGCCCGCGACACACACACACGATCATCTCACCGCCCGACCAATCAACAGCTTGTCCTACTTGACGCGTCGTCGCGGACACTGAACAGGAAACGACTTGAGGTGAGGCGACGGTCTCTCTTCCTGTCTGTGTGACGCGTCCCGCGCATCGCGCCCCGCGCGACCAACACGCGAAGTCACCGGGATCTGCACCGGCATCAGCTCCGCGTGGCGCGCGCAGATTTGCTCCCCGCATCTCTCCGCCCCCCCCCCCCCCCCCCCCCCCCCCCCCCCCCCCCCCCCCCCCCCCCCCCCCCCCCCCCCCCCTCCTCTGTCCCTCTCTCTCACCCCTTGCTCCTCCCCAAATCGCCTCCACAGAGAGGAGCAGCCCATAATGTCCAGCCGCGCGGCCGCCGCCGCCGCCCGGCTGCTCGCCGCCGTCGCGCGGCAGCAGCAGCATCAGGCGGCCACCTCCTCGCTCCTGCCGACGGCCGCCGCCGCCGCCGCCGCCGCCGCCCGCCCGCCGACCGCGTCGACGTCGGCGCCGACGCCCGCCCGCTCCGCGCCGCCCCCTCGCTCGTTCGGCTTTGCCACCGGCCGGCGCGCCTTTGCGACCAACTCGCACGACATCTTCAACGTGCACACCGACACGCCCGACAACAACCCCGCCACCGCCTTCGCCTTCACGCCCGCCAACCTCGCGCGCGCAGATGCCATCGTCGCGCGCTACCCGCCCAACTACAAGGCCTCGGCCGTCATCCCCGTCCTGGACCTGGCGCAGCAGCAAAACGACGGCTGGCTGTCGCTGTCGGCGATGAACGCGACCGCCGCGCTCCTGGGCATGCCGGAGATCCGGGTCTACGAGGTCGCCACCTTTTACACCATGTTCAACCGCTCGCGCGTCGGCAAGTACCACGTGATGGTGTGCGGGACCACGCCGTGCAGGCTGCAGGGGAGCCAGGGCATCGAAAAGGCGCTCCTAGACCACCTCGGACTGCACAGCCTGGGGGAGACCACCGCGGACGGCCTGTTCACCCTGGGCGAGATGGAGTGCATGGGCGCCTGCGTCAACGCGCCCATGATCGCGGTCGCCGACTACACAAGGGGCGCGGAAGGCTTCTCTTATCTCTACTACGAGGACCTGACGCCCGAGGGCGCCCGCGGCGTGATCGACGCGCTGCGGGCGGGCAAGGCGCCAAAGGCCGGGTCGCAGCACCGCTCCAAGGCGGAGCCGGCGGGCGCGATCGTGGGGGGCAAGTGGGTGCCGTCGCCGGGCGGCACGCAGACGCTGACGGGGCCGCCGCCAGGGCCCTACTGCCGCGACATCAACGCGGTGCCCGGGCCGGCGTGATAAGAGAGAGGGAAGTGGTGACGAGGGGCAAGGCGTGTTTTTTGTGTTTTATTCGACAAGAGACGGGGGGGACGTTTCCGGGGTGCTTTTTACTCGCCGTCTCGTCGCGATGGACGGCGGCGACGGCGGCGGCGACGTGTCTTCCCCGAGCATTTGTGTGAATGTGGAAACGCCGAGTGAAAGACAAAATCTGTTGCAGTCGCCTAGGTCTCTCTCTCCAAGGCACGCGTCGTCGTCGTCGTCGTCGTCGGTCTCTCCAGAGCGCGCGCGCCGTTTGGCGGTTTCGTCCGCGCGCGCGTCGCCGCCTCTCCGATTTTTCTCAGACGTCAAAGCCCTCGAGCCGCAGGCACTGCCGGTGCGCCTCGATCAGGGCCGCGCAGTAGGGGTGCTCCGGGCCTGTTGGTGTTGTGGTTGTGTTTTTTGTTGGGGCGACGTTTATGGCGCCAGCGCTGTTTTTTGTGTGGGCGCGACGCGACGGGAGCTCCCCCGCGGCGGGAAGCCGGCAGAGCGGGAACGGCACGACGCTTCCCAGACGAACGCCCAACTCACCGTGGACGGGCAGGCACTCGTCCCGCAAGCGCTAGGGGGTATCGATTGGATTTGGATTGCGAAGGTTGCGGCGGGACGAAACGTGAGAGAAGAGAGAAGAAAGAGAGAGGCGCGAGACGCCGGTACGGCTACGCCGACGCAGCGGCGGCGCCCGGCGCCAATGCTCCCCAACCCCCACCGCCTCTCTCACCTTGGTGTCTGGGCACGAGCAGCAGATCTTCTTCTTCGGTTTGCCGTCGGCCGCCGCCGCGGGCGCGGGCGCGGCCTCCTTGCCGCTCATCCCGGCGTTTGTCTGTTGTGAGGTGCTTCAAAGAATGTCTGTCTGTTGTGGTCCGGGACGCGCCGACTCGTCGTGAACAACGCAAGTCGACGCAGTTTATGAAAAGTGGTTGGAGTAATTAGCCGCGAGCGATTGAGCCCACTGAGGACTTGTCGAGCGCCTGGGTTTTGAGCGGCGACGACTGCCGTCGTTGGCGGCGTCCACCGGCCATCGCCGCCGCCGTCGCCGATGCGCCCAAAAGGCAGCTCGCGTTCGCGTGCGTCGCTCTGCCCCTCATTCGACATAATCCCATCAACCATCGACCCCGCACAGAGTACCGATCCAGCATCGCATCCCACAGTCTGCGCGCACACCACGAATCGACCCCCATCCTTTCCGGCGGCACCCTCGGCCCCCGCTCTACCTCCCCCCGCGCGCGCGCGCCCTCGCCATACTCCGACCGCTGCACATGGCGGCCCCTTAAACAACCAAAGAACAAGCCCAACCACGACGAAGAAGACGAGATGAGCCGCGCGCGCAAGCACCTGACGCTGGCCGCGCTGCGCCCGGAGGCCGTCGAGCCGCCGGCGGCGGGCCAGGCGCTGGTGCGGTGCCTGGGCACGCGCGGCGGCAACATCGTCGAGGTCGAGTACCCGGGCGGGCGGCGCACGCTCGTGATGATGCCCGCCAAGTTCAACAAGAAGCTGTGGGTGCGGCGCGGCGGGTACCTGATCGTCTCGGGCGGGGGGGAGGCGGAGGCAGAGGGCGCGGCCGCCGGCGACGGCGACGGCGGCGGCCAGGCGGAAGCAGCGACAGAAGGAATACAGGTGGCCGCGGCGGGGCTGGAGGCGGCGGCGCTCGGACAGGAGGACGGGGCGGTGGCGGCGGTGGCGACAGAGGACGTGGCAGAGGCGTCGGCAGCCGCAGCAGCGGCAGCAGCTGCAGCATCGGCAAGAACAAATGCGCGGTCGACGGAGAAGCAGCAGCGGGATCGGCAGGAGAAGCGGGAGCAGCGGGAGCAGCAGCGGCAGCAGCAGCAGCCGCCCAAGGCCGGGGCGCCGCGGGTCTCCGGGGTCATCGACGCCGTGCTGTACGGCGACCACGTCAAGGCCCTGCGCAAAATGCCCGGGGTGTGGCCCCCCGAGTTTGACGAGGAGGCCGCGGAAGCAGAAGCCGAGGCAGAGGCAGGGGCGGACGACGACGGCGAGGCCCGCGACGGCAGCGGCAGCGGGAGTGGCAGCGACGGCGGCGACGGCGGCCTGCCCCCGCTGCAGCCCAACAACAACCGCAAGGTGGTCTACCACGAGGTGTCGTCGTCGTCGTCGTCGTCTGAGGAGGAAGACGATGATTGATCCGCAGGTCGCTAGGCGAACAAAATTCTTTTTTTGAAAAAATGGGAGAGAGGCGCCTTTTGCGGTCGCGCCGCGGTCTTTCCCGCTTGTAAAATTACCCTTCCGAACGCCCCTTTCGGACAAACAATCGCCATTCGAAAACAAAAGATAGTCCAATTGGTTGTTAACAGAAGGAAGGATTCATCAGGCCTGAGGCGCGCCGCCCGTGCCCACGCCAAACCTGCGCGGCCGGGCGGGCGGCGGCGCCGCGGCAGGAGGCGGCGGCGGCAGCGCGGCGGCCGCGGCGGCCGGCGCCTGCGGCTGCAACGGCTGCTGCTGCTGCTGCTCCGTGTGCGGCGGCAGCATTGGTGCTGCTGCCGGCTGCTGCTGATGCTGCTGCTCCTGCTGCTGCATAGGATGCTGGGGCGGGTAGCCTCCCCCTCCGCCGCCGCCGCCCACGAAGCCGTAAGGCTGCTGCTGCTGCTGCTGCTGCTGGGGCGGGTAGCCGCCGCCCCCCCCGCCCCCGCCGCCGCCGCCGTACCCTCCCCTCCCGCCGCCGCCGCCGCCGCCGCCGCCATACCCCCCGCCCCCATGCCTGCCTCCTCCGGCGCCAAACCCGCCCGCTCCGCCTCCCGGGTAGCTCTGCCCGTGTTGCTGCTGCCCGTGCTGCTGCTGCTGCTGCGGGCGGTGCATCGACCCCCCGCTCATGCCCCCGGCGCCGCCGCTGCTGGCCGCCGCCGCCGCCGCCGCCCCCGGCCCCCCCGCTGCCGCCCCGAGACCGCCCACCTGGCCCGTCGCCAGCAGCCCCGGATCCGACGACGCGTACCCGCCGCCGTGCGCCCCGCCGCGCTCCGCCCACGTGACCACCACGGGCCGGCCGTCCACCTCGCGCCCCGCGCACCCCTCCTTGCAGCGCGCCGCGCCCTCCGGCTCCGAGTACCGCACAACGGCGACGCCCTTGCTCTTGCCGCTGGCGCGGTCCTCGAGCATGACCACCGGCTCGCGCAGGCGGCCGTACTCGGCGGCGACGCGCTCGACGGCGGCGTCGGTGGTCCACCACTGCAGGTTGCCGATGTAGAGCGTGGCGTCGTGCGCCGCGGCCTGCGCCGCCATCGCGCGCGCGCCGTCGGCGTCGCCGCCGTGCGCATAGCCGGCGCGCGGCGGCCCGGTGGCGGCGGTGCCGTTGGTGTTGGCGGCGGCGGAGGGCATCAGGGCGGGCGCGGGGTCGTTGGCGGCGTCCTCGGCCATGGCCGCCAGGTCCGCGTCCTCCTCGGCCATTCGGGGTTTGGTTACTCGCGGGAGTTGTTCCTCTTCAAAGCGTTTCGGTGATCAGGTTCGTGAAGTGTGTGTGTGCGAACCGGTCTCGCCCCCCCTCGTTCCGTGCTTGTGTTGTTGTGTTGGTGATGGGAATGAGGCTGGTCGAGTCGTGGAGTCGGGAGCAGGTAATCCTGAAGAGGGGGGGCAGGAGGAGAAAGGAGGGCTCTGGTCGCTCTTCACTCCCCCCCCTCTCCACGAATGTAGACCACCTGTGTGTACTGCGCCCCAGGCAATCCATCAACAATCATCGACAAGCCCGTTACACGCCCCTTCGTCAGCACACAACACACCGATCACCACAACCCCTCCTCTCCCCCCGAGACACCAGGAGTGCTTTTTGCCCCGCGCGCGCCCCCTTCCGCAGAACAACGAATCAATGCTACGCACGTCGCTCGCTCCGCTGCTGCGGCGAGCGCTCGCCGGGAGCGCCAGCAGCATCAGCAGCAGCCGCACCATCATCGGCAGCGTCGCCCTCGCCGCCCGAGCGCCGGCGTCGCCGCAAACGCAAGCGCAAACGCGCTCGGCCGGCGGCTCGGCCGCCCCAGCCCCAAAAATCGAGGCCCAGACGCCCGCCGAGCGCGCCATCGCCGACCTCATCGCCAGCAAGCTCGACGGGGCGGCCGAGCGCATCGCCGTCCGCGACACCAGCGGCGGCTGCGGCTCCATGTACACGATCGAGGTGGCGTCGGCGGCGTTCGCGGGATTGTCGACCGTCCGGCAGCACCAGGCCGTCGCACGGGCGCTCGGGGACGAGGTGGGCAAGTGGCACGGGTTCCAGCTGGTGACGAGCGCGGGGGGGGCGGCAAAGCCGTGAGTTTGGTTGGTGGGGGGGGGGGGGGGG
>Ga0209491_10007541_pt1 | contig 14318 bp, 33 predicted proteins | sample BON02_FD_187213 | JGI IMG/M metagenome (GOLD analysis project Ga0209491, IMG submission 187213) | Freshwater microbial communities from Lake Bonney liftoff mats and glacier meltwater in Antarctica - BON-02 (SPAdes) (version 2) | ecosystem: Environmental > Aquatic > Freshwater > Ice > Glacier... | reverse complement strand
TGCTCCTGAGATTGAGAGAGAGATAAAACAGGCGTGTGAGTGAGGGTGAAGAGGAAGAAATGCATGGAGCGAGAGCTAGCCATTAATACTCTTAGTGAAGGCGAAGCTTTGTGAGAGACGTTTAGTATCATCTACCTACTACTAGAAGTGATCTATCTATCTTTCTATGGTTGGTCGATGAATGAGTAAGCAAGACAAATGGAAAGAGAAAAAGAAGGGAGGGAGGGAGAAAGAGAGACAGATTTTTTGGCAGTAGAAGTAGAAGCAGTAGCAGAGAGCAGCAGTCGCCAGAAGGCAGAACGAAAGCATCGGCAAGAGCAAAAAAAGGGAGAGAAGGAGGAAGAGACAGAGCCAGCAAGAGGGAGCAAGAGGGAGTATAGAAGTGAAAAAAACAAGCTGCCCCTCCTCATCATGTAGAGAATCAAGTGTATGTTTGACAAGTGTGTCTGTGTGTCGGTGTGTCGGTGCGCGCGCGCGCGTCTCACGACTGGAACGACGACGACGACAAGGACGACGACAAGGACGACGACAAGGACGACGACAAGGACGACGACGTGGGAGAGAAAGTAAAATGGGAGGGACGAGAGGGAATGAAAGAGCGACCAGTAGAAACATGAAAACAATCACGCAGGGCAAGCTCAACGAACAAACAAACAAACAAACAAAAGAAGAAACGAAAAGGAATGAAGACGACTGGAAGAAGAAGGTCGTTTCGTTTTGGGTGGTGATTTCTTTCTCCTGTGACAGGGGTCATTGATCCTCTCTCTTCTCGCCTGCTGTGCGTGTATCTCTCTTCCCTCTCTTTCGTCTAATCCATGATTCCCTTGCTGTTTTCCCCTTCTCTTCTTTTCCTGAACTTCCATCTCTCTCTATAACTCCTCTATGATCCCCTAACAAGCAATCCCTTCCTCTCCCTCTTGTCGTCGTCCCTCCACCAGCAAGGGCAGTCAAAGCGGCGGGAGCATACTTTTTCCCTCTCTTTTCTTCAAATTTCCAGCTCGTTTGACACCTCCACGAAACCCCTCCTCCTCCTCCTCCTCCTCCTCCTCCCTGTCCTCCTCCTCCTCCTCATCCTACAACTCCATCTATATAACAAATCAAAATGGGACTTGATTCCTTTACTCCCGCCTCGCTCTCTCCTCTCCGTGTATTTTCTCGCAGTATTAATTGGCAACACCCTCCTTCCCTCCCTCCCTCCTTCCCTCGTCCATCCGCCCCACCCTCCCTCCCTCCCTCCTTCTTTCCTTTACAACGGCTTCCGGTCTGAAGATCTCTGCTTTTCCCCCTCCACCAAATCAATGGCCGTCGCATTCAACCTAACACTCCTCCTTCCCGTCCCCCTCTCGACGCAATCCTCACCCCCTCCAACACACTCACAAAAGCGTGAGTCACAACCCTCCCCTCCCCTACAACGGCTTGCGCGCCAAAAAGAAATAGCTGGGTGTGAAGATTTCAGCTTTTCCTCCCTCCACCAAATCAATGGCCGTCGCATTCAAGATCGCACTAATCTTCCCCGTGCCCCTCGGCGCAATCCTCACCCCCTCCAACACAGACACAAACGCATGAGTCATCACCCTCCCCAACCAGGTCATCCTAAACCCACTCAACGAAAATTTGCCCGTCAACGTCTCATACCAAGGGATCTGATCAGAAGAATGCACTCCAGCATTCGCGTCATATGCATCAATGACCTCAAACCCAGCAGCGCGGACAGCGGCGAGGACTTCGCCTGCTGTAGCGAGGGTGGGCAGGCCGTTGCCTACCTCGATCCCTTCTTTGATTCGGGTGTGGGTGGGGTTGGAAGGCGAGTACTTGTCGGTGATGATCCATTCGTAGTTGGCGAAGAGACCGCCGGGTTTGAGGACCTTGTAGACTTCCGAAAAGCATTTTGTTTTGTTGGGCGAGTGACACGTCGCTTCAATACTGAAGGAGGCGTCGAAGGTTTCTGCTTCCCATTGGGAGGAGAGGGCTTGAAAATCCCCCTTGTGGCTATTGCACAAATGAGAAAGCCCCTTCTGCGCGTTGTACTTGTTGCCGATCTTCACCTGAGGGAAGGGAGGGAGGGAGGGGGGGAGGGGGGGATGAGTAAGGTGGGTTACAAGAGCTACATTGGCCATAACCCCCTCCCTCCCTCCCTCCCTCCCTCCCACTCTACCTGGTACTTATTGATCGTAACCCCATCGATCTTCGCCCCTGAAAAGATAGCCATATTCCTCATTGGACCCCCTACACCACACCCAACGTCCAACACACGCATGCCCGGTTTAAGGCCCAAGCGCGAGCATAAGTGATACTCTGCTCTCTTGATAGACTCGACGAATTCCTCTCCCTTCCAGCGCGGGGCGAAATGAAAGGACTAACAGGAAAAGGGGAGGGAGGGAGGGAGGGACGGGTAGGTGAGTATTTTTTCTTCCATCTGATTATTGGAACCTATTTTTGCCCCTTCCCTCCCTCCCTCCCTCGTACCTGGCCCCAGCCGTACTCATAAAAATCCGTGGCAAGGTCATAGAAATTCCCCACCATCGTCTTGTAATTCTGTTGGCGGCTCTCGATAGAGGAGGAGGTAGAGATGGAGCCGACGCTGGTGCGAGCGCCGCTGAAGAGAGTAGCGTATTGATCGACGGAGGTTTGCACGTCCTGAAGGAGGAAGGGAAGGAGGGATGGAGGGAAGGATGAAATGAGAAGACTGATCCTATCGATGGAAGCACAGAAAAAGCGAAGGCTGTGGTTGTCAATATCAAACGCAGATCAATAAGGCACATACCTACGCCTTGTGCGCCTAAAAGTCGCTATTATTCATGATGACTAAACATTCCTTCCTTCACCCCACCCCTCCCTCCCTCCCTCCCTTACAAAATCCCTTCCAATCTAATCGAAACGCACCTTGGCTTTGTGCGCCTCGAAGTCGCTATTTTTCATTATGTTGAGGACGTCGGTGGCCGTGCCCTTGTAGTCCTGCCCATCGCGTCGCAGGTTCACGCGCCGAACGCGGAGGATGACAATGGTGAACGCAATGACACCCAAGGTCACCTGGTAGATTGATGAATGGAAAGGGTTTGAGACGTTAGTGGGTGCAGGAGGGGAAGTGATGATGCCCAAGGAGGTGAGGGAGGGGGGGAGGGAGGGATGGAGGGGAGGGAGGGAGAAGAGGTCGAGGGAATGGGACGCACCCATCGGCAGGGAAGAATCAGACATACATGCACACAAGCAGGGGCCCCGCCCAGCCAACAACAGGCCTGGTGAAGGCTCATAGCCATCGACGCAACCATGCCCAGACACAAGAGGGAGTTGACAAGGCATCATATGGCATACGGAAAGCACAAGAATCTCGCCGGTGCGCCAGGCTGGGGCGGAAACTAGAGGGGGGATTGAGACGGGGGAGAGGCTAGACTGACACACAAACTTACCGCGGCCGCCACGGTGTGCTCCCCCAAGAGCGGCTCCAGGGCCTTGTTGATCTGCTGCAGCATCCTGCCTGTACGTGATGGGTGTGGGGAGGGCCAAATTAGCGCATGCGGGACATAAGAAAGAAGAACAGAAGCTTGCTGCTCGTGCTCCACTGCCCTTGCTGACCGGCTAAAACCAGGCGTACCAGCCGCGCAGCAGCCCGCTAGACCACCGGCACAATTTTAGGGCTCTCGAGTTGTTGCAAAGGCAGGCTTGTCTGTGGTTTGTGCGTGGAATGTGGGTTGGTATGACAGCGACGAAGCAGAACAAGAAGCAAACGACGGCGGCGTTATGGCATGCCTCGGCTTCCTCGAGATGATGCTCTCATTGCCCTCCGCCTGCACTCCACCAGCACCCCCAGACTCTCACAGCTCTCTCCTTGCTACCGCATCCACCACAATAGCCACCAGCCGCTTCACCATCGTCCCTCCGTGTCCCTCCGTGAAGCAAGCAACAACCCTCGCCTCCCCAACAAGCGTCATTATCAACTACAAGCAATAAGCAATAATTAGGAAGGAGCAGCCAAGCATGGCCTCTTCTCCCGCGGCCGGCGTCGAACGACGTCAAGGCCAAGGGCGTCAACCAGGCCCTACCCCTCTCCTCCTCGCGGCGCCGGCCCTGACAGCCGCAGCCACCACCGGACTCACCAGCGCGGCAGGGAGGGAGGAGAGGGAGGGAGGGAGGGGAGAGGGGAGGGTTGAAGGGAAGACAGGGAAGGCATATGCATCGATTGTTGTTTCTGAATTCGTGCGGCATCATCTGCAATTGAATGGTCACCTCAGCCATCTGCATTGCGCAGGCCTGTTCTCCGACCTGGTTTCCAAGTCTATCACCGTCTCCCTGGGCTTTTCGAGCACTTGAACGCATCATGTGGAACGGCCTGGCGCGTTCGGTGCGCTCAACGATGGCCCGTCCTACCCCATCTTTTTGCCCGTGACCCTCGGCGACATTGGGTGGGCAGGTGGTGACCGGCACGTACTTGCTGGCCATTGGCTCGTTGCTCAAGCTGTAGCAGCTGCTGCAAGAGGAGGAGCACCAGCAGCACCGCGCGTTTATCGTTTATGTGAGCGGGTAGATCTGGTTGGCTACACAAAGAAAGGAAGAAGGACACACAAAACTGGATCAATCGACCAATCACACTCGTTGTTCATTCGTCAATTCTTCATGTAAGTTGTTTGATTAAGCTGCAGCTATACTTAACGAACTACTAGTCGTGTAAATAAATGAGTAAATTAAATTCTCAAAATCGCGCTACTCTCGTACTATTCTAAATTACCCGGGCGCCATCCTGCTAACGCATCCTTTCCTACTATCGATATATATAAAGCCCCAATTTACAAGCCCTCTCTCACCGCCATTCAGCCTCTCTCCGTCACAGACTCAAAGTTGCTTCTTCCGCTCTCTCTCTCATTTCTTCAGTCACACACCCTCGCACACATTCACGCAGACACACGAACATGCACACAAACACCCAACAGAATGTTTAAAAGATAAAGAACTGGTCCTCGACATGGCCGAGTTTTTCTAGGTTGGGCTTCACGGCGAAGTTCACCATTGGCGGCGGGCCGCAGATCAGCGCGCCTACGTCCTTGCTGGCCTCGGGGAAATGCGCTGCTAGCATATCGGCCGTGAGGAAGCCGACGGAGTACTGCCAGTCGGGGGGGGGCACGTCCACGGTGTAGTGCACCTGAGAGAAGAAGAGGAAAGAGAGCAAAGAGGGTTGAGTGAGTGAGTCTTGTCCAGTGGAGCACAAGAATAAAGGAGAAGCAAAGCAAAGCAAAGCGCGAAGTTTTTTTCTTACCGTGAACTGCTCGTGCTGCTCCGCCCAGGCGTCCAGCTCGTCGCGCAGGAGCAGGTCCTCCGGAACCCGGGCGGCGTAGATGAGGGAGAAGCGGGTGTCGTCGCTGGGATTCTCGAGCACGGCGCGCAGCACCTGGTGATTTGAATAAATGAAATTGAATTAGTCACGCGGCTATCACAATCAAGACCAAAAGCGCAGCAGCAGATCCTTCTAATTTGAAATACACACTCTCACGAACGTACCTGCACAACGGGCGTGATGCCTGTGCCTCCAGCGACCGCCACAAAGTGCTTGACATGCACGTCCTCCCCCAAATGGCGGATGACGCCGGGCTCCTCGTACGTGATGTGGCCCAGGGGGCCATCGATGTCCATGCAGTCGCCGAGAGACATACGGTCCAGGTACTGCGACATGAGCCCGCCGTCGGGAAAGCGAGGGTGCTGGTTGGCGCGGTAGACCTGTGTGGGTGAGTGTGGGTGTTAGGAGATAAGGGGAATGTTAGATGGCTGGGCGCTCGCGAGTAGGGATAAGAGAGGCTCAATCACACACACACAACGCACGCACGCACGCACCTTGACTAGCAGCTCCACGTGGCCCTTGGCGTCCCCGTCTGACACGGGCGTATACTGCCGCTTGGTGCTTTCGCCGTTGATGACAGCGCGCAGGCCAATGTGCATCCCCACTGGAAGGCCCAGGGGCTGGTCCGCCTGGGGGAGGGCGAAGCGGATGCGTAGGACGTCGGGGCTCTCGTACTCCTTGAACACGAGCTTGCACTTGATGGCGCGGTTCTTGCCCTGGAGCGCCACAGCGGCTTCCTTGGGAGCGGCGGTGGCGGAGGCGGAGACGAGGGAGGTAGAGGTGGAGGCGGAGGCGTCCTCCAGGGTGCCAACCAGGTACTCCTCCAGCATGGACCAAGCCCTTTTGGAGTGGATCGACTGTGTGTGTGGGTAGATGTTGAACAAGAGTGAGTGCCCGTGCTTGCACGCTCACTCACAACATCAAACCAAACTAGGTTGGTGCATTTTATTATTCGGACACACGCGCGCATGTACATACCTCGAAGTCCTCGGTGGCGTCCTTGCCGGCATTCATGACGATGGCCGACACGCCGCCCGGGTGCTCTTGCAGGTAGGGGGTGACATCGTAGACTTGGCCCTTGACGGCAATCCAGCAGTCGGTCCTGCGGTTGTGCGAAATAAGATTGAGTCAGTAAGTGACTGAGCGCTCACATATATATAGACAAGCGCCACCGCTCCTCCAACCCCCAATCATACGTACTTGCTGTTGTGCTGCGCCAGCTCCGCCAGCGTATAGACGGGTAGGTCCTTGCGCTGCGCCATCGAGGGGACGGACTTGTCTTCCCCGTGCGAGCGCCCGCTCGTGGCACCTGCTGCCTTGGCCTGCACGACCACCGCCTCGTCGTCGGCTCCCGCCTCCATCCATCCGCCCGGGGCGATGGGGGCCGGGTGCTTGATGCGGATGACGAGCTGCTGGCGCTCGGTGCGGCGGACAGAGGTATGAAGGCGGAACCAGCTGTTGTTCATCACTGTGTGTAAGGGAGGGAGAATCAGCGGGGTGAGTGAGGCGTGCCTGTTGCATATTTATACAAACAGACACAAGCGCAGAAAGAAGGAGAGAGAAAAGGTCACTTACTGCCTAGGACGTTCCAGGTCAGGTCCCGCGGCTGCGTGTTCTGCGAGTTGTCCCAGGCGCGGCAGGCGACGTTCTTGCAGCCCACCTATAGGATGGAGGGAGGGAGGGAGGGATGGTTGATATGAGAGGTGAGTGACACACACACACACACACACACACACACACACACACACACACACACACACATGATCTCTCTCTTACTAGGCACTTACCAGGCGCAGGACGTCGATCTCGAGATGCCACATGCGCCAGCACCAGAAGCGGCCGTGCTCGGTCGGGTACTCCTCCTTGCTGAGCTCGGCCAGCTCCCAGTTCTGCTCGTGGTGTGTGTGTGTGTGTGTTTTGTGTAAATGTAATCCGTCAGTCAATGGTTCAAAGCAGCATTAAAAAAATAAAGGGACGTGACAATCCTACGCACCTTGCCGTCGTCGAGGGAGACCTCCATGCGTTGTACTTGTCGGCCGCCGCCGCAGTAGGTGTAGCCTTGGATCTTGTAGGTGCCGTTGGTCAGTGGGATCTCCTCGTCATGGGTCTGTTCGTGAGGATGAGGAATAGGATAAGTCGTATGCGTGTGTTAGAGGCAGAGGCAAATACACATGTTTGTACACACGAGAACGTACCGGGTGAGTGATGGCGGAGTTGAGGTTGAGGTCGTTGATGATGTACTCGGGCTTGCGCCACCAGCCCTCCTTGTCCGCGCGCTCTTGATCAACGGAGGAGGGAAGGACGCGGTTGTCGTGGAAGTGGTAGAAGGACTGGGACTCCTCGCGGCTGATTGTGATGCGGGTGAGCCACTTGATCATTCGCCCCCCGATGTAGCCTGGAATAAAAGAAATTAAAATTAGAGGTGTTGCTGTGTGGTTGGTGTATGTGTATGTGTCTTAATGCTTACCGGGGATGATGAGGCGGACGGGGAAGCCGTGGTCAGGGAGGAGCCGCTCGTGGTTCTGCTCGAAGGCCACCAGCACGTCCTGGGCCGGGTCCAGCGCCTGGAGTAAAGAAAAGATTGATGGTGAGCATCAAGTCAGTATTTAAATAAATGTGAGGGTATGTGTGTGTAAATATGTGCCCGCCTGCTTACCTTGAGGAGGGGGATGCTGGTGCCGTAAATACCTTTGGGCAGCTCGCCGTCCGGCCCATCGAAGTTGACCCAGTAGCTGCCCGGCTCCAACGCCTCGGGGTCCACACCGCAGTGCTTCAGGAGCACGTGCAAGGGCACGCCCGTCCAGATGGAGGTACTGACGGCGCCGGAACCCCAGCTGAAGCCCTTGCTCTGTCGGGTCACGTTCACCTCCTTGCGGCGGTTGCCCGCGCAGACAAGGGTGATGGGCAAGGTCCGCTGGGGCAGGGCCACCAGCTGGTCCATGGACAATACCTGGGTCTCCGCCACGCCGAGGCCCGTCACGGTGATGCGGTGCTCGTCCCAGGCCAGCTTGGGCACCGGACCGTGGTTGCTGTGCGTTGTGGTGTGGTGTGGGGAGAGTGGGGAGATTGTGAGAGACGGGGCCTGGATTCGGCGGCTCAATCGACCTCCCAATCCGGCCTCTGAAAAAACAAAGCACTTACCGCACGTAGTGCATGGCGGCGGGGGTAATGAAGCCGGCGTCGACCAGCTCCTTGGTGGGGGGCTCGGCGTTGAACGGGTGGCGGCCCGTCAGGCGAATCATGGCAGGCAGGCGCTGCACCCACTTGTCTGCTGTGTCGGCGTCCCGTGTGTCTGTGCTGGTCGCACGGACCGGCACAGGCGCCGCGGGCACCTGTGGCGAGATCTTGAAGGCCATTGGAGAGAGAGGCGGGGGCAGATGCTGCTGTGGTGGCCTGTCGTTGTGCGTGTGGTGGTGGGTGCGTGCATGTGGTGGTCAGAGTGGAGGTCGGTCATTGCTGTGTCCATGCATGCAAAAATGAGTACAAAACTAGTCGGCTTCGGCTGCTGCTGTTGCTGCGCGTTAAGATCCGGCGCCTTGCCGCGGTCGTTAATCTTGATCCGACACGTCATGTATGTTGCTTCGCCCCCCCACTCGGCGGCAGTTTATTGGTAGAGCGAGTGCAGCGGTGCTAAAAAAAAAGGCAGGTGTAATGGGGTCGTGTGGACATACCAGGTACAAAGCGCCAGGGCATGAAAAACAAGAAGCCGTGCCTTCAGCCCTCGTGGCAGCCGATCTCAATTTGGTCTGCTTACAGTGATGGCGTACGAAATCAGAAGTTGCCGGGAGACTGCATCCCTTCTATGACGACATAAGGGCAAAGACCGCGATACCAACCGGACGAACAGCTAACGTTTTCACCTCCCGCCCCGTCTTCTTGCTCACGACCGACCCCGTGCTGTTTGCTTGTTTGTTTGTTTTGCGAATGCTTGTTTGGCATTATTTTTTGCAAGGCACACTTGGCACGCCGCCTTGGTCCAATACAGCTCGCCCCTGCCTGCCCTTTCATTGGGGTCCTGTACACACACAGCGTGCAAAGGGCACGAGCGGGCAGTGAGACAAGGCGAGCGGGAATATGTGCCTAGCGCAGATCTTACACCGGCGCCCCTGACCTTTAGAGACCTTGCGCCGCACATAAAAATGCGCTCACCCGCACAATGCCTGGCCCCGGTGTACTGTGGGCGGGCAGGCGCGCAGGTACCAAAAGCCGCCGCCACGTCTTGACCCCTTACTCACCCCCCCTCCCCCCCCCCTTTCTCCCTCTCACAAAACAACAGCCCCCATAAACCGATCCTATGTCCACCATGTCCAAGCCTGAGCCCACCAAGTCCCTGACCACGGCGGTCACTGAGGCCGAGAAGGCCGACAAGGTGGTGCTCTGGAGCTTCGCGGCCCCGCACATGCGCTCCTTCCACCTGGCCTGGTTCTCCTTCTTTGTGGTAAGTGTAGGCCAAAGTCGGGGGATTCGGGCCGAGGGGGGGGCGGAACAAGAATTGTCCAGCGGGGAGTTAGCCACGTCAGCCGCACACACCTGCACTCGCACTCATCTCCCTCCCTTCCCCCTCCCCTCCCCCTCACTCCTTCCCCTCCCTCCAGGCGTTCAACGCATGGTTTTCCATCGCCCCCCTCATGCCCGTGATCAAGAAGAGCCTGCACCTGACCAAGGACCACGTGCATATGTCCAACCTGGCCGCCGTCACCTCCACCGTTTTTACCCGCATCTTAATCGGCCCCCTCTGCGACCGCTTTGGGCCCAAGGTCACCATGGCAGGGCTGCTGGTAATTGGCGCCATCCCCGTTTTCTGTACTGGCCTGGTCCAAAGCTGGCAAGGCCTCGTGGCCCTCCGCGCCGCCATCGGCATCCTGGGCGGCTCCTTTGTCATGTCTCAAGCCTGGACCACCAACATGTTTAAGAAGCGTTGCATTGGTGGGGCTAACGCGATCGTCGGTGGCTGGGGCAACCTCGGCGGGGGCAGCATCCAAGTCATCATGGTGGGCATATTTGCGGCTATGCAGACCTGGGGCGCGAACACGGAGCGTGCTTGGCGTTTGAGCTTCCTTTTTCCTGGTTTTTCTCTTCTTTTCGCGGCTGGGCTTGTCTATGCGTTCGGTCAGGACACTCCTCGGGTAAGTTGAAGTAATGGGAGGGAGGAAAGAAATGAGAGACAGATGAGACACATAGATGACAACAGCAACTGAGACTGACCATTTTTTTTCTCCCTCACTCACCCCACCTTCAGGGCGACATCAAAGATCTCATCAAGCAGGGCGAGGTGCCCGCTACGGCTTCCACTTCTTTCAAGGCGGCTGCTGGTAACTACATGTCCTACATCATGGCCATTCAATACGGGGCCTCCTTTGGGGTGGAGATCGTGCTTTTCAACATGGCCGCTTCCTACTTCCACGACGAATTCGGCGCGAATGTGACGAAGGCCGGACAAATTGCCTTGCTTTGCGGGGTACGTAAATATCCTTTTTCCCCTCCCTCCTTCCCTCCCTCTCTCCCTTCCCCTCCCTCAAGATGAGATGGACACTAACACAACACAACACACCCTCCGATCCCATTTCTTTCTCCAACCAAACACAGATCACCAACATCTTCGCCCGCTGGCTGGGTGGGTGGCTGAGCGACATGGCGAATGCCTACGCCGAGATGAAGGGCCGCATGGCCGTCCAATTCACCCTTGTCATCTTCGAGTCCATTTTCATCATTTGGTTCTCTCACGCCAAGTCCATGAAGGAGGCCACCCTCCTGCTGCTCGCCTTCTCCGTGTTCGTGCAAGCTGCTAATGGCTCGTGTTTCGCCATTACACCTTATATCACCAAGTCAGCCGGTACGTGACTGAAGAGGGAGGGAGGGAGGGAGGAAGGGGTGGGTAAGTAGGCAAAAGCAAAGCAATAGCAAAAGCGGGCAAATCAACTCATCCCTCCCCCTCTCCACACACACACAACAAACAAAAACAGGCGGCAGTGTCTCAGGCATCGTCGGGGCCGGCGGCAACTGTGGTGCCATCTGCTTCACCCTCCTCTTCATCCACAACAAGTTCACCTCCGCCGCCCAAGGCTTCCGAGTCATAGGCTGGTGTGTGATGGCCTGTGCTTTTGCTATCTGGTTCATTAAACCCGAGCTGCTTGCTGTTGACCCTTTGGATGAAACCATCAAGAGTAACGCTTCCGGCAACGCTGAGGAGGCTGAGGCGGTGGAGTTGGGCAATGTGAATGTCGAGGCGAAGGTTAGCGCGTAATTTGTTTTTGTTTGAAGGGAATGGTTGGTGGTGTCTCTTGTCCTTCGGGAGCGACTGTAGGTGATGGTTGTTGTGAGAGAGAGGATGGAGATAGCTTTAAATATAGATAGAATATGAATAGAATGGGGGCTGGGGTGCGTGACTTGACAAAGTAGGGGAGGGTTGGGAGGGGCCTTTGCGATGAGATGTCTACAGTGTCGAATATAAATAGTATTGAAAGAAAGTCAGTGGGTTACTTGAATGATTTTTTTTTGCAATTTTGGTTGGTGACCAAAAAAGAGAGAGAGGATAGAGGCCGTGGTGTGGTGCTGTATGAGGGGAGGGGAGTCCAAATGCGTGTGCGTTTTAGATGGGTGTAGGATTTATTTTGAGTGTGTGATGCGTGTTTGTTCCTCCCCAACCTATACACAAAGCCGCCGGCGTTGAATGCCGGCGTGTCCTTGTTACATCAAACATAAAGAAAGAACAGAACAAAAGCAGAGGTTTTACACAATTAGTACACATGCATGCCGTCTCCTTTTTATTTCGTTTCATTTTACTGACTGCTCTTGGGGTACACTCAGCTCAGGCTGCTGCGCGTCTTGTCCTTTTCCCTCCCGCCCTCCCTCATACTGAAAAAGCGCTCTCTCCTTTTTTACCCTGCTGCTCTTGCGCATACACATTCACAGTCCAAGCCAAGCCAGGCCAGGCGTCTCCATTCTCAAAAACGGACCGCAAAACTTTCCGCCTGCTCAACCCACATGACCAGCACCGCCCAGTACAGCTAGCCCTTGCCCGTGACGCAGATGGCGCTGAGGAGGACGCAGGTGAACGTGCCGCCGGTGCGGTCCAGCACCGAGGCGGGCGTCCCGGCTGGCCTAGCTCGAGGCCATGCCTGCCCCGGCCCGCTCGCTTCCTTGCTTGAGTCGTCCTCCCCTCCCATCCCGGCTACCCAACCCCGATGCAAGGCGCCTCAAGCCACATTATTGAAACGCGCCCGAGCATGCGTAGGGTGGCTTGTAGGGAGCGGACGAGCTCAGCGTTGCTTTTGGAAGGAGGGGGGCATTCGCGACATCGAACAAATGGAGGGAGGGGAGGACGTGCCCAGTCTGCTGGTCCTGGCCTGCCAAAACCAGACGTATCAGCCGCGCAGGAGCATGCTAGACCGCCGGCACAATTTCAGGACTCTCGTAGTGAACCAGAGGCAGGCTTTCCTGTGGTTTGTGCGTGGAAATGTGATGGGGTGGGAGTGAGACAGCGGCGAAGCAAAAGCGGCCACGGCTCGCCTCACTCATGATGCCTTTCCTTCTTGTGTAATGATGCCCTCCCCCTCTGCCCAGCAGCACCAGCACGCCCAGACTCACCCATTACCCTCCTTGCTACCTTGCACATCCCCACAGCCACCAGCCGCTTCACCGCCTCGAGTCCCGGGCCTCCTCCACCTCCCCACTCTATCATCAACGAAGCAACTACAACAAGACCAGCAAGCAGCAGCACCAAGGATGGCCTCCCCTCCCGCGGCAGGCGTCAAGCGACGTCGTCAACCGCGCCAATCAGGTCCTTCCCTCCTTCTTCTCGCGGCAGCACTGACAGCGGCAGCCACCACAGGCCTGAGCAGCGCCGCCCCCGTGGGCAGTAGCCTTCCGACACGGCCTCATCAGGTAGGAAGGGAGGGAGGGGAGAAGAGGGAGGGGAGGGGAGGGAGGGAGGTTGCCTTGAAGGAGGGCTAGACGTCGAGTGGAATCGGTTACGTATTGTGCTTTAGAACCATATCAGCAGCTAGGATCCGGCCGCAGGGTGGTAGTTGGAGGACTGACTGGTTAGGTGCTCGAATGCGGGAGGGAGGGAGTGCCTTCTTCCATCTCGCGCACTCTCCCTCCCTCCCTTCCCGTCCTCCCACATAATACCCAGTCACCCTTATACAAAACAACGCCCCCAAGGCTTACCATTCGTCTTTCAACCATCTAATCCCTCCACACACACCCCCCTCCAACACACACCCCCAACAAAAAACAGCAACCCCTAAATGCCCGCGGCGGCAGCAGCTTCGTCCCTCCTTCCCCTCCCCAACAAGCCGGCGGCCGCCCCCCCCGCAACAATCTCGACGACGACCAAGAGCAGCAACAACAACAACAACAACAACAACAACCACCACCACCACAACAAGGAAACTACGCCGCTGCAGCTGCTGCTGGCGGTCCGGTCATTACCCGTCCTTGGGGCCCTGCCTCCTCTTCCTACAGCTACCAACGGTACTACTCCTCCCAACCCGCCTCCTCCCCCGGTGAACGCCACGAAATCCTTTATCCGCGCATCATGCGTACAGTCGGCAATACGGGCGTGTGCATTTTGTTTATGATTTTGACCGCACGCGCCACTCATCTATACGAGCTGGCTGATCAAATTTCTGGGGTGGTCCGTCGAGCCCTTGTTGCCCTGCCGGTCGTCGGCCTCTTGTGTGCTAATCTGGTAGGTGTCCTCCTCTCCCTCGTGCAGTCTTTCTCGAGGAATTCAAGGATCAAGACGCGACTCAAGGCTATATTGAGTATCAATGGCTTGGCGGAATTAGTGCAAGTCGCTTATAATTCTGCTAGGTTGGTCCTCGGGAATGATAGGTTCACACCCAGAGAAGCGTATGTGGGGAGGATTTTTACGAGTGTTTGGATATTAACGATTTGTTATGCGTTTAGTACGAGTCGGTGGGATAACTCGGGGCAGTTCCAGTAGAGGGGAGGGAGGGAGGGAGGGAGGGAGGGAGGGAGGGAGGGA
>Ga0209491_10007537_pt1 | contig 14324 bp, 10 predicted proteins | sample BON02_FD_187213 | JGI IMG/M metagenome (GOLD analysis project Ga0209491, IMG submission 187213) | Freshwater microbial communities from Lake Bonney liftoff mats and glacier meltwater in Antarctica - BON-02 (SPAdes) (version 2) | ecosystem: Environmental > Aquatic > Freshwater > Ice > Glacier... | reverse complement strand
ATATATATATATATATATATATATATATATATATATATATATATATATATATATATATATATATATATATATATATATATATATATATATATACATTTTATATATATATATATATATATATATATATATATATATATCTATATATATATATACAGGTTATATATGTATGTATATATATATATATATATATATATATGTATGTATATGTACATATTTAACCTGCTTCTCTTTGATACCGACCAAACTCGCGCCTCTGCTGCAGGCGCGCCGGATGAACCTGCGCTTCCGCCCGGCGTCGGATGGCACCGACAAGAAGCAGAAGCCGCTGCACTGCCACACGATCAACGGCTCGGGCCTCGCGGTGGGCCGCACGCTCGTCGCCATCCTCGAGAATTACCAAAACGAGGACGGCTCCATCACGGTGCCCGCGGTGCTGAGGCCCTACATGGGCGGGCTCGAGGTCATCACCGCCAAAAAGTAGAGGACGCTCCGAGCCTCGGCTTACATTTTATTCAGGCGGATGGGCCGCGGCCTAGCGCGGCGCGTCCGCCTGACGCAGGCGTGGGCGCAGGGTTGCTGGGTAGGCAGGACGTCCGCTTTTCGCTCCTCGTGGCGGTACCACCCGGGATCGTCATGTGGATACACTCAGCGCATACGAATGTTGTCACGGCCACATACTGCCATACAGTTACAGTCTAGTTTCTAAGTTACAAAGTGGCATACAGTACTCAGTACACACACACACCGACTCTCCGTGACTACATACTGCATGACGGTGTCTGTGTGCCTGGCTGGCGGTGCTGGTGCTGGCGCGGTCACGGACACGGACCGCCGGATATTGAGCGGTTCCTGCGGCCCTTCAGCTGCCGGCTGGCGGCCTGTACCTGTAGCCTTTAGCCTGTAGCAGGGAGGGGGACAGGGGGGTCACTTCACACCGTTGACTTTGACTTTGACTGTGACTGCAGATCAGTCAGAGCAGTCGCGTGAGAGGGAGAGGCGAGAGGTCTGTGAATGAATGTCGCATCCGCGAGAGATATAGAGCCCTAAGGTATTACCTTAAGCTCGATACTTGGGGGTAAGACGAGATAACCATAGTATTTAGCACCTAGTAGACAGTAAACCAAGACGTACCGCCACCGAAGCGTCGCTACAACTTTAAGGCCGACTACCGGCACGGGCACGACGAGTCGACCTCTACAAGGCCAACTCGACGTACAGGAACAGGAACAGAAAGACGCAGAGCGTCTTGAGTACACAGCAATATCCCCCTTATATAGCAGTTGAGGACCGTGCGAGCTGGTGTTCTTCCGAACACTGACCGCGGCCACTCAGCTTATATGTATTGCCGAGACGTAACCTGGGCAGCCAAATCCGATGACGAGGCCAGTGCGCACCGGCCTCAGTCATCATCAGCACAGGAATCAGTAACGGTTTACAGGCACCCATACCCCCCAGATTTATCGTCTATCTTCCAGGGTAACGACTAAGGTTAAACCGTATTCCTTACTCTCTAAGATAACGACCCCTTCACAATAGATTTTCACCCAGATATCCATGAATGACCATTGCGGACCAGCGACAGTTCAGCCGGATGAACGGCTGAACCGTGAAGAATCATCAACCATCAACCATCAGAACCAGAACCCAGTGTTGCGTACTCCGGCTAGCATGCCGGAGACAACCCTACCCAGTCAACCAGCGGGCTTATGCCCGAACAGCCACCCCCCAGGAAACATGAACATCCAGTCAACGATCAATCCGCTCGCGTCAGCTGACGCGGGCGGGACGGCTGGCCATGATGCCGCAGCGTGTGTTAGCGCACGCGGCAAGTTTGATGGCGCGAGCGTGTGCGACGCACGCGATGCCAGAATGCTGCAACCTCCTACAACCCTGTCTTTCCAAGCGCGACAAGTCGTAGCTCCACAAGCACAGAACTCCGGCACCGGCGCCGCGGTCATCGCGCTCGTGCCGCAACCATCTACCATCAAGAACGCGGGCGCCGACGCGTCCAAGGTCTCCATCTCCAAGCGTTCCGTCCGCTTCGCGGCCGCTCCTCCCGTCGACGATGACGAGGGCTGGACGAAATGCCTCGGGAAGACCGCACAAGGTCGGGCCAGGCGGTCTGCCGTGTGCGGCACTTCCGCTCCTCCCGTCCTTCCTTCCGCCGGCGTCACTTCTCTTGACGCTGTCGCTCCTTCCGATCCCTCCGTCCGTCCTTCCGCCGGTGTTACTTCTTTTGACGCTGTCGCTCCTTCCGTTACCCCCTCCGTCCCTTCCGCTGCCGTGCCCCTCCCGCCGGACGTGTGGTGGGAAGGCCTTTCCTATGACAGAAACGGGATGCTGGTCCCTCCGTCCATCCGCGCCGTCCCTTCCGCCGTCGCCCCGTCCGTTACCCCTTCCGTGGCCCTGCCCGCCTCTCCCGGCGGCGTTGCCCCAGGTAACGCTGCCTCGCCTGCCGTCTATTCCGTTTCCCCCACAACCATTCCTCAGGCTGCTTCGACGAACGACTTGCCCATCCCGGCGGGAGCGGCGGCCGCTTCGACGAACGAGTCCACCTCCAAGGTCAACGACCCCAAAAGCATCTCGACGAACGAGTCCACCCCCAAGATCAACGACCCCGAGCTCATCTCCTCGATTCCCACTTCGACGGACGAGCCTACCTTCGAGATTCTCGGTGCCCTTTCCAACCCCTCGAACGCAGCCGTCGATCGTCCCGTCAAATCTGGTATTAAGCCAAATGCAGCTGCTGGGACTAAGGCCCGGCCTGCTAATACTACCATATTTAACGACGACACCTCTTCCAACTCCGATCTCTCGACCACAAAGGTCAAGGGGTCAAAGAAGAGGCTGCGCGAGAAGAAAAAGGAGAATCTATCCACAGATGACGGGATTAAGGCCCTGCCTGTGCTAGCACCCAGTGCGGACCACGAAACTCTTACCCCCGAGGAGGAATGTGATTATATAGCATCTAGGCTAGAACCCATCATCTACCAAGAGTACGACGGCCTCCACGTCTATACCGCCGAAGAGGATCGTGCTTACAAACGCGCACAAGAACTTGAGGCATCCAACTCCAACTATTTTTACCCTGTCTACACCTTTGCCACAGGCCCCGAGGCCGCTCCCACTCTGGATGGGTCAGAGCCTTCCACACCCCTACCACTCACCCACGTTCCCCGTTGGGTTCCACCACAAACCCCTCGTATGAGCCGGTTAGAAAAGGAGGCCGCGAAGAACGCGCGCAACACCCCGAAGACGGTTTCGATTTCACCCACCCTTTTGCCCCAGGTTGTCGAGGCGGATCAGGCACCCACCGCGGGTATTCCACCCGTGCCTGACCCCCTTGAGCCCACGATCTTCCCCCAGGTCGTCGAGACGGGTGACGTCCGTGGGGCAGCAATGCCCCCGGTCACCCCCGAACCGACCATCTCCCCACTAGAGACCTTTCCCCCGGCGCAGGTTCCCCTCACCGGTGCCCAAACTACCGCCGCAAACACCACCCGAAACCTGGCGCTTAAGGCCGCGCGCCTATTCGGTTATCGTCAGGGATTACTTCGGGTTAACCTGGATCGTCTAGAATTAGAGGCAGTGAATATCGCCGCCCGCGCTTCCATTACCACTAAAACCACTCTTTCTCAACACGAACGCCTTCGGAAACGTAACCTTGCAGCACTCTCCAATGCTAATAGCGAACTTTTTACATTTAAGGCTACCACGCTCAAGGATGCCCGGATCTTAGCCATCCACGTCTCTGTAGCGCGTCGTGTTAGCCAACAGGCGCCTTCCGTCTTACGCACCTCTGTAGTGCAGGAGCTAAACTCTCATTTGCTCTGTGTTACAGAGGATCGTCTCACGCCCTCTAGCTTGAAGAAACTCTTTCATCATCTTAGCCAAACGGCGCCTTCGTCCCTTAATTTAGGCAAACCCGGCCTCTCCGCTAAGAAACCAGCTCGGAAACGCATGTAGGCACCCAATCCGATTCACCTATACCGGGCCGCCAAGCGGCACGTTAAGGCCGCCGCCCTTAACCTTAACCACCTGCTTGAGACGCAGAAGCGGCTAACCGCTACCAAGGATGGGCCTTTTATGGTCCCCGGATCACCCCCCCCGGTATTAGCTGTTCCCTTCGTTTCACCATCTTGGGCGGCGATAATGACCGGTGGCTACCGCCACCATCGTATCCGACGCAAACTCCTCGCATACCACCCACCTTCTCGCAAGGAAACACGTAGGGCCAACGGCACCAGCCGTCGCAAGAGGCCCCATAGCTGTGCCGGTCTTCACGACGGATGCGACGCCGGTCTCCACGATGGACCCGACCGACCCCTTTCTGGTTCCCTTTACTCCGTCCTTCGGATCATCCCCACCCGCAAGGAAACGCGTAGGGCCAACCATTGCAAAACACCCTGTAGCTGCGCCGGGGGTGACCCCGGGCCCGGCCGTCGACCTCGTTCAGCTGGTGCACCTCACTCCACTCCTTCACGTTCATCATACACCCCCTCTAGGCCTTATCGCCACAACGACGGTTACAGGCACGGAGAGGGAGGCGATGACGATAGGGGTAGACCACCACCACCACCACCGAATTACCCCCGTAGAAATCTTCCCGACCTACAGATTCGGTGCCACTATTCGGACCACACAGGCCAGTGCGAGAATATTTGTACACTCCATAAAGGCCAGTTCCGTCATAGAGTGGTCAGGAAACATACCACCCTCACGTTTTGCACAGCTAATTGCATGGGGTCTTTTCTGCGCGACGAGCGGGATACACTAATAAGCCAACCGTTCCCGCCACACGTCCGACACGCCGCCGGCGCGAGGCTTAACCAACGTGTTCGGGCGCTCCTCGAAGGCAAGTGTCCCGACAACCAGCGGAGCGTATACACTTGGCCACTTAGGAGTTTATTAAACCGGACGGTGCGCATGACAGCAGGTATGGACTTACAAGATATAAGCACGCGTGCTGTTTACACGCGATTCTTGTATGACACCGCTATCGACGCTGTTAATTACCGAGCAGATGAAGATAGGCAATTTAATGCGGCTAGCGTAGGATTACTTCGTCGGGCGGAAGATGTTGAAAACCCGCACATTTTCCGAGTCCTTTGCCTCGACGCCAACTCGGAGTTTCACTGTGATAGATGGGGCCTCGAGCTAACCGGTAAGAGTCCGACTAAAGGCACTTATGCCCCGGCAGGACGGGCCCAGGGGAAAAGGAGTAACGCTAAGCGTCGTAAGGACTTCCCAAACCCCTCGGTTGGTCCATCCCCTCAGTTCTCCTCCGCTTCCTCCTCTTCCTCTGACCCACGGGGACCTACAGCTGATGTTAATGGGCAAAGTCGGGGGGAAGCCAGCTCCTCCAACTTCGTCCACCCACCTCCAGCTAGTGTCTCGACCCCTTCCTGGCTTCTCCCCGGAACCCATCCACACCATATCCTCGCCCGAAGGGTCCCCACGCTGCTAAAGAGCCAAAGATCTTGGCGGTCTGTTAGTGAAACCCTCGACCACTTTATGTATTCAACTAAACCAGAGGTATGCCACTCCCTTGTTACCTATTTGCGTTCTTGTGCTCGAGTTGGTTACATCCCCTCTCACGAGTTGGATGCTATCGAACACGCCACTTGTCATGGGCTAATAGCTTGGTCCAATCTCGCTATTAATAAACCCCACTTCGCAACCTTGGGTATCCCTGCCAGACAAGATCCTGTCTCGCTACTTGTCGACCAACACCCGGGAGATAATTACTTCCTTAGCTGGAAATGGGATACGCCACTCCCTCCACCGGTTACGCAACTTAGCCGAAGGGCTATAGTTCGAGGGAATCTACCGAGGCTGATCGACCTAAACACCGACAGGAGTCTTATTTCTGCAGACCTTAACCCTTCTCCCGGTGCCGGAAACGTCCTTCGCGGTATTATTCTTAGTTAACTACACCAGCCAGAAGCGCCTAACGGGCAATGGTGGTCGATTGACGATCTATTAGAGAAGAAAGGGGTAAATCTACCAGATCACGGTTCTCACAGGTCGGGCGTTGTTCGAACCTCTGAATGTCTAACCAACTATTTACGGGCGTTGGGTACAATCGGAGTCACCCCGCCTACAGGCAACGGTGCTATTCTTGCCGCCGGTTTGTTTACTTGGGCCAGACTACCCGATTATAATAGACACCTTGTGGTAATCTTCGAGTATGATGCGATCTATGGGGTTACAGCCTTCGGCCGTCGCCCCCCCCTTCATAATCCCGCCCTCGGGATAGGAGAGAGATATCATTTCAGGCTCCCTGACCGGCCCCTTTCGGAACCAGACTCACCATCCAGCCCCGATTCACAGCCGCCACCTTCGCCTCCCCGAGACGACAAGGGGCCGCCCATTATTATTAAGGATAACCCGGATGGCACTCCGGCCCATTCCGACCCGTTTACCCCGCACCCCGACCCCGATCCCACGGTCAATCCTCTCCGTGGTAGGGCAGTTACCTCTCTACTTTGCTGTCAAGGGCCAACCGCACAGGATTCCTACAGCATTAGCGAACTTATAGGGCACCTCACGGAATTATCCGAAGATATGACTGCGAATAAAAAGTACGAGGTTTGCTGATTCCGCAGGTACCTATATTTGTGCGCCGCAGAGTACTCGGTAACCACTGGAGACGATCATTGCATCTTATGTATCGGTTTGCTTCGATGGGCCAAGTTCCCTAGGAACAATCTTACCTATATTTGCTTTGAATCCTATCCATCTGTTTCTCACCCAGGGAATAGATGGCGCCTCAGGATTAACAATGTTTCCACTCCGGTCACTACACCCGCTCCGTACGCGACTCCCCCTATGGATCTATTTGCCGACGCCATCCTTAGTAGAATCGTCACCGATTTGCTAAAGAAACCATCATCCGGGCATGATGAATGGTAGACTGTTAATGAGCTTCTATTTCACGCCGGGGAGGAGTGGACGGATATGGGCCCCACTCCAATAGGTAATTACATGTTCTTCGCTGCTTACCTGCACTCGTGGGCGGGCGAAACTGAACCAATCCGAGGTGCCCCCCAAGCATCGTGTGTAGGATTATGCGCGGTGGGATTAATTCATTGGGCATGTCAACCCAATAAAGAGTCCATATACTTAGTCTCCGAAGGCCCGCTTTGCGCGGACCTCGCGGAGGAAGGCGAGGACGGGTACCCCGAGAAACTGTGGTGCATTAGGCTTATTAGGGCGGACACTGACTCCAACACTGCATCCCCACCTCCAACTCCCCCTCCGCCGGACGATAACCCACCAGAGGACGAGAAGAGAAAGGATAAGCCTGGAGGAACCCCAGGCCCTAGCGAACTATTTCGAGCCATGGAACGGCTATCTAGTGGCCTAAAGGGTTCCACTTCCCAAGGCGGCACCACGGCCCCCGCTCCACAATCTTCGTCCACCCTACCACAACACAACCTCGGGTTAAACCCGGATAGTGTTCATGCAAATGAGCCTGGTGAAACGATCAACATACCTCCCGGTTTTAATGACCCAGCCGCTCACGTGGAGGAAGATGTTGATTTTTGGGAAGATTATTCTTCGGATGATAATTGTGATGACTGTGTGCCCCCACCACCTCCTCCTGATTCGCCTCCGCCACCATCGCCTCCCGGCTCACCTCCCGATATGCAAACCTGTATACCGTGCGGGGACCCTGTGGTCAACCTCCCCACACGGCCTACATCCCGCCGCATTACACCTGTAGCACAGACGGAGTCGGAGATCGAATATATTCGACGTCTCAAACTCACTAAGGAGGCTCGTGATAAGGAGGATAAGTATGAGGCGCTTCACGGTGAAAATGACCGTAGAATACGCAAGCTTAACGCGATCACTATGGCCGAGGATGCTGAGCTTGAGCGCCAGATAGAGGAGACTATCGTGCAACTGCATATTGATCAACTGCCCAGGCTCACCGTACCACGTAACCACGCCATGTCCACTCGACACCATTCACCCCCGGCGGTAGCTCAATGCGCACTCAAGGACTGCAACAAGGATGCCTTCGTTATCGGAGGTACAGCGTCCCTCTGTTGTAGCCGTAGCCACCTCAAGTACCTACAGGCCCTCCGCTCTAAAACCAAGTGCGCCCTCCCGGAATGCGAACGTCCGGTCCACTTTAGACCAGACATACTCCTTGCTTACGATTTATGCTGTATTAACCACGCCAAATTGGCAAATAAATACGGTAATAAACCTAAAGCAGGACCTGGAGAGATCAAGTGTGGCTTTCCAAGCTGCAACAACCTCGTCTTTTATTACTCCACCACAGGTCACTACGATTTTTGTGGTATGACCTGTAGGGAAAGAATGGCTAACCTTCCAGTCACTCCTCCCATGTTGGAGCTAACTTGTACTCGGTTTACCACACTTGCCGACGGCGCTGTGCCCCCGCCTTCTAATCCTCCTTCCGCTCCGGAATCGATTATAGACTACGGCACTCCACCAGTTTCACCCTCCATCTTGACCACACAACCAGCGCCTCTGGCGATCCACCCGCCCCCACACCCAGCGCCTCCGGCGACCACAGATACATCTACCCACATCCCATTGGCGCTGCTGCCTAGTCCACTGCCCGAAAATTACATTAATATCTTTCTTAGGGCCGCCCATTACGTTGCAGATTGCAATGACCCTTCTCCGCCTAAAACACTTTCGGTGCTCGACGCACACAGTGTACGCAGCACGCCACCAGTTACACCGCCCCTACCACATACAGAGGTAGCTGTTTTCATAGTTCGTATGGAGGATGAGCCTGGTGAGACCCCCTCATCTAGCTCTCTCGTTCTCCCCCGTATAGACCACGAGGACGAGGCTCCGCCACCCTCGAACCCAGCCTCGGCTCCAGCCAGTGATTACGACGAATCCGAGAGCGATTTGCTCTCTGACTCTTCTTCACAGGGAGGTTCACACGCTCCGACCTCGGTCTGCTTAATGTTATTCCCCTCTAGCAGTCTTGTGAGTCGCGCCCGTTACGCCTTTGGCGCCGCTTCTCGAAGCTACTCGGCCATATTCAAAGAAATAGATCACTCCCCCGACGTAATTCGTCGCGGAGCTACTAGAGTCATCACGGACGCACGTTCTAAATTCGGCCTCGACTTGCATGCTCGTCATTCCAGGCGGGTAAACAAGTTGCGACGTACATATAACGGCGATCTAGACTCTGACCCTACTTCACTTTCCCCCTTCGGCAGGAGGTTCTTACAATAACTCCGAGGACGAAGCATCTCCATTAAGGGGGGGAGAAGCCAGGACTCCTGAGTTCGCTCCTGAATATGGTCCTTCTGACACACCCGGTGTCCCACCAGGACCTCCTAGAAGAACTTTCAATCCTGAACAGGGCCATCTTTTCTCTTACCCTATTTCCGCTGCGCCAGCCGAGGGAACAGCGCCACCCTTAGCGCCCTCCATTCCATCTCTTCCACCTACGGCTCCCCCAGCTCATAGTGGGTTGTTATCCCCACACCTTAGACCTTCTACTCCTGCTCCCTACCCTCTCCCAAACCCAAATTTTGGGATGGATAGTGGATATGATGCTTTCCACCCGTGGTATGACCCTAACAGCGATCTCGCGGACCACGCCTCCCTTTCGAGTGCCAGATCGGAACCCGTCGCCGCCCCAGTCCCGCCATGGCTGAATTTAGGGTTAGAGTTAGGGTTAGGGCCTGCCCCCCCTACGCCGGTAATCACCACCACTCCACACGTGCCTGCAATCGCCACAACTCCACACGTGCCAGTACTCGTCGCAGCCCCATACGGACCTATTCCTACGGTGCCACGCCCCGCTAGTGCGTATGCGGAGAGTAATGCTTCTGCTCCGATGACCTGCGGTCAGAGAAGAACTTCCATGCTCGCGAACAGGTTTACGATCAGGAATGTAAGCTTCGCGATCAGGAACGTAAGCTTCTAATTGAAACCCAGAAGTACGAAATCCTAAACCAAGAGGCCGCACTTAGAGACCTACGGGCAGTTCACGCGGAACGAAAGAGACTCAAGGACGTAGAACTAGCTCACATGCACGCTCAAGACGAAACCGCCGCTAACCCTCCACCGCTGCGCCACACACATTTTGACTCGCACGAGCCTACACGCCATCATCAGCGGACCTCCACGGTCCCTCTTGTCCCCGCCACTATCCACTCGGCTGAGCTCCAGGCTTATTTTAATGGCCTAGACCCTACCGGAATGGCCGTCTTTGGTAACCTCAATCCCGTGCCAGCACCTTTGCATACACCCAGGCCGGGTTGGTTCAACGCCCCCGGCACTCCCCAAACTCATATGCCTGCAGAGGAAAGGTGACGTACTGTACCAGTTGTGCCACTTTTCCTCTAAGCGCTTAGAGGAAAAGTGGCACAACTGGTACAGTACGTCACCTTTCCTCTGCAAAACATCGGCTTTCTGGAAGGCGCTCACTCGATTGCTGCAGAGTTGGCGTATCAAGGAAGAGAGTGCCCTATGGACGAGACGAACCGGAGATAGAGTCTTACAAAACGCCTTGCCCACGGGACCCCTACGGTAAAGTATTCCACCCGGGGGACCCTAAAGACCAAAAGAACGTCTCCACCGACGCCAATTCCAGCCACTGGATAGCCCTCTTTGAATTATCCGCCGCGGAACACGCCGCAGTCTACATAGATTCGGAAGATTCAGAGTGGGTTCGCCTAGTACTATCTATGATTAAGAACAGATCAGGCGATAAATGGCATAGTAACTCTATCTATTTGAAACAGATCTCGACGCAATGGCTAGAGGCGCGCACTTTACAACGCACCAAAGGTAAGTCTAAGGACTCGACCACCGCCCTAAACACGCTAGAAGCCCTTAAATTCCATAGCAATTTACGGGCCGGTGATGATACCACTAAAATGGCGGAGGGATGGGAAACGTTTTGACTAACCTTTATCCGCGCCATTACCAACGCACTCACCTACGGTTGCGATTGGATGGAGATCCTCACCTGTTTGCATGTTTGTAGCCGCGCTCTCAAGACCGGGCAGCAGCGAGTACGATCCATCGTAGTTACGGCCATGAAAGACACGTGCCTCTTCTGTAACCCCGTCCTTCACGCTATGGTGATAGTTGCTAAACTCGATAGCTCCTTTTCACTGGGCGTCCCTGGCTATTCCAGAGAAACACCTTCCGCCGCATGGGAAGCGTGTGTCTCCCGCCTGCCGGGCGAGGACGCTCATACCCTAGCCAACCGCGTCTATGATAGCTATTTGCAGAAAATAGGAGACGACATCGACCACCGCACCATTTGGAGTAACGAGCTTTATGCTAGCGAGATAAACACCCGTACCGCCAACTGTCTTGGAAATGACGTTAGTGACCCCGCCCGTGGCCGCGCTAACCATCACCAGTTCACCCTCCGTTGGCACGAGGCACAACAAAGGATTCGCTCTGGAGGCGGTAAGGTACAGGAGATGAGTAATACCTACATCGCCTCTCACCATATTCAGACCATTGAATTGGCTAATGATGCTGTAAAGGTATTTAACGCACAACATCCGAATAGCTCTACTCCCAAACGTGTAGCGGCCGTTCAACCTCCGAAAACTCCAACGCACCCTGACCCCCACAGAGCAGCTGCTCGGGAAACAGTGCCGGAGTAATAGTGACGGAGACGGTCCCCCCGAGACCCCTGGTAAGCAGGACAAGGAGCTCCTCAGAACATCACACACACTCTCTTCCACAACCACACTAGTAGATGCGCTATCCATAACTTATGGAATAGCGTATCCTTCACCCACGCATGAACACAACCCCTCTCCTCGGTTAAATCGGCTTATTGATAAAGCACTTAGTATATTCCTTATTAAGAGCTCTCACGCCCTTACCCCCACATCGCTAATGGAAGCAGCCTGGACGATTAATCCGACTGCCACCCCACTAACGCCATTAGTGGAGGTGTTACCTCTCCATTATGATGCTCTGTTTTCAGGCTTATCCGACATCCACCAGGATAGCGCCGCACTCGAAGAAAAGGGTCTAGGTAGACCTCTCGTATTAGTACCAGGAGATACTCAAGGCGTTATTGCGTCTATGTTTCGCGCCGCAGGGGCGGACGTCGCTACGCTAGCGATCCTCTCCCCTCCACGGTATCTCACGTTCCCCATTTTGTAGGAGCCCCTGACATCCTTCTAGACGCAGGATTTGACCTAATTATTAGGTTAAATACAGACTCCAGCCCATCCACCTATAGAACGCCCCGGGCGCCTAAATTTGACGTCCCGTACTTCGTTTACAAGACATCTTATTTAAACCCCTACCCGTTTACGAACCAATCCACCACGTCTCAAGTTGTTTGCCCTTGTGACCACGGCATCATGTCAACCCAACCTATGGGCCTGACCCTTAGTGCCGGCGTTCCCCAGGTTCAACCAACTTGCGTCACTGCCACCAAAGATATGCCTATACTTCCATACCACGCCCCGCACGCCAAAACCACGCGGGCTAGTTACGAAATCGCTATAGCCATGGCAGCACAGTGGACCCCTTTCCTAAACGAACGGCGTAAGAGTAAGCCTATGCTTATACCCCGTACTGTAACAGATATATTTAATTCAATTAGCGCTCCTAGCGATATTGTTTCTACGATACCAGAGGAAGCATCTACACTTCCACTCGTTCGCGTATTTATAGAATCTAATACCCCAGGCCTTGCCGAGGTGTTAAGTTGGGTGACCCCTACAGTAGCCGCGGGTCTCATCCAGGATAAGATCGCTAAGGCTCAACGCAAGGGTCTACCTGTCTTCACCTGCTCTACTCACACCGGCCCCTCCGTTAGGTACGAGCCCTGGTTAGACCATACACCACGTATACCTCTACCCCTGCAACCCGTTCGCCACGTACGCAACATACGAGGCACGTGGAAAGCATGGCAAGTAACTAACGACGGACCGGATGCTAGACTTTACGGTTGGGTAGCTCTCTCTGATTCCATTCATATAGAACTTAATGCCGCCCTTAGTCCCGGTTCGGTTCTCACGGTTTCCTCTTCCTCTGATGAACACATACCCCATCACGTCACTTCTCGAAGGAAACTGTTTAAACCATCGCTCAATGCGGTTTCGGAACATATGGTTTCATTAATGAAACACGTTAATCCTAGTAGCCCCTTTATAGCCAATGTTTCTACAAAGACAAAGGCACCACTTTATAAATCCCTCTACAAGGTATGGGATAAGCTCCCACCCCCGAGGTTGCCCTAACCTAGGTTTAGGAGCCACCCCTCACACCCCACCTCGGCCACCCCTATCTAAACGCCTTAGCCCCGAACAGCTTGCAAACAGTATACGTGCGCAACATAAGCTTTTCGTAGCCCAGACCCAGGCCGAGCCTAGCGTACTCATAGTGGCCGCCGCCATGCCTATTCACAGCAGCACGGTCACCGACACCCCCACTTCGGTCTGCCATAGACATTGCCTCTTTGTAGAAGACTATAATATGTACATCTCGCGGACAATCTAATTATGTTAGTGACGATTCTTTTCGAGTGCCCAGGGCTCCAGCAGATACGGGTGCGGTACCTTCAGTTGTTACAACTGAACTCCTGTTAGGGTTGATGCTTTGATCATACGCGATTATGATGACACTAATACTAATGTATGCGGACCAGACGGTCGCGCTTTAACCACTGCCGGACATGCTACCATAGTATTCACTTCAGCAGGTTTAGCATGCCGTCACCGTTTTCTTGTAGTAGAAGGCTCATCTATGGTGTTGCTTGGCAACGATTTTTTCCATAGTAGATAGTAGAGGAGCCACTATTAATCTTAGTATCACAGGCCCATGCAGCATGACCCTCCTCACAGGGGAAGGCGATAGAAAGGCGCATAACGTCCCGGTCACCACCATTCCCCCAGGGGAGGAGCGGCCTATGGCACTTACACTTTCAGAAGAGCCGAAAGCGCTAGCGCTTACGACTAAACCGGAAGCAAGTCTTTTCCGCCCCTTGAAAGGCCTGACTTTAGCACCCCTATCCAGCCCTTAGATTTAAATTCTGACCCTAGTCAACCTCGAGTATCCACGGACGGGCAACAGGTCAACATCAACCCTATTCCCGAACCACCAGACCCCACTACTCCTAATACTAACGGAAACCCTCCACGCATATGTTCAGAAGAGTGCTTACTGTTTACTCACGAAGCAGTACGCATCCCCAAAAGATGCAAAGCAACCTTCCTAATTAAGCTTCCGGAAACTTTCCAAAGCCATTTAGACTCGGCTGTATTAGTAGATCGGTTACCCAACCGTGTAGGCCTGGAGGACCCGCCTCTCGTGGAGATGCGCGTAGAGAC
>Ga0209491_10007536_pt1 | contig 14326 bp, 5 predicted proteins | sample BON02_FD_187213 | JGI IMG/M metagenome (GOLD analysis project Ga0209491, IMG submission 187213) | Freshwater microbial communities from Lake Bonney liftoff mats and glacier meltwater in Antarctica - BON-02 (SPAdes) (version 2) | ecosystem: Environmental > Aquatic > Freshwater > Ice > Glacier... | reverse complement strand
TATATATATATATGTATATATATATGGTGCAGTCGAAGTGCCTCGGGAAGCCGGTGTCTTATGTATGTCGGGTTAACCCTCGAAGTGCCTCGGGAAGCCGGTGTCTTATGTATGTGGTCTATGTCGAGCATATGTTGTAGGCGTGTATGTACGATGTGTGATGTAAAGGCGATTGCCCAGTCGCCGCCTGGGCAAACTGTCCATTCCAAGTCGTGGTCGCCCACGCCCACGCGGGTCAACCCGAGAGACTGGGCAGGCGGGGGCCGCACCTGTAAGCAGAAGCGGTCGTACGAGATACCGCAGGGTGTGACGACCGGATCGAGCATCAGGTCGTAGCAAATATGGCACTTGAGATAGTCGGGAAGGCGCTGGGTGGGCAGGCCCTCCACGGCCATGAGGAGCTCGACCGCCTTTGCCCCGGCGGCGGCCACGGTCTCGCGCACGTCGCCGTCCAGGGAGGCGCCGAGGGAGTCCACCTGCTCTTTCAACGCAGTGATGGCCGCCGCGTTCTTGTCCATCGTGTGCTCCCATGCGCGCTTCCTAGTTGCACCGAAAGCCGGATGACAGGGTGTGAGGAGGCCATGCCGCCAGCACAGGGGAGACTGCCGCCAGCACAGGGGAGACGACACGCAGCACACCTCGCGCTGAGCAGGGCGGCGCGGATGTCGTCCCTGAAGGGCACCGTCTCCTCTTTGCACAGGGAGTGGGCAGTCGCCAGGGCGGCGATGCTGCCCGCCCAGTCACGCTGCTCGGTCCGCGCCTTGCCGAGAAAGTAGAACGCCTTGATCCGCTCCTTGGCCTGTCCAGACCCAAGCAGTCGGAGTGCACTCTCGCAGTCGGTCGCCGCGGCACCAAACGCTCTCTTCTTCAGATAGCAGTTCGCCCTGTTTGTATAGTACACCGGCATCGGCGCGAGGCAGATGCACTCGGAGTATGCCTCGATGGCGGCCGCAAATTTCTCTTTGGCATAACAGGTATTTCCAAAGTTGTGCAGCGCGTCAAGCTGCTCTGAGTGCGTCGGCATCGAGCGCCGAAAGGTTGTGGAACCGCCGTGACGCGCTTGTGCTCGTCGGTTGTGGCAGCGCCCAGCACAAACCCTGTCTGGAAACGCTGACGGTTTTGGCTGTTCATGAATTTGTTCATGTGAACTGGACCAGGACGGAATAAAAGATCGGCGGCAGAGTTCGCGGCGTGTGTGCTTTAAGCTTGAAGCACCTAGATATATTCAAGGGAGCTCCCTTAGGCTCCCAAAGCCACTCTCGGATCAGTTCCCTGTGCATGTGTGCTCGGATCCCCTTTGTATATGAACTGTCTGTGACAGTCTGTGAATGAGAAATATATATATATATATATATATATATATATATATATATATATAACTATATATATATAACATAAATTATTTAACAGTTATACTATAACTATATATATTATATATCTATGCGTGCGTAGGGCGAGAGGGGGGGCAATGGCACTATGGAACACTGCCGCATACGCCGTCTCGCTGTATTCCACTGTACGCAGAGCTGTATCCGTACGTATCGAATAGCTAGCTGTCGTATGTATGTATGTATGTAATAAAGATTCGGCGGCACCAGCACACGCGCGTACACTCGCACACAGGTATATATATATATATATGGATATGGCTGTATCCCCGGCTGTATCTCACCGTACACCGTATCCCAGCGCCTCGAAAACGGGACGATATACGATATGGCCAAACATACACTCTAGGCTCTAGGGGAGAAGCAGGCAGGGCTGTTCAGAGTAACAGAATAACAGTAACAGTAAGGCCGTACGTAGAGCGAGGACGAGGACGAATTTGAGCGGGCTGCCGAGACAGGTGGACGACCAATTGTGTTTAGGCGGAGAGTGTGTGAGGCCGTTCCGAGTGGCCTTGGAGAAGCCACATTACACATTACACAGTTACACAGCCTCTCAGTCGCTCGTGTGGAGCGGCTCTGCGGTTATGGTAGGTGTTGATTAATGTGTAATGTGTTACGTTTTTGATAGTAAAGGTGCTTTTCTGTCTGCTGTGGGCTTTTGTGTGGGCGGTGTGCTGTTTGTGGCCGTACAGCCTGCCTGGGAATGGCGTGCTGAGTTGTTTGTTGGTCACGATCCCGCCTTTGCGGGACGGCCTATGGCCCTGGGGAGAGGCCTGCAGCGGCTAGCAATAATTACTACACAAAATCACCCAGCAATGAATACGGTCCAAACTCGTAATCGTACCAGTGTTTAATCATTTCCCCTGCTATAGACACGTTTCAGGTAAAAAAACTATATATATATGTGTATGCGCTCGCACACATGCACACCTACACCTACGCGCCTAACACTGTTCTAACACTATAAACATAAGCACACTAGCAGCTAGCAGCTCAAGGCCAAGGCAAAGGTTAGGTCATCTCATCTAGTACCTCGGTGCTGAGGCGCGGCGCGGTCCCGTGGGCGTTCGGAAGAGGCGCTTTCGTCCGCGTGTCCCGCCGTCCTGTCAGCCCGGGGAGCATGGGCGTTGCCCAGTCTAATTAGGCCGCATGGCTACAAGCAATTGCAGGGCCGTGCCCGAATCCAGGACGGACGAGCGAACGCCCATCAAAATCCAAGACCGGCCACGGCCGTGGTTGCTCCTCGTTGCAACGGCGCCCACCGCATCGCATGCTCTTCCTCATGGCGGGAGCCTCTTCGCAAAGTCCGCCAGTGCGGCGTTGACCTCGTTGGGTGCCTCGTCCATTGGGCAGTGGCCCGCCGCGATAGCGACGCGCTCGCACGGCAGGTCCATCTTGCGACACAGCTCTTCCATCCTGTCCGCCACCTGCGCGGCAAAGCGGGAGGTCGGCTGGATGGCCACTCGCAGAGGGCTGGCGCGCCGTGCGATCCTGTTTCTGCCAGACTACTAGCCTAATTACTAGCTAATTGCTAGGCAAAACCCTAGTGTTGAATTACTAAGCAGTTATGCATTACTAGGCTAGTAACAAGCTCGTAACGAGCTAGTATAGTACTAGTAACGCAGCTTGTTACTAACCTAGTACCTAGTACATGGCTAGTTACTCGGCTAGTAAAGGCGTTACTAGGGGTTGCCTAGTATTTAGCTAGTAACTAGGCTAGTAGTCTGGCAGTGTGCCGTGGCCCACGAGAAACGACCCCAGCGCCCCCTCCCCTATGGCTGTGTGTTGGTCTGTGTGTCGCACCTGCGGCCTGATCCAGGGGTCGTACTGCCCCCACACGAGCGCGAGCGGCACGCGGAGCTTGCGGATGAGAACATCGATGCAATGGTCCTCGCTGAGCGGCGCGCCGGCGGAGCGCGCGACGATGCGCGAAAAGACCTCTGCCGCGTTGGGGTCGCGCGCCGGAAAGGCGATGGAGGCAACCAGGTTCGCGTCGACGCGTGAGGGGTCGACGGGGTAGATCTACAGGGGGGTGTTGGGGTTCAGAGGCGTGGTGGAGCCAGCTTTAGGACCCACAGGGATTCCAAGGCTCTTCACCTGCCGCAGCACCTGGCTGATGCGCCCCGGCTGCTTGGTGAGGACAAAGGCGCCGCCGAGGAGAAGCTTGCGCAGCGCCGCGCCCGCCGCGTCGACGGTCGAGGACCAGGCCGTTGCAAGAGGAGCACCCGCCTCGCGCGCCTTGTTCCTTCGCTGCGCCTGCACGCGCTCGGCCACGGTCGGCGAGAAGCGCCCCGCGCCGTTGAGCGAAGCTATGCCGCGCACGAGCTCTGGGTGGGCGGCGGCGAGGGCCAGCGCGGTGAAGCCGCCGATCGAGTTGCCCACCACGACGGCGCGCTGTGTGGCGCCGCATCCGCCGACCTCGCGTAGAAACCCGGCGCACTGAGCGACCCAGATGTCACTGTCGTAGTCGAGGAGCGGCTTGTCGCTCGCCCCAAAGCCCAGCAGGTCGATCGCGTAGACGCGATTCCCCGCCTCAGCTAACGCGTTGATGTTGGAGCGCCAATGGAACGACGAGGCGCCAAAGCCATGAAGCAGCAGCATTGGGGGGTCAGTCTCGTCCCCGACGGCGACGTAAGAAATCGTGTGCTCCGTGGGCGCGGCCGGATCCCCCGGCAACGTCGCGCACAGTCCACCACACCGGAAGGTCCACATTTGCTGCAGCGTCCGCTCCGGAAGCACACCCGCGGCGTGCACCCCGTGCGACTCGGACCAGGACAGCTCCGCGGGCCGCCGGCGACGCAGCGCCGGCAACGCCACCATGGTCGCCGTCTGCTGGATACGGCAGGGTGGATGTGGGCCAAGACCGCCGGCACTGTGCAACACGTAGCCGTGCAACTCGCACAGCATCAGCAGCACGCCGCCTCTCTGCAGGAATCTTTGGACGGCCATCCCGATTTCGTGAATTTTGGAGTGATTGACTCCAGCTGGGTCTGCTGGGGTTGGGAGTGTGTTTGGTGGGGTAACAAACTTATCATTATCATCAGTGGAGAGGGGAGGGGGGGGGTACCCTGGGGACTGTTGTACTCGTATCGAGAGCGGTAGAGCTACAGCTATATATAGAGCTAGACCGGTTGAGTGGAGCCAGCGCGTCTGCAGGGGTTTGTCTTCTACCCTAGCTAGCTAGCAGGGGTACGGGGTACTCGTATAGCGCGGCGTGGCCGCAGTGCTGTCTGTCTGTGTGTCTGACAGTGTACAGTCTGTGTAAAGTGTCTGTGTCTGTGTGTGTTGTTGTACGTGTACTGTGTTGCTGTGTTGTTGTGTCCAAAAAAAAAAAAAAAAAAAATATGAATATGCATGTTTATGTTTAGCAGTTTTTTTTGCCGCCTATATATATATCTCCGTATCTGTACGTATCTCGTATCTCAACCACAATCACCCCTGTTTTGTATTCCTCCCACAAACATGTGTCAGCTTTTATCCCATTACTATTTATCAATCACGTAGTCGTAATAAACGTACTTACTGGTACTGATACGACGAACAATTATGTATATGTGTATATGCGTATCTCATTCGAAACCCGTTCTTGTTGAAGTTGAAGTAACTTGTTGTAGTGATACGGAATGGTATTGAATGGTGTGTATATTTACACCTTTTTTGATTGATACGGATACGGATACGGATACGCACTTTGGTGGTCAATGGTGGTAGTACGTAGTACTGTAGTTGTAGTAGTAGTATGTAGTACTGTGTAATAAAAATAAAAGGAAACGGGAAAAGGACGCTCGCCGTGTTTTGTTGCCATTCATACAAGAAGATCAAGAACATATATATATACATATGCAGTGTACAGTGTGTTGGTATTGGTAATGGTAATGGCGTAATGGCAATATCGTGTGTAGAAGTAGAAGGCACAAGACCAAGACCAAGTCGCAGCCGCGACTGTCGACTCGTCGGAAGTGCGACTGCCAGGATTCACACAGGTGCGGGGTCCATGCGGGCCGTGTTGGAGGTAGACACACCGCGAGGATCCCAGCGCTCCGCCATCGACACGGAGGTGGATGACACACCCCGCGAGAGTGCGCAGCGCTCTCCACACACTTCCGACCTTGCGCCACGGCCACACCCGCCCGTCCAGACCTGCACCCGCGCCGCTAGGAACACCTCCACCGCCGCTCACGAGCTGAGCCTGCTCTTCCTACGCTTCTTGGCCGCGCTCGGCTTGGCCGCCGGCGTGCCGCCGCTGCCCCCTGGCGTGTGCGCCGCGCAGAAGGCGAGGTTGCCCTCGTCGCGGATCTCGAGGTGGAGCCCCGCCGCCATGGCGCAGGGCACGTGGAAGGCGCGCGGGCACTTCTTGTGGTGGCACTGGATCTTGGCGCCGCTCGCCTTGCGCTCGGCGCCCTTGCAGAGCGAGCACTTGAGCTTCTTGCGCGCGGGCGGGATGAGGTCGAAGCCGGCGGCGTCGGTGAAGGTTTCGGGCTTGAGGAAGCCCGTCTCGGGCAGAAAGAGCGTGCAGACTACGTGCGCCCAGCCACCCCACAGCCCCTCGCGCGTCCGCTTAAAGGCGCCGCCACGCACGGGGCAGCCGGGGCACTCGAGGGCGGCCACGTCGAGCTCGGCGGCGCACGGGTCGCAGAGCCACTCGTCCGCGGGAACCCGGCGCACCGCGTAGCACCACTGGTGCACGCCAACGCCACACCGCTCGCAAAACAGAATCAGGTTGTCCTCGAACGACTCCTCCTCCCCGCATACGGCGCACATGTCCGAGGAGAGCATACCGGAGGCGCCCTCGGCGCTCAGCATGCCCGAGGCGCCCTCGGTGCTCAGCGGGGCAGCGGAGGAGGGTGCGGCGGCGTCGCTGCAGTCACCGCCCGTGGCGCCCGTGGCGGCGGGCGGCGACGGCACGGCGGCGGCGGTGGGCCTTGCCTCCACCGCGGAGGCCTGTGAATGAAAGTCGAACACGTCGCGCGGCGCGGCGGCGGCAGCCGGCCGTTTCGCGCGTGCCGCACCGCCGGGCGCCGCCGCAGGGGCCGCGCCCTCCCCTACTGCCGCCGCGTCGGCAAACGCGTCGCGCAGCGCGGCGGCGGCAGCTGGCCGTTTCGCGCGCGCCGCACCGCCGGGCGCCACCACGGGGACCGCGCCCTCCCCTGCCGCCGCCGCGTGGCCTGCGGCCGCAGGCGCCCCGTTGGCCAGCGAGGCCGCGCACGCACGCCGCTCGCTGCTTCGCTGCGCCAGGCGGCGAGCCGGCGAGCCGCCCGCCGCGCCGTCCGCACTCGCGCGGCCGCCGCTGCGCGTGGCGACGCTGCTCCTGGGGTCTCCTCTTCCGCTGTCGCCCGGCCCGTCGGCGCTATTTCCGACTCCTTCGGGGCGCCCTGTGCCGCCGCGGCTATCGCTGCCCGGCCCGCCCTCTCCGCGGCTGGTGCTGCCGCCGGCGCTGGCGCGGGCGGCGCTCCGGCGCGGCGCCGGTGTGCTCACTTGGCGCTGCGGGGGGTCCACAAATACCGCCCGGGCGCTGTAGCCAGTTGCGGCGGCGGTTGGCGCGGCCAAGGCCGAGGCTCCCCCCGCGTGCGCGTCGCTGCCCATCGGTGGAGCCGCCGCCGCCGCCGCGTCAGCCGCCGCCGGAGGCGGAGCGTCCTGGGAAGGCGCATGCGTCGCGTCGAGGGCGGCGCCTCCCTTCGTCGGCGGCGGCGGCGACGGCAGAGGCGACCGAGGCGGCGATCCGTCGGGCGAGGGCGCCGTCTCAAACTGCCGAGGGCCGGTTGGGCCGAAGCCGGCGGTCTCGGGAAGATCACTCATCCGCAACGCCGCCTCCGCCGGCGGTTTCGCCGCCGCACCGTCGGCCGCACACACACAGTCGACGCGGCCGCAGCCGAGGCACGTCTTCTGCCCGGCGCCGCCGCAGTCGCAGTCGACCCTTCCGCAGTCCATGCAGCGCTCAATCGATCCGTCTGGCTCGGCGTGGGCGGCGTGCCAACTACCCGTCGGGTCGACTGCAGCGTCGTAGGCCGTCTCCGCCACCAGCACGCTCTCGTCCTCGGGCGCCGCCGCGGTCTCGTCGTCCGCTCCGGTTTGGTTCTCCGCGCACGAGCGACCAAACGCTCGCGGTGGCGGCAGCGCCCCCGCCTCGCCGTCCGCGCCGGAGGCTCCGGACACCCTAGTGGCACTTGCGGCCCGGCAGTCGGCGAGTCCTGCGCCGCTGTGGCCGGCAGCAGCGCACGCCGGACCGGCGTGGGAAGGCTGCTTTGCGAGCGCCGCCGCCACTGCGGGCCGCATCGCGCTGTCGGGAGAGAGGCTCGGCAGGAGCTCGGCGAGCTTTTGCCGCAGCGCCTCCTGTTGCCGGTTGCATTTGAGGATGGCGGCGTGGGCGGAGGAGAGTGTGCCGAGGTCCTCTGCCGAAGGGATGCTGGGCTGCAGCTTGGAGTGCGCATCGTCGCTCGCATCGTCCGTCGGATCGGCCGGCGCATCGCCGAGCTGTGTCTCGTCGTCCGCCACCACCGGTGCAGGCGAGGGTTCGCACGTCTCGTCTTCAGCGTCCGTCCCGGCGCCGGGCGGCCACTGCAGCGGCGGGTAGCCGGACGGGCAGGAGGCCATGGCGGCGGCGAAGGCGGCCCGCACGCGCTCAAAAGCGCGCACGAGGCGGACGAGGTGAGCGTCCTCCTGCATGGAGCGCCTGGTCGCCGGCTCCTTGCACAGCGGGCACGACTTGGCCACCTCCAGCGAGCGCAGCAGGCACTTGCGGCAAAAGGCGTGGTCGCAGCCCAGCCGCTCAGGCCGGCCACACGTCCCGAGCACGTCGAGGCAAATGCGGCACCGCAGGTCGGCCTCCATCGAGTCGAGCGCCGCCCGCTGCGCCACGGTGCACATGGTTGTCGGTGGGCTCGGCGTCACCACGCCTAGTCCTCGCTCGCGGCTTCCCTGGCCTTTGGCTGGTGCATGAGCGCGAAATCGAGATACCGGTTTGAGGGGGGGGGCGCGCGTGGGTAAGGGGGGTTTCCTTAAGTTTGTCGGTTTCATGTTGCGCTGAGAAGGCACGACTGCGCGCGTTACGCCAGGCAGAGGCCGAGGGCTTACGCAGCAGCCAGCAGGAGCGCCATGTCGACGGAGCCCGAGCCGCGGTTCTACCCGGGCGGGGCGCAGGCCTTCGTAAAGTACCAGCCCGGCGGCAGCGGCTCGTTTGCGTGGTACGCGTCGGGCCGCATGGCCTGCTCCTACCAGCGCATGGACGGCGGTTTCTATTGCTTCTTCTACGCGGACGACGCGCTGGGGACGACGCTCTGCGCCTTTGACCCGCAGGGCTGCGGCTACGTGGCCTTCGAGGACGGGCGGCCGCGCCTGACCTCGCGCAAGCACGGCGGCACATACACGGGCCGCGACGGCACGATTGAGCGGCTCTGGACAAACGCCAAGCCCTTGACGGGCAAAGCGATTGCGTTCGACGTGACCAGCTGCCTCACGTTCAGCTTCCGGTCGTGCCGCGAGATCTCGGCCAAGCTCACGTGCCAGGGCCTGACGGAGGAGTACGTGCTTGGCGTGCCGCTGTCGACGTCGCAGTCGTCGTACATCACGCGCGCGCTCGGCACCGTGACCATGGGACCGGAGCGCGGCAAGAAGATCCTGGACATTGACCAGATCCGGACGTCGCAGGCGGCGCGGGCAGAGCAGGCCAGGCTGCGAGGGACGGCGGGGGTGGGCGTGGCGAGGAAGGGGAAGATCGGGCCGGAGGACGTGCACGCCGACTGCCGCTCGATTGTCGACGCGGCCGACGACCTCAGCGCGTCGGTCAAGCGGGGCGAGTGGGCCGTGGAGGTGTGCGTCGACAAGGGCAAGCTGCGCAGCACGATGAGCGCCACGCTGCCGACGCTGGGCATGGACGCCTCGATGCTGCGCGGCGACGCCTCTTCGGCGAAGCTCGAGGGGTTGGCGGCGACCGACCCTGAGTTGCTGGCGGCGATGCTGGCGCCGAGCACCTTCCCGCGCGGCGTGCTGCCGCTCTCGAGACAGATCCTGGGTGCGAGCGGCCGCTTCCGCCCCGACCACGGCGCCCACTACCGCACGCCGCGCGTCCGGCTGCGCGAGCTCAAGGCGGCCGAATACGACGTCTATCTCCAGACCGAGCCGCCGAAGGAGGTAGTTGTGGTGGTGGCGTGCCTCGCGGGCTGGCTGCCGACGGCGCGCCGCGCCGAGGCGATGCTCGAGCTGGCCAACGGCGAGCTGGCGGCGGTCAAGAAGGCTGGCGGCAAGCCTGAGCTGCTCCTGTTGAAATTTGATATGTCGCACTCGCGCATGCTCCGCGACCGACACAACATCAACACGCTGCCGATGTACCTCATGTACGTGGGGGGCCGGCTAGCCTTCGCCTCGAACACGCTCAACGGCTACGGGGCTTCCAAGGAGGACCTCCTCGCCCAGGTGCGTGCGTCGGCTGCCGACGCCAAGGCCGGCGTCTTTTTGCCCGAGGGCTTCAAGTTTGGGGCGACGGACAACAAGATGATGGAGTCGTTTGAGGAGACGCTCAACGCAACCTCGACCAAGTTCAAGCCGGCGAGCTGAAGGGCGCGTGGGGGCAGGTAGCTGGCGCGGGCGGCGCCAAGCATTTGCCGGGGGCGGGGGTCACTGGCCTGCCTGCTTGGCGGCGATCGGAGACGGCTCTTTCGTTCCCTTTGTGACTGCGCGGTTGGCGGCTCTCTGTGCGGCGGGGCCTGGGCGGCCCGTGTTCTTAGGCACACTGTGTTGTTGAGATGTATTGTCTCGCAGGGGTGTGCCAGCGCCATGTGATTCGACGGTGAGACTGAGGCTGTGCGTCCCGTTCGCCGTTCGGGCGCGTTGACCTTTATTTGGCTACTTCGTACTCCGTACTCTGCGCAGACTCTGCGTATATATATATATATATATACACGTTTTTTTCAACGCACGCAGCACCACACCCAGCCGACAGCCGAGCCGAGCGAGGCCGCGGTCGCGCCCGCAAAATTTGTAGGCTACGATACCGTACCACTTCTTGGGTGCCAATTGAAATTGGCACGTCCTCGCTTATTCCTTGCTTGCAACTTGTTGTGCTTGTTGTCTACTAACTAACTACTAGCTACACCACAAATATACAATACTACTAGCGTTACACAGACTAATACTATTTGCTATATATTAAGGGGATGTCCCAACGACATCCCCTTACTATATATCTATATAGATATCACAGATATATAGTATATAGCGGATAGCGATAGCGGGAGCTGGAGCGGGCGGAAACGGAAACGGAAACGGGAACGGGAACGGGCGCCCAATAAAAAGAGAACGTAGTCGTCACTCGTCCACCCATTCCGAATAGCTCCGCACGCACACAGACGGCCATCTATATATCTTCTATATCTCTAGAACTTCTATGGGTCTCTATATCTCGCCATCTCGCTCGCCGCGCCCTACGCGTCCACTCACACCCCCCGCCCCCTTCGGTATTCCGGCCGGTTCAGCCCGAAGGCCTTCAGTTTCAACCAGACAGAGCAGCTCGCGCGCGTTGAACTGAGACGGGTCTGGCGGCAACGAGCGCATGGTTCCGAGCGAGACCGGCCCTCGGCGTGGCGGTGGCGACGTCGCCTCGCGGGAAATACAGTCCATCTCTGGCGGCGGGCTCCGCGTTGAGCTGCGAGCGGCACACGAGCGCACGGTTCCCGGTGCCTCGGTTCCCGTTGCCTCGTCTGAGCCCGCGCGCACGCGCGGCGGTGGCGACGTAGCCACGCGGGCGATGGAGCCCATCTCTGGCGGCGGGCTGAACGCCGTCAAGCAGATGGGGATGTCTCGGTCGGCCACGACGCTGCGGCTGCACAAGGAGTTGGGCGCGCCGGTGCGCACGTCGGCTCATATGGCCTCGCGTCGCACTGCTGCTCGCACTGGTGCTCGCGGCCCGTCCGCCGAGGATGAGGACGGCCTCAGCCTGTTCCTCTCGAGCCTGCCGGACCATCAGATGGCCATTGCGCTCTCTGCGACGGGAGCAATGCCGCCCGAGCTGCGGCTGGTGCTGGGCATGATGCACCTCTCCCCGACTGCCGATGCCTACTCGCTGCTCGCCCCAATCGCGATGCAGTGCGAGTCGGGCTCGTTTGCGCGCGCCTCCTTTGAGCGCTACGCCAGCATGTCCGACCAGGACCTTGATGAGGAGGTGCGTCCCTCGCAGTGGCGCGCCGGGTGCCCAGTCTCGCCCGCCGCAGCGTGTGCGCTCAGCCACGGCGTGCTGCCTGACCTGCCACTCGCTCACGCGCCGCCGCCGCCCCGCCGTGTCAGGTCCTGGAAGACGAGCGCTCCCAAGCCGAGCTGTGGGAGCTGGGCGACGGGACGGGCGTCCCGTCGCTGCTCGACCACCCGCGACCCATGCGCCGCCGCCTCTTTTTCGCAAAGCTGGTCGGGCTCTTCTCTTCACTCGAGGCGCGCGACGAGCTTGGCGCGCTGGCGCACATCGACTTTGACGACAAGAGCACCTGGCCCAGTCCAGACGAGTCGGTTGCGGAGGAGGAGGAGGAGCTGGACTCGGCCTCGCCGCGAGGTATCCTGAGCGACGTCGAGCGGTTGAGGGCCACGCGCGCGGCGCAGCAGGAGGCCTTCGCAGAGCTCCAGCGCGCGATCGACCAACAAGCTGCCATGGGCGCACAGGCCGCACCGCAGAGCGCGCCGGGGGTGATAGCAGCGGCGGCGACGGTGGAGGCGGCAAGGGCGGCTTTGGAGAGGGAGGCAAAACAAGAGGCGGCGGCGAAGGAAGTGGTGGCGAGGAAGGCGGTGGTGAAGGAGGTAGTGGAGAAGAAGGCGGCGGCGAGGGCGGCGGCGGCGACGGAGGCGCCTGCCGCGGAGCCCCGCACCGTGACGGCGGTGCCCGAGTGGGGCTCGGCGAGCTCGTCGCGGCCGGGCACGGCTGGCTCGCGGCCCGACAGTGGGAGCGGCTCCGCGCGTCGTTTGGCGTCGCGGGAGCTGCGGGAGGCAGACGCGCTCGATGCCGAGGCGGTGCTTGGATCGAAGGGTGCGGCGGGGGTGGCCCCACCGCCGCGACGAAAGGAGGCCGAGAGCACGGAGGAGGAGGAGGAGGAGGAGAGGGCAAAGCAGGTGCGGACGCGGCTGGGCCCAGGGCTTGCCGCCACGGTGCCTTCCCTCCCCGCGCCAGCCCGCTCCCCCGCGCCGCTGCGGCCACTGACTGCGTCCGACTCGCGCGCTGGCCTGGCGGGAACTGGCCTGGCGGGAATCGACGCGCCTTCACCGCGCTCGTCCGCGCTCGCGTCCGTCGCCTCGATGCCAGCGCTCATCCCGCGGGTCGCCGCGCTCCACTTGCGCGAGAGCACGCCCGAGGCGCCGGGCGGGAGCAGTAGGGGAGCGGAGCCGGGCTGCGGTGCCGGAGGGGGGCTTCTCGGCGGCTCGCCGCGGGGAGCATCGCGCGAGGGGGTGCGGCCCCTCTCTCGCGCCACCGCGTCGCCGCTGCCGCCCGTGTCGCGCTCGCCCGCCGCGCCGCCCGCCGTGGCCGTGGCAGAGAGGCCGCGCCGGGTGGCTGCGGTGCCTCCGCCGAAGGGCGGGCTGCCCAAGCCCAAGCCGTTCAGGGGGGGGGGCAAGAGCGGGTGGGATGTAGTTCAGTAGAGGGGTCGCAGGCGGCGTGTGGCACTTCTCAGCCAGACGCTTGGGAGACGCGTGGGGGCCTGTGGTGGTAGTTGCTGCCCGGTGTGTAGCAGGGCGGGATACAGGTGAAATACAGATACAGGCGGGACATCCCAAAAATACACGCCCCAGGGGAGAGCTTTTATGCAGTGTCAGTGTCTCTGTGTCTGATGTGTATATGTGTATATGTATATGATCATGATCAAAATCAATCAATCACAATCACAATCAATCACACAATCTCTATATCTATATATATAATATATATATATAATCGTACTACTTTCATATAATATTAATAATAATAATATATAAGCCCTCCCCTGCCCCTGGCCCCTGGAGTGTATTTTTGGTTATATCCATATCCCGTTTTTGAGGCGGTGGGCGGATACTGTGAGATACAGCGGGACACAGCTAGATACAGCTAGATACAGCTAGATACGAACGGATACAGATACAGCATACAGCTGGATGGATACAGTGGGCAGTGGGATAGCCCTCCCCTGGAGTGTATTTTTGGTTATATCCCGTTTTCGAGGCGGTGGGATACGGTGAGATATAGCGGGATACAGCGAGATACAGCAGATACAGCTGGATACAGCTAGATACGTACGTACGAATACGAATACAGCTGGATACAGTGACAGTGACAATGGGATACAGCGGGATACAGTGGATCTGCTGCAGAATGGCTAGATACAGGAATACAGCGGGATACCAAGGATATGGTGAGATACAGGTAGGATACAGGTGAAATACAGGCGGGCGATTCCAAAAATACATGCCAGGCTTGGGATACAGCGGGACACAGCAGCGGATCTGCTGCAAAATGGGTAGATGTAACAGATGTAGATAGATTCTGGGATACAGCGGGATACCAAGGATACGGTGAGATACAGGCTAGCTCGCTCGGACGCTCGTTGCTCCCCCTGTGGTATCTGCCAGCCCTGACTAAATTTCACAGGCCACTTTTGAAAATGTTGCTAAGTTCACAGCAGTTGTATTAACAACAAAAAAAAAAAAATGTCGTCTAAAATGTTTATGGGGCAGTACCAGTTTACGCCGCTAAACGCCGCTACCTGCCGGCGGCCCGTAGCTACGACTGCTCGCTTCACAGAACCACCAGGTGAGACCCTGCCGCGGCGCCTTGGAGCGGCGGTCGTGGGTGTTGTAGGAGGGCCGCGCGACATGGATATGGCGTGCTGAGCTGGGCAGAGCCCCTGCCCGAGCCATGCCAGGCTGTGCATTTGCGTGCCAAGTTGGGTTGAGGGGATGCCGAGCTCGTTCCTGACATATTTCTGCTTGTGGCCCGC
>Ga0209491_10007529_pt1 | contig 14339 bp, 15 predicted proteins | sample BON02_FD_187213 | JGI IMG/M metagenome (GOLD analysis project Ga0209491, IMG submission 187213) | Freshwater microbial communities from Lake Bonney liftoff mats and glacier meltwater in Antarctica - BON-02 (SPAdes) (version 2) | ecosystem: Environmental > Aquatic > Freshwater > Ice > Glacier... | reverse complement strand
CCGGGCAAGCCGTTTACCGACAGCGCCAAAGCAATACCCTGTGTCAATGTGGAAAAGACCTTTTTAGAAAAACTGTTCCTGCTTCACGAGGAATTCCAAAAACCAAAGCAAAAGATCAGAAGTCATAGGCTGAGTCGCCATTTGTATGATATTGAAAGGATTTTGGAAACAGCTTATGCTGATCAAGCGATTTTAGACCAAGACTTATATGTAGATATTGTGGAGCACAGGAGGGTTTTAACACGAATCAATGGCTTGGATTATACCAAACATGCACCAAAATATTTGAATCCTATACCTCCGGATAGCATCTTAAAATCTTGGGAAGAAGACTACAAAATCATGCAGGAACAGATGATCTATGGGGACTCGCTTCCTTTTGACCAAATGTTATCAAAATTGAAAGAACTTAAAGAAAAAATCAATCAACTGGATTGGGAAATTAAATCATAAAATTTTAAAGCTTTGAGCTGCGAGCTTCTAGGCCCATCTTGAAACTTGTAGCTTGTAGCCAACAGCTCGCAGCTCAAAACATATGCTCAGCCTAAAACAAGCCATAGAAATCAAGGAATCCATTTTAGCCTATCTCAAGGCTACCTTTACTTTTCAGGATAAGAAAGTGCATCAGGTATTCTATGACTTTATTACCCATTCTACAGAGGGAATGTTTAAGGGGCCGTATATATCCCTCCGATTACCTTTTGTTAAGGCCAATCCTGAGGAGATTTCCAATATTCCTATGACTATTAAACCCGATTGGCCTCCTTACGACCATCAAGTAAAATCCTGGCACAGATTAAGTACCTTGGATAAAAAGCCTGAACCAACTTTGATTACCACGGGTACGGGTTCTGGTAAGACAGAGTCCTTTTTATCCCCAGTGTTGGACTATTGCTATCAACAGCAGCATCGGTATGGTATCAAGGTAATCATCCTCTATCCCATGAACGCCTTGGCCACAGATCAGGCAGAGCGTCTGGCTGAGGCGATTTACAGTGATGACAGGTTGAAAAGGAAAGTCACAGCAGGACTTTTTATCGGTGAAGGCAAAGACAATAAAAACTTTCCCACTGCAATGGAACCTAAAAATATCATCGAGAACCGTGAAACCATTCTTGGTTCTCCCCCTGATATTCTCTTGACCAATTTCAAGATGCTGGACTATGCCCTGATGAAGGCCAACTATCATGACCTTTGGTCGGGTAATCTTCAAGATCCTTCTTTGCTTCAGTTCTTGATCTTGGATGAACTCCATACTTATGATGGAGCACAGGGAACCGATGTCGCCAACCTGATCAGAAGACTGAAACTGCAAATCAATATCCCAAAAAACCACCTTTGCCCGGTAGGTACTTCCGCTACCATCGGTTCAGGTCTGAACGCACCTCAATTATTGGCAGAATATGCTTCCAAAGTTTTTGGAGAAGCGATAGGCAGTGATTGTGTGATTTCAGAGAACAGACAAAAAATAGAGGACTTTTTTGAAGCAAGGGATGACCTTCGAGATCTAATGCCAAGTATCAAAGCACTCAAAGAGAGTTCACCTGCAGCTGATGAAGCTTTTGGGGATTTTATCAAAAAGCAGTTACAGATTTGGGGGTTGAATAAGGAAAACCTATCTGTTCAATTAAGGGGGTTGAGGATAGTCCGGGACCTGGTAGAAGTCCTAAACGAACGTGAAGGGATTTTTACGATGAATCAATTGAGCAACATGCTCTCCAGCAAAAGCAATAATTTTAGAGATAACTACCCTCAGTGGAGTGAAACCCACAAGTTCAGTCCCAAAGAAGCCTTGATACAATCCTTATTTACCATTATCACAGAAGCCAAAGAGTTGGATGCCGGAAGTGGTAAAGAATCGCCCTTCCTTTTTGCACAGACCCATATCTGGATCAGGGAATTAAATGGTGTATTGAGGTCTGTTGAAAACAAGCCAAGATTCACATGGAAAGACCATGTAAGCCCCGAAGAAAACACCCTTGCTTTACCTCCTTGGTTTTGCAGGGAATGTGGGGCTTCCGGCTGGCTTGGTGTCAAACATGACAACAAAGAACGCTTCGAAAAAGATGTGAACGATGTTTATGGAAAATTCTTTGATAATCACAAACACATTTATTTTTTCAATGAAACTTCGAAGTTCTCTAACAAAGATGTGGTTGAAGTTGGTTATGAACCCACGGACCATTTCAGAAATTATGTCAGTTCAGAGAATTTAGAATTCCACACCAGCTACCAGGAAGGCCGGGTGGATATATCTGCATTCAAAAAGCTGGGTAATAACGGAAGAGCAGCGCATTATTGCCCAGAATGCAATACCAGAAATACAGTGGCCATCATTGGTACCCGTATTCCTACCTTGAGCTCCATTGCTGTCAGTCAGACCTTATCGACTGATTTGGATGCGCAAAATGAAAAGCAAAGAAAGGTCTTGGCTTTTACCAACGCTGTGCAGGATGCTGCTCATCAGGCCAGTTTTGTGGAAGCTAGGAATTATCGGTTTACTTTCAGGTCATCTCTCCAAAAAGTAATCAATCAACAGGAAGGTGCGGTAAACCTTTCTGAACTTGCCGATCAATTTATTGACTATTGGAAAACCCACGCAGATGAAAGCGGTAAGCAACCTTTGGATGCCTACTACTACAGGTTTTTCCCGACAGACTATCTGGGTAAAGCTTCTCCAAAGGATTATTTAGACAACGGCAATAATCGACGCCTTCGTTAATGCCATAAAAAGTAGAAATCATCAACTATTAATTGAAGGGGCTAAAACTTATGTAAAAATAAAGGATGAAAAAGTTGAAATAAGATTTTGAGAAAAATCTAGGATCGAGAAAAAAAATAGTGAACATGGGGATACCAAAGAGCTAATCCCTACCGATCTCCTTTTTATTCAATTGATAGATATCTGGGTAATAAAGGAATGGGGTGACACCCCAAATAAACTACTAGAAGATAAAATAGCAAGGGTAATTGGGATAAATCGGGTAAGCCACAAGCAAGAAGTCAGGATATTCATCCTTCATATATTTTAGAGTTCCTAATAAATGCGCTCTTACCTCATTTGAATCCATTATCCATGAAGAGATTTATTAAAGCCGTATCCTAAGTCTCACTGAAAAATTGAAAATTTCCTAAGATTACGGATTCGAATCCCCCTATATTCTTGCCTAATTTAGAAAATCATACCAAATTGTGTGATAAATTGATCAAGCATTTAAAGAAATTTCCAGTATATTAAATTGCCAATTACTTGAATGTAAATTATTAATCAAAAATGTACGCATTCCAATCCATAAAAGAACTGCTCAACGCACTAGTACTCGGAAAAGAACTGCTGGGTGAAATGTTCGGTAAACGGAAATCATTTGATTATCGCTACGATCAGGCAATAGAGCTGATAGAGGAATCCAAGGTCACCTCTCTGATAGAAAAAGGCATTATCATAAGGAATGGGCGTTACTTAGAAATTGAGGATCAGCTGTTTGCATTCTTTGAACAGATCCTCGATGTGAATGAGGAAATTAATATCTCCTATATCAATGAACACTTCACCCTGCTAAAAGAAAATATTGATTATTACTTAATCGAAAACAGTGAAAACGGAAAATACAAATACCTGAAAAGCATCAAAACTTCCTTAAGGAAAATGGGCTTTATTTGCCTCAGAAATATTGTTGACCTGAACAGAAATATAGACAACACCTTCAAAACGGAACCCAATTATAAGATCAAAATCAAGAAGCTGGAGAATTATGATCTTCGCCGGCTCGATATCAAAAGGCTGATCCTAGTGACAGAGCAATTAATCGATGAAGAAGAACTTACCTTTTTTGCAGTGGCAAAGGAGGATGAACTTAACAGAATTACCACTGAACTCCGCCTGCAGCTGCAAGATGCCAGACATAGCTTGATCGAAACAGAAAGACAGATCATTGACTTTTTGAACCAGGTCAAGCTTCAAAGTAAAATCAGCGAAAAAATCCGTCAAGTTAAATATTTGAAAGACCAGTTTGAACTGGAGAGCAAATCCGATATCCTGTTTCAATTGGGGGAAATGAATCCGGTGTTATTTGAAAACAGACCGAGTTTTCCGGTGAAGCTGTCTTTGGAGATATTGCAGGAAGAAGAAATCTATGGCTTGATCAGGGATTTGAATAAAAGGCAAAGCAACAAGGTGAAGCCCAAAATCCCCATGGCGGAAGCTATCAACTCCTCCTTTTTTAATGATACCGAAGAAAAGGATGTTTTTATAAATATGGAGGAAATGAAGAATAATTTCTCTGCCTCTGGCAACCATCTTTTGGACTTTGTACTACAGTATAAATATCCAAAAGCGGTCGATTTTGAAGAAATGGTGTATTGTTATTGCCAGCTTATATCTTTGTACGAGCAGGATATGGATATTAAAGAACAATATATATCCCATAGGGACACAGAATTCGCAATCATCTACCCAAAATAATGATGGAATGTCTACAAATCACTTAAAGAAAGAAGTTTTTGAACACCTTATCAGAGGAACCTTTATTTGTTCAAACAGCTCAATGCCCCAGATCCAAAGATTGTACACTTATATTGACGAGAACTTCGATGAACTGGAAAGCTATTTTCTTGAAATAAATTATATCCTCACCCAGGGTGATGAATACTATCACTTTACCCGTCCGGAACAAAAGGTGGATGTAGCCAGAAAGCTCGAGCAGGCTTTTCGTTGGATAGACCTGGTGGATTTCTTCAAAAGTCATGAGGCTTCCTTTGGTTCAGGACATCGTTTTGAACCCCAGGCCATAGCGGTACATTTAAAAGTAAATGCCACACTGAAAAGTAAACTGCGGGCTTTAAAGAAATACACCAATACAGATAATGAGTTGGAGGGAATTAAGAAGCTGGTAGAGCTGCTGCGCAAAGATGGCTATATGGAGCTGGAAAATGAAATCTCCGACTCCTATAAAGTTTTGGCATCCTTCAGTTACTTGGAAAAATTAATCCTCAACATTAACCTGTCAGAAGAAATCCAAAATGAGATTCCTGAATAAAATAATTTTTATCAATAGTGCCTCCATCCCATATTCTGAAATCAAATTAGATGGAAACATCCATTTTATCGGTACGCAGGGAGTTGGAAAAAGCACCATCCTACGGGCCATCCTTTATTTTTACAATGCAGATTCTCGCAAATTAGGCATACCTAAGGGCCCCACCGCTAAGAGCTTTGTAGATTGGTATCTGGGCTATGGTAATTCCTACCTGATTTATGAGGTGGCCAGAGAAACCGGGCCTTATTGTATTCTGGCTTATAAGTCACAGAATAGGGTTTGCTATCGGTTTATCGATAGCATTTACGACCCCACTTACTTTATCAATGAATCTGGTGAGGTCTATAGTAACTGGGATGCGATCAGGCAAAAACTGGATGCGGGCAGAATAAATGTTTCTCCAATGGTCAATAGCTTCGATGATTACCGGAATATTCTATATGGAAACTATACCGGCCGGAGTGAATTTAATAAATATGCCCTGCTGGAAACCAAACAGTATAACAATATATATAGAACCATTCAGAATGTATTCTTAAATACGAAACTGGATGCCACGGAAATCAAGCAGACCATCATTTCATCCATGGAAGATGATGAGATTGAAATTGATTTGGACAAGTACAGTCACCACCTCAAAGATTTTGAAACAGAACTTGCTGATATTAGACGATTTAGGTTACCCTCCGTAAACAAGCAGGCAAAAAGCGCCATGCAAATGTTATCCGCTATCCGGCATTTGAGAAGAGAGCAATTCACGTTCATCGCTAGGTTGAAATGGAGACTGGGGGTGATGGAAAATGAGAAGCCTGAGCTATATAACCAGAAAAGAAGTTTCGAGAATGAATTGCAGCAGGTGCAACAAAACAAATCTAGAGAAAACAACTTGTTTCTTACCCGCAAAGACAAAACCAAAGACAGCATCAGCCTTTTGAATGGAAAACTAAAAGACATCGTCAAGCGAAAAGACTACTACAGAAGTATTCAAATAGATCAGATCATCAAAAAGGTATCAGCCAATAATGAAAAAAAAGTGGAGCTCGAATCGTTGGCAAAGCAACAAGCCATTTTGACCAACAACTTTAGTGATATCAAGGCCAGATATGATGCCCTGATACAGGAAAGAAAAAATGGGCTCAACACTTATATAAACCAAAAACAAATCCAAAAAGTAAATGTAGAAAAAGAAGAGCTGATGGCCATTTCATCCCTCAATGCGGAGTATGAAAAGATTTTGGATGAGGTTGAAAAGGATCACGAAATTGAAATTAACACCAAACAAGAGGCGGTAGGTCAAAAAACAGATGCGCTGCATCAGTTGGAAAAAGCTATGCTAAGCTTAAAACATAAGGTGTTTTATGAGGCAGATATCAAACAGCTGCAAAAACGCAGCGAAGATTCCGTTATTGATTTCAGAAAGGAAACCAATAATATAGAAAATTATAAGCAACAGATAAACAACATAGAGAAAAAGTGGGAATATGAAAAAGCGGATGCTGAAAGGGGAATAGAAAGCAGTCGGGAAAAGTTTCTACTTGAGCTTGGTACGATACATAGATCAATTGCTGTAGTTAAGGGAAAAATCAACAATAGCAGTGATTCATTTTACGGCTGGCTAAACGAAAACAAGCCCAATTGGCATGATAGTATTGGAAAAGTGATTCAGGAGGACTTGCTCTTTAAGGCAGACTTATCCCCTAACCTGGTGGAGAATTCTAATTCAATTTTCGGAGTAAATATTAACTTAAGCGAAATCGACACCTCCACAAAAAGCATAGAGGATTACCAATTTGAACTGGAAAAGTTGGAAGCATCTCTCAAGCAGCCGGAAAAGGCACTACATGAACTAACAGAAAAATTAGAAAACGAGTTGGAAAAAGTCCAACGCGGGAACCTTCCCAAAATCAAAGCGCTAAAGGAAAAACTTAGGCAAAGTGAGTACCATCGTGATCAGATGGAAAGAAGGAAGGAAGAAACAGGCTTAGAAATTAAGGATCTTGAAAACAAAGCAGCTGAGGAAAAGAAAATAGCAATAGATACCACACAGGCTGAGATCGATGAGACGGTAACCTTAAAACAGGAGGCGGTTGGAGAATTGGATGCCTTCAAAGTAAAACTGAAAAGAAACAAAGAATCAAAGCAAAGGGAAAAAACCCGAAGAATTCATGAGCTGAAGGACCAAAACAAAATCAGACTCGTGGTATTAGATCAGCAGATCACCGATACTCGTAAAGAAAATGAGTTACAGATTGCCAGCTTGACTTCTGAACGCAATGACGAACTGCATGCCAAAGGTGCGGATACTGATCGGCTCAGCAAAATTGAAGAGGCTATCTTTATAGTCAAAGCGGAACTTCAATACATTGATGAAAATCAAAAATTTGTCATTGAATATGAGAAGGATAAACGAGAATTGTTTGACAGAGAAAAAGAATTTAAAAATCAAAAGAAAATAGAAGAGGATAAGCTTGCGCAGCTTCAAGCCGAATTGGTTTTGGTATTGCAAAAATTCGGGGAGCAAGAAAACATAATAATAAATAACATACAAAAAGCGAAAAAGGATATCCAAAATATTCTTGATGACGAGGCAAAATATGATGCTTTTATAAAATCATCTATTTACACATCTGTTGCCAACACCTTAGCGCATGCTGATCCTATAAAAAACAGCGGCACAGGCATTCAAATCCTAGATGAACTCACACAAAACTATTATGGCAAAAAAGATAAGGAGGATGAATTAAAAACCAACATTGATAAGTTTCTCTCCTATTTTTCCGAAGGAAATATATTCAAATTCCCCTCTAAGATCTTAGGGACAGAAGAATACTTGAAATGGGCTGAAGAGCTCAATGATTTTATTGACGAAGGCAAAATAGATCAGTATGAAAAAAGAAGCAATGAACGCTTTGCTTCCATCATCAATACGGTGGGTAAGGAGACAACTCTTTTAATTTCCAAAACCGGGGAGATCAAAAAAATCATCAATAAAATCAATTCAGACTTCAGGCAAAAGAACTTTGTCTCCGCAGTCAGCAATATAGAACTGGACATTACAGACAGTAAGAACACCTCTGTAATGATCCTAAAGAAAATCAAAGAATTCAATGATGAGCATGCCTTAAACCTTGGTGCGGCCAACCTTTTTTCTGGAGATGACCATGATAGGACGAATGAAAAAGCCGTTGGACTTTTGAAACACTTGGTAAAGGAAACCACAACTACCAAAGACAAAACCATCAAACTTTCCGATTCATTTGAATTGTCATTCAGGATAGAGGAAAACGGAAACGACACCGGCTGGGTGGAGAAACTCTCCAGTGTGGGATCAGAGGGAACCGATGTGCTCGTAAAGGCCATGATCAATATCATGCTGCTCAATGTTTTTAAAGAAGGTGCTTCCAGAAAATTTAAGGACTTCAAGCTCCACTGCATGATGGATGAAATTGGAAAACTTCATCCCAACAATGTCAAAGGGATTTTAAATTTTGCCAATGACAGAAACATTCTCCTTATCAACGGTTCCCCTACGGAAAGCACTCCACTGAATTACCGTCATATCTATAAAATCCATAAAGATACTAACAGACAGTCCAGAATTAAGCGAATTATCTCCAATAACACCATGAATGAATATTAATGGACAAGATATCCCTCGGAGTAGCCAAAAAAATTCAACTCCTCCTATCTGGAGATATGCTTCCTTTTAGTCAATTAAAAGGCCCTATCATTGAGCAAATGATAAGAGAGGGGATGCTACAGCGCAAGTTGCAGGGAAGGAGTAGACAATGGATATTTACAGGCAACCCAGAAAACTTAATAAATTATCTAAGCAATAATTTTGGGATCAATGATATACAAAGGTATATTGATAATCTAGAAAATAGGAGTTCCCGTTCCGAAAACATTCTTGCATCAACAGATTCAAAATCCTCCTCTATTCGTACATTTAAGGGCTTTTTAGTCAATTGTATTACTCCAATTAATGCGGAAATCAAGGGACAAAAATTTGTACTGCATCCCCAACCTGGCACCTTTGTTTTGGTGAATGACTTTGAAACATTCAAGCTTCCAACCGATACGCTAATCATTGGGGTGGAGAATTCCGAAAACTTCCGGCTCATAAAGAATCAGGCAAATTTGTTTGGATCAAGCCCTACCCTATTTGTAAGCCGGTATCCCCAATCCAGGGATTTAATTTCATGGCTTCAGAAGAATCCCAACCAATATCTTCATTTCGGTGATTTTGATTTTGAGGGCATCAGGATTTTCAGGGACGAATACCATAACTATCTGGGTGAAAGGGCATCCTTTTTTATACCCCCCAATATAGCGTCTCTTATCAGCCAGCACGGTAACAAAAAGCTTTACAATAGGCAGTACAAATTCCAACGACATTTCAACCTGGGCAGTGAGATGGAGGAATTGGTGGACCTTTTTCATAAGTATAAAAAATGCCTTGAGCAGGAAGTATTGATAGAAGTTGAAAGACAATGAACATAAAATTTATAGGTTTTTTCAATATGCCCTTATATTGAAAACCTCTGCCTTGTTTGTTGGCTAAATACAAGCCTAATTCTGTCATAGATATATCGTTAATTAATCCTATTACTAAAACAAAAAAATGATGAAATCGAGCATGACGCGAGCGACACAAAGAGGGATGATTATCAAACATGCGAGATTCCATGTGGCCTTTTAAAAACAAAATATAAACACATGAAAACAAAAATGAAAAGCCTGGTTATCCTGGTTGCCATCTGTGGTATTCAGAAGTTGGCTTCTTGATTTATCTTGATCTTATTTTAGATGGGAATGGGTCAGTTAAAAATCTAGACATTAAATGGGAGTTTTTATCCTTTTTTCTTTCGAAGTTTTTGCTTTTCGGCTTTCTGTGCAAACAGGTCACCGATATCAATTGGGGGAAGATTATACCTGCCATGGGGAGCAAAGGCTGTCTGTAAACTGATTATGTTGCGAATATGATTAATAACCATGTTTACAGTTGAATACAGTTTAAGGTTCTTGTAAACTGCAGAATCCTTCTCAATTATATTGGACGGCAACTCAAATATTCCCATTCCATTGCACACCAAAGAATATCCAGGTATTTTTTTTCCATTATTAACCTTGACCATGACAAATACATGGAATTCATCACCATCAGTATCTTGATGTGCAAAATCAATAGATATAGGATAGGAGTCAAAAAATTGTTCCACATCTTTTGAACTGGAAATACCTTTGCTTTTTACAGAGAATTGATTTTCCAAAAGGAAAAACGCTATCAACCGAAGTGGCGATTTTTTAATTTCAAACATGGTTAGGCTACTAATATTTCCGCTCTTTCAATTTCTCGGGCTGTAGGTATCTCGTAAGTTTCATCGCTTTGGGCTGCAAAATTGAAGGGTTTGTAATAATACATGCCATCCCTGTCCAACTTGGAAATATGAAGCATCTGATCATACTTCTCCATAGTAGTCACTACAAAATCTATATTCAAAGCATCAGCCATTTTAATAATTATTTGATGATTTGGAATTCTATTTCCCCTGAACAACTGCGTGATGTATGAAGCAGAAGTACCCACCTTTTCAGCAAGCTCTTTTTTCTTCATCCCCTTTTCCTCCATCATTTCGTCAATTTCTCCTAAGAACTTCATGGCTAATACCTGTTCTTTCAAGACCAACTCTTCTTCCTTGGAATTAGGACCAAGTAAATCCTGAAATGCAGATTGGATGTTTTTAGTCTTCGAATTCATATTCATATGAAGCTACTCTTCTGATGATTTGTTTTTCTTTTTTGCTTAATCCTTGAGAACTTTTCTTTTCCAAAAGTTCTCCCATAACAATCACAAACAGCTGCTTGTCAAAACGGCTAAACTGTTGGCAGTAAATCCTCGGGTTGTTTTTTCCCTTTGCAGGTTTCATTGCAGTGATGTGTTCGCACCCTTTTTCAAAATTTTCTTTGTCGTATAGGTCTCTCGTTGGTCTGTTTTCTTCTAAGATAAGCTGTGTGATCAACTTAAATTTTTTAGTTAATGCAGGACTACTGGCAATAAAAGCTAGAATTTGGTCTGCGTTTACCGCATCCACATAAATAGCTTTTTTACCATTTGATGAATTTCGTATTAATATAGCTTTTCGGGATGACAAAATTAACCTATTGCTTAATTATTTCCAAATTTATTGACAAATCATTGTTTTACAAGGATAAGTGGAATTGAAATTTTTTAAATAGTAATCCACTAAAAATGGGATATACTCCCAAGTTAGAAACCAAGTTAAACAATTTTCAAGCTTCTTCTCTGATTCTAGGATCTTCATTTATTTTCAAAGCCCATTTGGTTAAAGTGTTTATGCCTGTGTAGTAATTTTTTTAAAAAATCAAAAAACAGGGCTAAAGGAATTTAATCTCTATTTCGGTAGTCCAATCGATGATTCACATTATTAAATTTTTTCTGAGGCTAACAAATTCCGTGAATCAATTGCCTTCATTTCCCCTTCAACCCCACCCCCGCAAACAACTCCTTAAACACTTCCCCGGAATCTGCATTAATTGCCAGGGTTATCAGGTAAAGTTCGTCTGCACGGAGTTTGGCGGAGTCGTTGGAAGTCAATTGGGTTAGGCGGGATTTGCTTATGCCTGTGCGCCTGGAAACTTCTGCTTTGTTTACAGTCCTTTTGGCCAAATACAAGCCCAAATCTGTCATGAAAGTATCGTTTTTTTATACGCTAATTTAGACAGTCGATACTTTTGTTGCTAAATATTAAATAATTGTTTTGAAAATAGGTGCATTTTCTATACTTTAGTTTAGAAAGTCTAAACAATTATATTTTATAGCAATACACACGTGTCTTAGTCTTTTTAATTCGGTACTATTTGAGAATTATGGAGAAAAAAGAATCGTTGACCTGCCCCCATTGTGAAAAAAAGATTCCATTTCGGGTGATCCTAAAAGTAAAAAAGGACCATGTCTTTGAATGTCCGCTTTGTGGGAGAGCAGTGGTACCACAAAAGACCAAATCCTTTACATGGGGATACATTCTCGGAATATTGTCATTTGTCCTACCCCAACAAATCGTTTTCTACCTTCATCAGGATAACGTTTTGGCATTTTTGATCGGATTCTTACATGCAGTTACCGCATTTGGCTTGGTATCTCTTTATCTCTATTTCAACACAAAGTTTTCGAATTCCATTTCCTTCTTTATTTGAATCATTTCACTAAACAAAACAATCATTAAATCCAAAATAAAAAGTCTTGTCTTTGCTTGCCATCTGTAGCAGTTTCGCTTTGGGTAGTGTAGAAAAAGCAGCTTCTAAGGACCGTGAGGTTTGGGAAGAAATTTGGTTATTTAGCAGTTCGTAGCGGTGCTTCAGCACAAGCTGAATTGGCATAAAATGCCATTAACCTAATAGATACAACCGCTTGGAGCTTTGGTGTGGGTATGGGTTGGTAAAATTGCAGGAGTTACTGCAGGAATGGAGTTTCCAATGTCTTCCAAATACTGCACCCTATTAGCCATTTTCGGCATGTAGATTGGTACTAGAATAGCATTAAAGTTTGAATTTTACAATGAACACCATATTATTTTTTATTAATTTTTTTGCGTTTTAAATATATTTATTTTAATTTTATTATGGTTGTTAACAATAATAAGTACGTTGAAAGATTTAAATCATCATTCTAGTCTCGGTTCCGACTATGGCGGAAATTTGTGTTTTTTTTAGATTAAAAGTTTAAATTAATGTCTTTTTACAATGAAAAATTTAGCGATTTATTATTTCTTAACCTTCTTGGTATTCCTTATTTCCTGCAATGAAATCGAATCAATTCCACCTAAGGAGTATTCTCTTGACGGAGATTATGCTCAGGAAATTCAACAATTGGAAAATTTCTATTTTTCTGGATTAGATCTGGTAGTTGAGAGGTTGGATATGAAGTTTCCAACTTCACTATCTGTTAATTCCAATTTTGAGGAAAAATTGTTTATGGATATCTTGAACGAGTTAAATGAAGAAATCTTTTATTTTAGTGAAGATCAAATCAACAATTATTCCATTAGAATGAAAAATTTGTTGATTTCAAAAAACAAATCTGATGCCAGAACAGAACAGCTAAGGTTAAATGATGCTGGCATTTTTAATACAAAACAAATTTCAATGTCCAATAAGTTTGTTGAACAATTGCTTCAAACAGACGATCCTTATTCTGCAAAAAAAATTGCTAATTCTTTTCAAAATGAGATTTTAGAATCTTCACTAAATTACGAGGAAAAGATTTCGCTACTTTCACTTTCCACTGGAACTAGAGCGGTTTCAGACTTTATTATCAATGATGGGATCGGAAAAGTTAGAGATAAAATCAATAGAGGTGAAAGAGATGAAAATCAAGTATATGGATGTTCCATTAATATGAGAAATGTTTGGGGTGATGCTGTTGTTGGTTTTGCTGGTGGTGCGGTTGCAGGGTGTTACGCAGGTGCCACTGCCGGAACTGTTGCTTTCCCATTATTAGGGACTGTTACTGGATGTGTTAGTGCTGGAATGGTTGGTGGAGCTGGAGGTTTTATTTCCGGTGCGTCATATAGTATTGTATCAGGTCTTTTATTATCCTGTTTTCGTTTATAAAAAATGAATTGCTTGCACCTTATAAAAGTAAAATTTGGGCTAAAAAATGAATAATAACTTTAAAATAGAAAAAATAAAAAAACGATTTATAATTGGCAGTTTTTGGATGGCTATTTTATTTATGGCCTTTGGTTCTTTCGGATCTTTTAATCCATTAGAAATCGGTTTTTACACCTCTATAGGTGCTGCAATATTTTGGTTCTTTTTAAGCTATTATGGGTTTAAATGGTTATTTGGTAGGAGTAAAACCTAAATATTTTAATTGGTTAGGTTACTTTTACAATAACAAACGTAGTTTCATAAGTTAATGGCAGTTCCATAAATTTGGAACTGCTATTCCTTCTGTAAATTAAATGTGTTTATCTCTGATTCTATAATAATCCAATAATGCATATTTTTTGTTAACCCAACTTGCTAAAAAAAGCTCTCCAAAAAATATTTTTCAGTGTTTTGAGTAAAAAAAAGTGTCAGATTTCGCTAAAAATGAGGGTTTTGGAATAAAATCCCATTTGTAGTGATGTATGGTGTTTGTATTATTCAGACAACTTTAGTATATTTGGCCGATGTTCATCCGAGAAGTAAAAAAGAAGAATACCGCAAAGGGTAAAACTTTTTACCAGTACCAGCTCGTGCAGGCTTCCAGGGTAGAGGGAAAAGTAAAACAACGGA
>Ga0209491_10007524_pt1 | contig 14348 bp, 9 predicted proteins | sample BON02_FD_187213 | JGI IMG/M metagenome (GOLD analysis project Ga0209491, IMG submission 187213) | Freshwater microbial communities from Lake Bonney liftoff mats and glacier meltwater in Antarctica - BON-02 (SPAdes) (version 2) | ecosystem: Environmental > Aquatic > Freshwater > Ice > Glacier... | reverse complement strand
TGTGGGGTGATTCAGCGTCTCACTATGCGATTTTTACAAACAGGGGCGGGGGGGGAGAAGGAGCGGGTGTTTGGTTTTATGTGTGGGGGTGATTCAGCGTCTCACCCTCTTCTACGTGCGCCTGGTTGACTGGCAACTGAGATGCGATGTGTCTGTGCGAGTGTGCGTCGAGGTAGAGGCGTGCTCGAGGACAAAACGGCGCGAGCAAAAAGCCTTGCGGCGCGCGCCCGCGCTGCCGAAACAAAAAAAAATCCCACCCGCCTTGTTTTTTTTACGTCGCGTGCGGGTGCATCCCCCCGCTGCGCCGCGCCGCGACCCGCGCCGCCAGCTTGGGCCACAGAGTTCCGTCGTACATGGCGCGCACGTCGTCCTTGGTCAGGTGGCCGCGCTCGTGGTCGGCGGCCACCCAGTAGAGGCCGCCCCACTCGAACATCGTGGCGCTCCAGCCCGTCGGGTCAAAGATGGAGCGGTTGCGCCCGATCATGCGCGTCAGGCCGGCCCAGGTGATGACGTCGTGCTTGGCGCCCGGCCCTGCGCCGGCGCCGAGGCTGCTCTCGCCGTACTTGCTGAAGATGGCCTCGAAGCTCTCGGTCCGGAAGCGGCCCTCGGTGTCGTAGACGCGGGCGTCCGAGCCGTGCAGGCCCCGGTCCAGGTGCGCGACGCGCAGCGACCCGCCGAACGGCAGGTCGCGCAAAAAGGCCCACAGCGAGGGGGCGGTCCAGAAGCTAAAGGTCATGTGGATGACGGCCACTGAAATCGCGCTGAGCACGGGGTTGAAGCCCAGCTCGTAAAACCCGCGGAACGTATCGCGTGGCCAAATTTTGCCGTCGCCGTCGCGGTCGAACCAGGCGGCGTGCCGCTCGAGCACCGTCATCTGCGCCTCGCGGGCGTTGGGCACGGGCGCGCCCTCGGGCGCCTCGGACGAGACGGCGACGTTGGCGCGCGCGACGTGCGGGTAGCGGACGGCGTCGGCGAGCTCGGGGCCGGGGGAGGGAAAGGCGACCGTGATGGGCGCGCCGGCGAGCGAAGAGACGGGGGCGCCGACGGCGCGCGTGCACGACATAGAGCCGCCGGGAAGCTGCTGTGGGCGGCCTCCCCCCTTTTGCAGCGTTGCGGCGTCGCGCGCCTTGGTGGTGTCGGGGGCGAGGCGGGCGGCGTCCATCATGGCGTTTTTTGGTTTTGATGTTTTGTGGGGGCGGAGGGGAGAGACTGGAACGGGCGTTGTTGTGTCTGCTTTTGCTGCGAGGGGACGCGAAAGCCTTTTCTTTTTTGGCGCTTGTCAGAGAACGGAAAAACGGCGTCGCCGCCGGCGCGCGCGAAGGAAAAAAACAACGCGCCCGCTCGCCGCGCAGCCTTACCGTCGTCGATGCTTGCCCTCATTCGTCGTTCCGCGACATTCTGTCGAACAACAAACACGTCGCACAACCAAGCGAACGCGCGCGCCTCTCTCGGTCTCACACTACACAAGCATCCAAAACCACACTCGGCGCAGGATTCAAAAACTCACCCGAGACAGACAACGCGATCGCGAGAGGGCACCTCCCCCCATATTCGACAACCCCTCTCCCCCATCGAGCTCTCAGACACACACAACCAACCCACTGCCCCTCTCCAAATGGACTACTTCCGCGCGGCCGCAGAGGCGGAGCGCCGGGAGCTCGCGGGGGAGGTGCCCCCGAGCGCCGTGGGCCTGCTGCGCGGCCCGCTCCCGCGCAACCACCACCAGCTGCAGCACAAGCCGGCCGTGGCCGAGCGCGTGGCGCAGGCGGAGCGTGAGTAGGCTGGACGGGGAGGCGCGCAGCTCTCTCTCGATCCCGCAGAAAACGGAAGCGCTCGCCGTTTGCCGGCGTCGCGCCGCTGATTCAAAACACAAAACCGGCCGTCGTCGTCTCACCCGCCGCTCTCTCTCCTTGCCGTGTGCCAACCTTCAAAACAAACCCCAAACAAACGACAAACAGTCCTCGAGCTCACCGCCTTCACCGCCGCCTCGGGCATGCCCTTTTCCCCCGAGCGCCAGGCCCGCCACCCGCTCCAGGCCGCCGAGCGGTCCGCGCACGGCTGGCTCGCCGACCGCGGCGCTGCGCTGCGGGCGGGCGCGCTGAGGCCGGCGCTGGACGCCGTGCACGCGTTCGCCGTGGCGCGCTTCCCCGGGCAGCGGCCGGGGGAGGGGCAGAGGGGCCGGGACCGCGGGTCGGCGGGCGGGGGGCGGGGGGCCGGCGCAGGGGGGAGGGCGGCCGGCGCGGAGGAGAGCGGCGACGACGGCGGCGCCCCCCTCTCTGCCCCCGCCGACGACCACGACGCCTCGGCCGTGCCAACCGTCCTGCTCAGCACGGGCGCGGGCGGCGACCACAGCGACCCCTACCCGGCGCTGCTCAACTTCCTGCGCCTCGAGCGCGGGCACCCGGCGGCGCTGCTGCAGGGCGGGGGGCTGGCCGGCGCGCCCGCGGCGCTGCAGGCAACTCTCCGGCAGCTGCTGCGCGCGCCCGCGCCGACCGGCGACGCGCCCGCGGTTGAGACGTGGTGGGCGGACGAGCAGGCGTGGCACCGGCGCTGGGCCGGCGGCGGCGGGGCGGCGGGGGGGGATCCGGCGGCCGCCGGCGCGCGCGGCGGCGCCGGCGCCGGGCGGGCGCGCTCTGTCCCACCCCCCGCCGCTCCGGCCGACGGCGCCGAGGCAGCGGCAGCAGCAGCAGCAGCAGCAGCGCCCGCCCTTGCAGGCCCCGAGCGCCGCCAGCTGCGCGCGCGCCCCGACTCGGCCGTGGCCCCGGGTCCCCCCGCGAGCGGCGCCAGCACCCAGCAGCAGCAGCAGCAGCAGGCGGCGGCGGCTGCCGCGATCGTCGGGACGCAGGCGCAGGCGCAGGGCGCGCGCCCGCGCCCGCGCCACCCGCCGCGCGCCCCCGTGATCATTGTCCAGGACGCCGAGCGGTGCGACCCGGCCGCGCTGCAGGACCTGGTGGAGACGCTCGCGCAGATGAGGCAGAGGGGGCCGCGGCGGGCTCTGTCGGCGGGCGGTTTCGGCGGCGGCGGCGGCGGCGGCGCGGGCGCGGGCGCGGGGGGCGTCCCATTTGTGCTCGTGCTGGGCTTTGCGCCCCCCCACGCCCTGTTCCGCGAGCTCCTGTCCAACGCCGTCGGCCGCCGCATCGCGCAGCTGCCCCTCGCGCTGCTGCCCGCCCCCCGCGCGCTGCTGCGCCGCGCCGTGCGCGCCCTCTTGCTGCCGACGCCCGCCGCCGCCGCCGCCGCCGCCTCCGCCGCGAGCGCCGACGGCCGCGTCGAGGAAGGAGGCGACGAGTACGAGGAAAACGCCGACCCCTTCTCCCTCCCTTACGCGCACCGCGGCCCGCCCCCCGTGGTGCTCGGCCCCGCGGCCGCCGCCTGGGCCCTGGCCGAGCGTTTCGACGACGCCGACGCCGGCGGCAGCTCCGCTGCGTCCTTGGAGGCCCTGCTGCACGCCGCCCGCGAGCAGCACTGCTCGGCGCAGCCGCTGGCCGCCCTGGGGCCGGCGGCGGGCACCGGCGACAGGGGCTGGCTGCGGCGCGCGGCCCTGGCGCTGACGCCCGGGCAGCAGCGGCGCTGCTACGAGGCGCTGGTGGAGGGCGGGGGCGAGGCAGAGGCGGCGCGCCTGGTCGAGGAGGACGCGGCGGCAACGGCAGCAGCGGCGGCGGCGGCGGTGGGGACGACAAGCGCAGCAGGAGGAGAGGAGGTCGCCGCCGGCGGCGGGCGGCCGCAGAAAAAGGCCCCCGCCGCCGCGTCCTCGGCGCCCGACGCGCGCCGCTCGAGCGCGCGCGCGCGCGACCAGACGCAGCAACAGACGACGCAGCAACAAATGCCGCAGCAACAAATGCCGCAGCATCCGCAGCAGCAGCAGCCGCAGCAGCAGCAGCCGCAGCAGCCGCGGCGCCCAGTGTCGGGGGCAGCGGCGGCCGCGGCGCTCGAGGCGGCCGTCTGGCGCCACTGCGTCCGGCCCTACTGCGCCTGGCGCCTGGCGCTGCTGTCCGTCGCGCGCGCGGCCGCCGCCTCGGGCGCCTCGGCCGCCGACCCGGGCCTCGACCTGCCGGCCCTGTACGCGGCGGGGAGCTTCCCGGCCTTTTGCGGCGGCGGCGGCGGCGGCGCGCCCGTGCGGCGGCTCCTCGCGCGCGTCTGCGGCGCGGCGGCCGCGGCCGAGCGCGCGCGCCGGGGCCTGCCTGTCGCCGCCCCGGTCAGCGCGACCGCCGTGGCCGCCCTGCCCGCGGGCGCGTGCGCGGCGCTCGTGCGCGAGCTGCTGGCGCTGGCCGCCGTGTGCTCGGCTCCTCCGCTCGGCGGCGGCGGCGGCGGCGGCGGCGTTTCGTCGCCCTCCTCGGGCGGCCCGCTCGCCGACGTGCCCGACTATGTGGCGCTGGTGGCCGGCCTCCAGTCGCTGCGCCGCGCGTGCTCTGGCGAGGAGGAGGGCGACGAGCAAGAGGAGGGGGAGCAGCAGCTGCAGCAGCAAGAGGCCGCCGCAGCCGCCGCCGAGGGCAAGCGCGCGGCCGCCGCCTTCGCCTCGTTGCGCCCGGCCAAGGAGCAGCAGCAGCAGCAGCAGCAGGCGGCGCCGCGCCCGACCGCGCCCAACGCGCGCACCGCTCGCCTGCAGGCCCTCGTGACCGCCTCGGCCGCGCCGGCCGCGGCAGGGGGAGCAGCAGCCCCGCGGCGCCCAGGAGGCGGCGCCGCCCCCGCTCCGTCGACGGCGCCGGGCGCCCCCCCGCCTCCGCCGCCCCCCGCGCAGAGCCTCGCGGCCGCCCTCCGCCTCGCCGCCCGCGACCGCGCCCTCCCCCCAACCGTGCGCCTCGCCGCGCTCCTCGAGGCGCACCTGCCCGTGCTGCTTGCCGAGTGGCCGGCCCCCGCCTCGCGCCTGGCCCTCAACGCCCGCCGCGCCGTGCTTTTCGACGACGACGCGGCGCTGGCCGCCGCCGTCGCGCCCGCGCCGCGCGCCGCCCTGCACGCCGCGCTGCTGTCCGGCCGGGCGGCGGCGGGTCCGGGGCCGCCCTCGCCTTGCTCCTCCCCCTCTGCCCAGCAGCAGCAGCAGCAGCAACAACGGCAACGGCAGCGGCAGCAGCAGCAGCAGCAGCAGCAGCCGCGGGGCGGCGCGCCGGCCGCCTATGCGCTGCTGCACGCGCACTGCACGCAGCCGGGCGGCGGCGCGGCGCCCGCCAACGGCGCGGGGGGGCACGCTCCCTTGCTGGTCGCCGAGTGGTTTGCTCGGTACGCCGCCCTGAAGGGGCTGGCGCCCGACACCGGCGCCGCTCCTTCTCCGGGCGGGCGTGGCGGCGGCGGCGGCGGCGGCGGTGCTGGCGGTGGGCGCGGGCAGGAGGATGCCGAGGACCGGGGAGGCGGCCGCGACGACGTCGGGCGCGGCGGCAACGCGGCCGATCGGCGCGCCGGGCGCGGCAAGCGCAGCCGCGGCTGGGAGGAGGCGCGCGCGGGGCCGGCCAACGGCGCCGACGCGCGGCGGCGCGCGCGGTCCGCGGCCGCCTCGCGGGTGGGCGGCGGGACCGCCGCCGCCGCCGTCGCCGCCGCCAGCGCGGCCGCCGCCGCGGGCCCGCGCTTCCGCGCCGACGCCGACCCGGCCGAGGTGCTCGAGGCGGCCGCCGAGTTCTCGCAGGCGGTCGCCGAGCTGCAGCTGCTGGGCGTGTGGCGCCCCGTCAAGAAGCGCCGCCTGCCGGCCGTGCAGCGCACCTTCTGGCCCTCGGCTTCGCTGGCGGCGGCGGCGGCGGCGGCGGCGGGTGACGGCGGCGGCGGCGGCGGCGGCGGGGGAATCGGCGGCCCCGGCGGCGGCTGCAGGCGACACGCCGACGCCCCTCTGCCCCCGCCCGCCGTGGACCTGCGCGAGGCCATGGGGCGCATTATGGTGCACGGCTCCGGCGGCGGAGGAGGAGTGGCGCGCAAGCGCGGGGCGGGGCGGTAGAGAGAGAGGTATCCGAAAATAGCAAGCACCTAGCACATTTGAAAAGACGCAAATTTCGCCTTTTCGTCGTCGGCCGGCCGCCAAACCTTGGCGCGCCAAACCGCGCTGCCGGCCGAAAAAAAGAAAACAGAAAAGCTTCCTTCCTTTACCTTTCTCCCTCTCTTTGCATTTCTTCTCTTCTTCCTTTTTCTCACCGACAGAGGCGCACGCAAGGATGGACGAGCCGCCGCCATGCTTCATCTGCCTCGACGGCGGCGCCGACGCCGCCGGCGAGCTACCGCAGAAAACCTGCGCTTGCCCGTCGCTTTTTTCTCACCCTCGCTGTCGCGCCCGGTGGAGCTTGCACTCGGCGGGGCGGGCGGAGGAGAAGGCGTGCCGCTTCTGCTCGGCGGCCCTGGCGGTGGACTGGAAGAGCGTGCTGCTGGCGACGGCGGCGGCGCCGGGCGGCGACGTAGCGGCGGCGGGAGGCGGAGGAGGCGGGGGAGCGCCCTCGGCCGAGGCGGCGGCGACGGTTTTGCCGGCGCCGGACCCCGTGGCGCCACCACCCGCCGCAATCGCGTCGCTGCCCGTCGCGACGATGGCCGTCATCGTGGGCGACCAGGTGTACAAGATCCAGGTCTCGCCCGGGCCCGAGGGCAAGAAGGCGTTCCTGGCCGCCGTCCGAATCCTCCTCGGCCTCCCCTCGACGCGCCCGTCCACCTCCTCTTCGTCGTCGGCGCTGGCCGCCGCCGCCACCGCCGCCGCCGCCGCCCCCGGCGATGGGGACGGCGCGACAATGACGATCGCCGCCGACGGCAGCGGCGGCGACTCGTCCTCCGAGGACGGCGGCTCGGACGTCGAGGTGACGTTCGAGGCGTTCGACCCGGTCTCGGGCGCGCCGCTCAAGCTGTTCGGCGTCGGCGCCTTTGAGGCGGCCGCGTTCTGCGCCTCCTTCTCGGCGCAGAAGCGCTGCGCCGCGGGCGCGGGCGCGAGCGCGGGCGCGGGCGAGGGCTCGGGCGCGAACGCGGGCGAGGGCGAGGCCGAGGCCGAGGCGGCGGCCGACGGCGAGGGCGGCGGCGGCGCGGCGCCTGGCCCGCCGACGCAGGCGACGACGACGACGACGACGGCCGACGGGCAGCAGCACCAGCACAACCGCTCCTACCCCCACCACCAGCAGCAGCAGCAGCCCCACCAGCAGCATCACCACCAACAGCAGCAGCAGCAGCAGCCGGCCGTCAGCATTGAGCTCGGCCGGGGCGCCCCGGCACTCATGCCGCCGCCGCTCCTGCGCTCGGCATCCGAGCCGGTCGTGACGGGCCTCGCGCCGCCGCCGCCGCCGCCGCCGCCATTCACGCCGCTGCCGCGGCCGACCGGCGCCTCCCCCTCGTCGTCCTTCTCGCGCCGCGGCGGGCCCCCCGGCCGCGCCGTGCGCCGCTCCTCGAGCCCGCCGCAGCCGCCCTCCTCCCTGCTGCTGCCCCCGCTGCCGCCGCCCGCCCGCCGCGCGAGCGAGACGACGCGCGGCTTTTTCGACGGGTCTCAGCGGCAGCCCGCGCCGCCGCCGTCACTGCCGCCACCGCCCGCGCCGCCGCCGCCGCTCATGCGCACGCAGTCGGCGGACGCGGCCCCGGGCAGCAGCAACGGGGGCGGCGGCGGCGGCAGCTTGGGAGCGCGCGGCTGGCGCCGCCTGCTTGCGCTGCCCTCGGTCGGCGGCGGCAAAAAGTGGTCGTCGGGCTGAGAGGAGCGAGGCGAGGTGATCGCTTTTTTTTTGTTCGTCGGAGCAATTTTCCCTCCTTTTGTTTCGGACGCGCCCCTTTCCCCGGACACAAACCCTTTGCACGCACCACACACACCCCTAGGAGGAACTGCCACGGGGCGCCCTCGCTCTTGCGCACAAAACTAGAGAGATAGAGCGGGCCGGGGGGGCCCCAAACACCCCTGGAAAAAAAAAGCGCTCGTCTTTTTTCCTCGTTCGGCGGTACTCGCGGGCGCGCGACGCCGCGCGGCCGCAAAGCGCGCAGAGTGTCCCTTGTTTGTGCTCTTTTCAATGTGTCTCTGGTACCGCGTGAGCGTGCGGATTGTTTTGTTGCAAGGAGACGGGGTCAGCGGCGGGGACTTGGGTCGAGCAAAGCGATCGGCAGCGCTCGCAGTCGCCCCCCCGCCGTGCGGCCGTCGTGGCGGCCAAGGGCAAAAGAAAAGCAAAAAGCGGAAAGAAGAGGCCGAGGCGAAAAAGGGGAACGAAGGAGAAGTTTCCACCAATCATCCCCCCCCCCCCCCCCCCCCCCCCCACACACCCCCCCCCCCCCCCCCCCCCCCCCCCCCCCCCCCCCCCCCCCCCCCCCCCCCCCGCCCCCCCCCCCCCCCCCCCCGCCCCACACACAAATCTCCTCCCTCACGCCTCCTGGATCAGCCGGTGCACCCCCTCGGCCAGCTCCCGCGTCCCCGCCCGCGCCGACACCTTCATCGCCACCTCCCCCTGCGCGTCGGTGCCAAACATCAGGCGCGCCAGCACGGGCGCGCCGGCCGTGGCGCCGGGAAGCAGGCCGCACACAGAGACCGCGTGCGAGCGCGCGAGCGGCGGCACCACCTCGCTCCCGCCGACGGGCGCCATGCCCACGGCCGCGACCATGGCCTCTACAATCTCCTCCAGGCCGCCCGGGCGCGGTCCCAGGCCGTAGCCGTCCTCGGCCTCGGACTCGGCCGGCAAGGCCTCCCAGGCGGCGCGGAAGTCGCCCGCGCTCGCCGCCGGCAGCGCCGAGGGGCGCGCCCAGTCGCGCGCCGCAAGCGGGGCGTCCTCCAGGCCGTATTCGTCCTGGTACCCCCCTTCCTCGGGCTCGCCCGTGCTCGGGTCGATCTCCTTCACCGTGAAGCGCAGGACGCACGCCAGGCGGCCGCAGGGCGGGGGGGCCAGGCCAGAGGCCACGTCGTCGGGGGGCGCGGCCGCGCGCAGGGCGGTGAAGCAGCGGCCGGGGCGGTCCGGCGGCAAGGAGGCGAGCGGCACGCACACCTGCTCGTCGGCGAACCCGTCGGCGCCAGAGGCGTCGACGGTGACCGTGACGTCTTCGAGCACCTGCTCGGCGATGGTGTTGGCGCAGTCGAACTGCAGGACCACGCGCCCGTCCTCGAACAGGTGGCGCGTGCAGCGCACGCCGTACTCGGTGTCCTCCTCGGTAAGCGCCAGCGGCGGAAGCAGGGTGCGGTGCAGCCGGCCGAATGACGCAAACTCGGGCACGGCCTTGACGAGCGCCTCGGCGCGCGCCAGCGCGCGGGCGTCGTCGGCGTGCCGGTGGTGGCCGTGGCTCCCTCCGTGGTGGCGCCCCCCGCCCCCGGCTGCGCCGCCGGGGGAGCCGCCGGCCGAGCCGCCGTAGCCGCCGCCGTCGTCGCCGCCGCCGCCGCCGCCCATCCCGCCGCCGCCGCCGTCGACGCCGTCGTCGCTGTCGCCGCCCGCCAACCCCAGCATGCCCGCGGCCGCGCCCGCCGCGCCCGCGCGCCGCGCCGAGGCCGGCATCGTGACATCGGGAACGTGCGCGGGCACGGCCGACAGGTCGAACGGCTCGGCCGCCGACGCCGGGTCGGACGCCGCGGCGGCGGCGGCGGCCGCCGCCGCCCGACCCGCCTTTCCGGCCGCCGCGCCGCCGACCGGCGCCAGGCCCAAGTAGGCCCGCAGCCCCTGCTCGAGCGCCGGCAGCGAGGCGTCCACGCGCGGGTAGACGGCCGCGGGCCCGCCCACGCGCCCCTCGAGCTGCGCCAGGTGCAGCACCGCGCGGTCGCGCACCTCGTCGTCCACGTCGAGCAGCGCGCGCCGCAGCAGCACCACCACCCGGCCTGTGAGCTCGGGGCAGCCCGCGCCGAACCGCGCCAGCGCCGACACCGCCGCCGCCCGCACCGTCGCGTTTTCCAGGATCGTGCGGTTGTACACGAATCGGATGTAGCGCGCGGGGTCCTTGGCCGTGGGCCCCTCGCGCCCGAGTAAGGCCAAGACCTGCGCCGACAGGTGGCTGAACTCGCAGTCCTCGATAAACTCGCACAAGTGGGCGAGCCCCGCTTCTTTGGCCTCGGGCACCGCCTGCACCACCGCCAGGAGCGCGTCGACGATCGAACGCTTGTACTCAAACCCCCCTTCCTCGCGCAGCGCGCCCGCCAAAAAGCCCGCGAGCGCCCGGTGCTTGGCCGGGTACTTGAGCGCCAGGGCGCGCACCGCGCCCACCAGCACCGTCTTGAAGTCGTCGGGGACGTCGGCCATGAAGCCGCCGATCTGCTTGAGGAGCTTGTCGACGCTCGCCTCGCTCCCCGTCTTTAGCAAAGTCGTCACGGCCAGGGTGGCGATCGAGCGGTTGGGGTCGGCGATCAGGGCCTCGAGGTCGAGGTTGCAGTTGGCCACGGCGGCCGGGTGGTGCGCGGCCACGCGCGCGAGGGTGCGCGCGGCGGCGAAGCGGAGCACGGGCTTCGAGGAGGCCAGGAAGAGCTGGAGGACGGCGACGGCCGGCGCCAGCTCGCGCGGCGACACGGCGCGCAGCGCGCACACGGCGCGCGCCGCCTCGAGCGTCACCATCTCGCCCTTGTGGCGCAGGCACCCCTCCAAGAAGTCGCCAAAGGGGCGGGGTCCCGGCTGCCCGTCCGCCGCCGGGGGAGGCACCCCGGCGTCGGCGATCACGCGCGCCACGTAGCGCACCAGCAGCAGCTGCGCGAGAGGCGCGCGCGGCGCCTGGCGCGTCAGCTGCGACACCAGCTTGGAGACGGCGAGCCGGTCGCCCGCCCGCAGCGCGTGCAGCAGCGCGATGGCGTGGAACTGCACCATCGGGTGGCGGCTCTGCGCGGCCTCGCCCACCTCGGGCGCCCAGCGCCGGATGACCTCGGCGTTGCCGCGGGCGACAAGGTGGATGGCGGACGAGAGCACCGCGGCGGCGACCACGGCCGACTTGTCGACAGCCGCCTGCTTCAAGTAGCGCTCGATCTGGGCGAGCAGGCCCGCGTCGACGATCTGCGACAGCACGCGCGCCGCGTTGGCCCGGTACAGCTCCGCGCGGCTGTTCATGTCCTTCATCAGGCTGGACGTGACGATGATGACCTCGTCGCTGCCCGGGCAGATGTCCTTGATGCAGAGGTAGACCATCCGGCGGAGGTGCGGGTCGGTCGCCTGGAACAGCTTTGTGGCGGCGAAGAACACCTCGCTGGCCTCTTTGGGCGTGAAGGTCTGGCCCTGGTTGAGCAGGTAGAGCAGCTTGGTGATGACCTGTTTGTTGTTGCGGTTGTTGCGGTGGTTGTGGTTGTGGTTGTTTGAGTGAGTTCTGGTTTGGGGGGGTGAGTTCGCGTCTGGTTTCGTCGGCGCGCGCAGCGTCGGCGAGCGGGCGAGCGCGCGCGCGCCGCGTCCGCCGACGCGCTCTCCTCAGCTCTCCTCTCCTCCTTTGCTCCTCCCTGCGACCGCCGGGGTGCTGCGCCAGCGGATCACGAGACGCTGGGCCGCATTGGGCGCGCGCGCGACCAAGGAGGAGGAGGAGGAGGGGGGAGAGACAGAAGAGAGGGCCCCTTCCCAACGGCAAAAGGCACAACACAAACAGACAAACGCACCTGCGAGCATCGCCGCGGGTCCAGGTCGCGGTCGTGGAAGATGCGCGCATCCTGCAGCACTGCGCCCTTCTCGATGCCGTAGAACGGCGAGTACTCCACTGTGAGGGGGGCGGACGTTTTGAGTTTGTTGTGAAGCAAAGAAAGGGGGTTGGGGAGATGGCAAGAGAGAGGGGTGTGAGAACCGTCGCCGTGGAGCCCCTTGAAGGGATTTTCGACGCCCCAGGATCAATGGCGCGGTGAGCGCGTGCGCGCGCTTCGCACTACCGCCGTCAAGGGCGAGCGAGCGGCGCTCTAATCACGTCGCGGGACCGAACGACGACGCACCGTCCTCCATATCGTCCTCCTTGTACTTGGCATCGCCCCGCAGCGGCGCCGTGCTGTCCTGCGCGGTGGCCGCCATGGCTGCGCGGCCTGCTGCTGCTGCTGCTGCTGCTCCTCAGCCCTTGCTCAAACTGTGGGAAGGAGGCGGGGCGGGGGGCAAAGCCTGGGTCGCGTTTGTCTTGCTTCAAAGGCGCATAGCGGTCCTTCCCTTTTGGGGGGGGGGGGGTCGTCTTCGTCTCTCTCTCTCTCTCGCCGTGTGTGTGTGTGTGTTGGCGCTGTCGCGGTGACAATGGTGGTCTCTGTGTGGGGTATGTGTGTGTGAGGAGGTCGCGGGTAGTTTTGTGATTGTTGCTGCTTGCTGTGAGGGGGGCCAGTGATCGTTTTTTCTTCTCGGCTCCCGGGAACGCTGCCTCTCCCGCAAGAAACGAGGCGCCTTCCCGCCCAATGCACTCACTCGCAATCCCTGTCAAACTCTCATCACCCATTCCCCGGAGACCTCGACCATTACTATCCTCACGCATCGCACGAGCGAAAACATTTCAACACGCGAAAAGAGCGTCGACGGCGGCGACGACGAACTCGGAACGCGCGCGCTTCGGGGGGCGACGACCGACAACGACAAGAAAACCCACCAAAATGCTGGCAGCGGCCTTTCGCGCGCGTCGGGCGCGGCGTCTCGGGCCCCTTGGTGGCCTGGTCGCGGCCGCGCGCCTGCTCGTCCTGATCCTGCTGCCGCTGCTGCCGCCGCTGCCGCCCGTCGTCGCCGACGGGGCGGCCCTGGCGTCGGCGGCGCCCCTCGCCGCCGCCGCCGCCGCCACCGGGGCCGTGGCCGTGGCCGTGCCCATGCCCGCGGGCGCCGTCCTGGTTCTGGGGTGAGTGTTGTTGATCGATGCGAGAGAGCCTCGGGCGACGTTTGGCGCCGAAAAGGGATGTGGGTTTTGCCGCCGCACGGATCGGAGCTCGTTCAGGCCGACTGACGGTCGTCGCCAACCGACGCCCGCCGCGCCTCGTCGACCCCCGCACCCCCCAAAACAAAAACAAAACAAAAACAAAAAACACACAGCGACATCAAGCTCCCGGCGGGCGCGTCCGTCGACGCCGGCGACAACAACAACGGGTGCGCTGACCTGATCGTCGAGGCCGCCTGGCCGGGCGGCCGGCAGCGCCCTCTGCACAGCGCGTGCGTCGCGTTCAGCGGCCGGAATCGCCGAGGGGCGGGCCGCCGCCACCGCTTTGCCGCGCTGCTCGAGCCGCCGCCGCCCGCCAAACAACACGCCGGCGCCGACGCCGCCGCCGCTCGGATCCAGCTGCCGCTGGCGCTGTCGACCGAGCTGCGCGGCGGCGAGGGCGGCGGCGCGGGCTGGCGCGGGCTGGGGGCCGCGCGGGCGGGCGCAGGCTCGTCGGCCTGGTTCTCGCTCGAGCTCGCGCCGGCGCGCGCGCCGCCGTCGGCCCGCGCCGCTCCTCCCGCTCCTCCCGCTCCTCCCGCTCCTCCCGCTCCTCCCGCTCCTCCCGCTCCTCCCGCTCCTCCCGCTCCTCCCGCTCCTCCTTGTCCTCTGTCCGCCCTGCCGGCGCCGTCGCCTCCCGCCACCCTTACCGATGATGCTGAAGCGGCCCTTGCCGTCAGCGATGACACACACGGCAGCCTCGGCGACGACAAAGGCACCAGCGACAACAAGAGCGAGCCTCACCCAGTCGCAGCTGCAGCGGCAGCGGGCGCTCTGGCCGGGGCGCTGGCGGCGGCGGCCGCGACGGCCCTGGCGCTCGGGGGCGGCCGCCGCTCGGCCCCAGCGCAAAGGCGCGGCACGCCCGCACGCCTCGTCCTGGCCCCCGGTGAGCCCGCGTGCGACGACGCCCTGTCCGACTGCTCCCTCGACGGCCAGGAAGACGAGGACGACGAACCGACGGCGCCGCTCGACGGCGCGGCGGGAGGGGGAGGAGGAGGAGGAGCAGGGGGCGGGGGCGGGGGCGGCGGCTCTACCGTCGGCACTGCCGCCGCCGCCGCCGCCGCCGCCGCCGCGCTAACGATGCAGATGCCGTTCTTCGACCCGCGCGCGCGGGGGCGCGCGGCGGGAGATTGCGAAGACGACGAAGGAGAGGGGCCGGCCTCGCTCACGCGGGCCGACCCGCGGCGCCGCCTGTCGGGGGCACTGCAACAGGCGGCGGCGGCGGCGGCGGCGGCGTTGTCAGCGTCGTCGCCGGCGGCGGGCCGGGGGGGGCCGGCGGGCCGAGAGGGGGCGGCGACCGGCAACATGGGCGTGCTCTCGGCGCTGCGCGCCAGCGCGGCGGCGGCGCGCGACGCGGCGGCGCGGGAGCGCGAGAGCGAGCGCCAGAACCGCTGGGCCCGCGACGCGGACGGGCGGCTCGTGCGCGAGCGGCGCGAGGCGGCGGCGGCGGCGGCGGCGGCGGCGGCGGGCTTGGTCGAGCCCGACGGCTCCTCCGACGAAGACGCCGATGCCGCGGGCGCCCCCAGCCCCGCGCCGTCGGCCCCTCTGAGCGCGCGGCCGGTGCTGGCGACGCGAAAGTGATGGATGGCAGTGTGAGAGCGTATTTTTACGAAGGGGGGTGGGGG
>Ga0209491_10007523_pt1 | contig 14350 bp, 3 predicted proteins | sample BON02_FD_187213 | JGI IMG/M metagenome (GOLD analysis project Ga0209491, IMG submission 187213) | Freshwater microbial communities from Lake Bonney liftoff mats and glacier meltwater in Antarctica - BON-02 (SPAdes) (version 2) | ecosystem: Environmental > Aquatic > Freshwater > Ice > Glacier... | reverse complement strand
GCGAAGTGCCCAAAAATAACATTGACATGCTACCCAACAAGGACAAGTACAAAATGGATAATGTTTGGACAGATTGCACAAGTCAGTACACAGCCAACGCATGTTCATCTCTTAACGCCGAACCCGTAAGCTCACTATGGACATATGATACTGTAGGCTATTGGGACTTTAACTCGGCCAATTTCGAAGGAAAGTTTGTGCGCCCCACAGTTTCCCCGTACTGTCCTGAGCAGGTGAATGAATTGGAGGTATTTCCTGCGTATATCGCTGACCTGCGTGGTCGCCTCGGTGCTGCTGTACTGACAGGTCCCCTGTGTAAAGCTCGTTCTGATTGGGAAACAGATTCCAAATCCTCCCTAAATCTAATGAGCTTCCTCATCAACAATGGAGAATATGAAGCGCTCATGTTTGACGCGAGGCTCAATAATAGGGGAGTCACTGTAGCAAGTGATATTGAAGCCCTTTTATTTCAAGGTCTCTTACCCAAGCATCACCTCTCTCTTGAGCTGTGGTGCACGATGGATGCGATGGAAACTTCGTTTGCAGGAATCATAGCAGCAGCGCAGTCGGCAAGTGACTTGTTCCGCGGCTGGTCTCTGGGCTATTCTAGTTTTTCCTCTACTGGTGAAAGGACTCTGTACTGGTCCATCGCCACTCAAGCCGGAAGGAAACGGCACACTGCTGCATACACATGTCCTCATGGTTTTGTCTGTTCCCCGGGCCACTGGATGCACATAGTTGCAACATATGATGGCAAAGATATTGCCTTGTGGATCAATGGAGAACACGTTACAATGGCTCGTGCCTGCGATTCTCCTCCATGTGGAGAGATTCTATATCCTAAGATTGGTCATGATGATATCGAGACTGCCACGCCACTTGTTATTGGTGCATATCACAATAGCAGGGTGGGTGTCGCATACGCTCATGTAGGTGCAATCAAATCTGTTCAAATCTATCAATCCGTCTTGTCAGCATACATTATTCAGTCCCGCTTCAAGATTCATGCAAAATTGATGGAGACCCCTGTGCAAATGCAGGAATATTGGGCAGCAACACATCCTGGATCAGGCTTCATGTCTCCGACTACTCTGCAAACGCCTGCTACCCAGTCCACCAATATGTCGGTGTATGGAAAATTCTCACCTGGGAAGGAATATCGGTGCCAGTACAGTTGTGCAGGCGACGATATATCTTTGTCCGAGGAGGTAACAGTCGCATCTGCTACGTTGGATCACGAGATCAGGTGCGACACTCCTATCTTCCTCTTTGGACATCAAGCCACACGCTTCGTTTTGTTGGAAAAGATTCAACCTCCAGATGTATATACGGAGACCAAATGGAAACCAGTTTGGCAGAGAATCTGCGCTGATGAAAGGTGTGGTTACGTGCCATTCCCTGACCGTCGGCCTGAAAAGTCGAGATGGGATCTTTCCGTGGGCTTGCATAAACTACAGGGACTCCCGACCGTCTTTACCTTTACTGTGCAGTCCAGTCTTTACATGATGAATAGAAGTACAGAGAGGCTTCAGTTGGTGGGTCAGGTAGGGGGAACAATTGGGGGCTCTTCTGCGACATATTTCAATGACAGTGGAATCAACTATTTGCTTACCGCAAATTACTGGAACGGCAAGTCAACTAGTGTAGATTCCCTCCTTTACCAAATAGACTCTGTCACATTTTCTCTCGTGGAAGTGCAGAGAATCCCAACAAAGGCTGCCTATCAATGGGCTCCGTGCCCGATCACGGATTCAAAACAAATATTTGTACTGGCAAGCTTCTCTGGCGAGACGTTGATTTATGAGTGGGATTCAGAATTGCGTCAAATGGTTCATCTGAATACGATTCAGACCAAGTCTGCTACCTCGGCGCAGTGTTTTGAATGGCATAACAACATGTACCTAGGCGTGACACAGTATCTGGACCCTGATACGTACTCGCATGCAGTAGATTCTCTTTTGATGAAATGGAACGTGACTCGTTTTGTGCCGTACCAGAGCTTTCCGGGCACTGGTGCTCGTGAAATCAAATATTTTCATATCAGCGACGACGCATTTCTGACTATTGCTTGTGAGCTGAGTGATCACACAAGCATCTACATTTGGAGCAATGCTGCCTCTCATTTCGTTGAACACCAACGTATAGCGACAAACAAGGCCTCGAGCACCGACTTCTTCTATGTCAACAATGTGGCCATGCTCGTCATCGCTCAATTGAGTGATTGTAAGTCGTTACAGTCGGGTGTTGTTGTGGACACGGCAATGTGCTCTTTCGTGTACAGGTGGAATGGAACAACGTTCATAGACATTCCAGACTCAAAAGCCCTGTTGTCCAACACGGCTGGTGGTCAAGCACTACCTGCTGACGCTGAGACATCCAAGGTGCGTCATTCCAATCTTGGACTAGACCGTCAAGGAGAAAATCCTCGGTCGTTCCTCATCACGGCTGCCTTTGAGAATCAAATGGAAGTTCAGACCAGCTGCATGGTCAATTGGGTGGAAACGTTGTGCATGAAGAAATCTCGTAATGTCAATCTGGGACTGTGGATCTCTGGCTGGAATCCCCTTCGAGGGGTCCTTCAAGGACCTTCTGCACTGGTAGCAAGTTTGGATGGCGCCTATCTGTATGTTGCTGCCAAAGAGTCTCGATCCATTTCCGTCTTCAAAATTGATGCTGATAGTGGACATGTCACTTACGATTCTTCTTTGACGACGCAAAAAAATTTGGGCTTTGACGTCAGTAGTCTTGCTATTTTTGACAGTGCATCAGGCGCCCGTGTATATGTAACCTCAAAGTACCCCGGATCGTTGCGAGTATACGAGGTGTCGGCAACAGGCGTTCTGAATCTAATGCAAACGCAAACATTTGAGCAAGATCGAAATTCAGCAGTGCAAAGTGTCCGCCTACTGGATGGTCTAGCAGGCGCTTCAAGTGTATCTATGAGTCGGGACGGGTCTGCCCTAGTCGTCGCAGGTCACAATGCTGATGCTTTGAGCTATTTCGACCGTTTTCCTGTCAATGGTTCGCTGGTGTATGAATCACGAATCAGGAACGGTGAAAGGACCTGGAAAAACTTTCCCCGTCCAAGTTCAGTAGTTGCTAATATTACGGATGCTGCCACAAGTGGCTGCCATTTCAAAATAGGCTCGACTCATTTTGTTGCAGTTGCATCCGCTGCTGAAGGTGGCTTGATTTTGGTGTGGTCGATGAACACACGGGACTTTGTTTTCTTTCAAACACTTAATCACTCTAAGAGTGCCCTCCACATAACCCACCGCAGGTTTGGGGAAGAAGACTTTCTCTTCACATCTACACCTAGGTTGCAAACGACAGGCGAGCAGCTTGTCAGTGTCTATCGATGGAGTAATAATCAGCAAAGATTTGACTTTCTTGCTTATTTGGGTGAAGATGATCCTGGCGGAAAGATGAAGTACCCCTCTCGGGTGAGGGCTTTCGAGATTGCAGACAATTTGTACATTGCTGTGGCATACATGCGGATTGATGGTTCGTATGAGGTGAATTCTACTGTGTTCCGCTGGATACCAGCTTCAGACTCTTTTGTTGTTCATCAGACCATGCCTTCGCAATTTGCAACCGATGTGGAATTTATGAAGGCTGGAGAAGACCACATCCTTGTGATTGCAGATTTCTTCGCCACTGAAGATCGCATGACTATATCCTCATCTATAGGTGAATGTGTGAACAGCCAAATCTCTTCAGCAGCGTGTCAGCAAGACGTGAGGATCCAGAACAAGCACACATATTCCGTCTGCAGGCCATTCGAACCACCCGGATATAAACGTTTGGGCGACTCACTGAGTATTTGCCATGATGATAGCGTGAATTGTACGATTAGTTCAACTCTACTGGTGAAAGATGGGACTTGGTTGTCGGAACCAGACTGCTACCAATTAGTAACGAACCTCGGCCACAATGGCCTTACATTCTGGCGACCTATCGCCGCAAAAGGCTTCGTTTGCCTAGGAGATCTTGTGAACAATAATAGTGCGCCACCTGCTACTAGTCTGATGCGGTGCGTGCGAGCAGATTTGTTGATTCCTGAGGAATGGTCATCACCAATTTTGCTGGACTTTGCTTCAAACAAACAGAATTGTACATCAAACGTCGCTCTCTTCAAACTCTCTGTGCTTAACACTTTCGTAGCTCTTGGTGGTTCTAATACCTTCAACCCTCCAAATACCGAACCCCGTGCGTGGAGTTTCGTTGAATACCCGCATCCATCCTCTGTGGAAATGTCCTTGGCGCGGACCTCAGCCAAAGTCTATGTTTTTGATATTCTTTCGCAGATGTTTGTGCATCGTCAAAATATTAGTACTGTGGGCGCTTTTGACTTGGAAGCTATCACCATTTCATCGATGGTGGAATCAAATGTATCCATTACCAGGACATTTTTAGCCATTGCTAACAGGCAAGGGCAGGCTCCTTACATTCTAGGTGATCAGGAAATATTTGATCAAGATCCTGTTATTTACGAATGGAAGTCCGGGGCGCAATTTGTATCCTATCAAATACTTTCAGATTTTGCCTCCATCCCTGCAGATTTTTGCAGAGTGCATGGTGCACAGTGTGAGTGTTTGGATGACAAATTCTACGCCCCAACCCCTGAGGAGATATGTGACACTTACGTTTTTGGAAGTTTGAACTCCGGATTCTGTGGAGTTGATGGTGTGTGTGACATCTGCAGAGTGTCATGCTCGGAAGAATGCAACAATGAATGCACAGAATCTGGTTTGCAGGAAAGAAACGACATTCGATTGGCGAATTTATGGACGACAGTCGCTGGCATTCGTGGGGCAACCGGATTCCACCACTTCCATGTAGATGGAGAAGATTTCATTGCCATCGCACTGTCGACATGTGATACAATGGGCACACGAGATGCGTGTTTAAATAGCGGCCTCACGCAGCCTCAAAGCCTGGTCTTACAGTGGGATGGCAAACAGTTTGGACCATTACTGGCACTGCCACCAACTTCTGCCCTCTCGTTGGTCGATATTGAGCTTTCGCATGTTCACGACTACGCGCTGAGAATCCCAGTGGGTGCTGTTTTGGAGTGGCAATTTATGGAGTTGCCTGCTGGAAACACGAACATCAAGGTACTGATGGGGTTTAGCTTAACTTCAGGAATAGTAGCATTCGAATGGCATCACGAAAAAGTTTCAGGTCTCAGGGGTATCATAGACACAACGTTTGGGGTGTTTGACGGTCAGATATTTTCCTTGTCTAATGGCTTGGATAATGCTGTTGCATCCTTTTCGCGCACCAAGGTGAAAGATTCTCTTGGTAACCTGGTGTCAAGTATTGAGTTCCAACGAAGCTGGAGGGAGGGTGAAAATGGTATTCGTGGTCTGGCTGGTGCGTATTCAATCGATGTGAGAAGCTCATCGAATGATGTTTCAGGCACACAGGATCTGCTTGTGAAAGCTGGGCGTATGAATCACCACATGGTCTGCAGTGAGCCTCCGTTCTATCGCTATGATCCTTCAGGCCAACTATCAGAGTCGTTCCTTAACAGCTGGCAGCATCAATATGCAACAACATGTCATGAATTGGTGTTCGAGGTGACCTTTCATGCGGGAAGCAACACATTGCTGTCAGCCCCACCTCAATTGTATAGCAACGGAACCTTGAATTTTCGGATTGTCAATGGAAACATTGGAGAGGCCACCTACAATGCCTCACTCTATCTAAAGGGAAATCCGAATGCCAGGTACTCTCTGTTATTTGCAATCAAGGTGGCCACAGCAAATAAGGCACCAACGTTCGTCATTGCAAATGTTAGTGTTGATGAAGATTGCGGGGCACAGATTTTGTCATTTGCCTCACAGCTCTCAGCTGGTGCGCCCAATGAAGAGGGCCAGGCATTGAACCTGCGTTTTTCTTTTACCAATCCGGGCCTTTTTTCGTCTCCACCAGAGCTCAGTATTAATGGGAGCGTTGGGTTGGTTGAGTTTACGCCACTTCCAGATGCTTTTGGTAGCTCACTTGTGTTTGTGGAACTCGAAGACGATGGTGGAATAGAATATTCAAACAGCTCTGCAGGTACTGGATCTGCTCTCCTTGTTGGAGGAAGAATGACGACTCGGAGCAGATTTTATATTCAAGTGGTGAGTAAGAACGATGCACCCATCTTCGATCTCACGCAACGGATGATTTTCTTCGTAGATGCTGGGTTCCAAACTCTATCGGGGTTTGCCACGGGCATGACAGCAGGTCCTTCAAACGAAGCGTCACAGACGATGTCATTTGTGCTTGATTCTGCACTGAATGCTGGTGCCGCCTATCCAAGCGGCTGTATCGTGATTTTGAACATCCAAAACTGTCCGACAGGTGAACTTTGTTGCACTCCTCGCTATTTTTCTGAAGAGCCGCGTTTGTCTTCGGATGGGACCTTGACTTTCAAAACTGCTCCGTTTGTGAGTGGATCGCTGGATTTGTACTTTACTCTTATAGATGATGGTGAGCGTGCTGATGGGGACATCTACACTGCTACGAAATCAGCTGTCCTGATCATTTTGCCTGCAAATCACGCTCCTGGATTTAATTTAACGACACCCAACATCGCAGTAGCAGTGCACCGATCTGTCTCAAAATCTGTAGCCTTAGGTAGGTTTGCAACTGATATTACCGCTGGTGCACCTGATGAGGATCTGATCCAAAAGATCTCCTTCCAGGTCTCTTCTCTTACCAATGTCCATTTGTTCAGCGCGCTGCCGACACTCACGCTCGACGGAACTCTTCATTTTTCAACAGTCCCTGGTTTAAGTGGTGTTGCACGCGGATTGTTGCAATTGTCGGACAACGGGGGCACGATCAACGTTGGTCAGAACACTTCTGAGGCCGTTCCTTTTGAAGTCTCAATTTATTTTGTAAACATTCCGCCAAGTTTCAAGCTGCCCTCAGTGCATGTGCATGCAGTCGAAGATCAAGACTACACAGAAATGACCATGTTTGCAACTGACATTACCCCAGGTGCCAACGATGAACACTGGCAAGAATTTACTTTCGAAATCTCAGTGCTTGCCTCACCTCAGGATCTCTTTGAGGTCAATCCGCATATTGATGAGGAGGGTACTCTTCGATTCGTTCCTTCGCATGACAAGTTTGGGACAGCAACGGTCAACGTACGTTTGTCCGACAATGGAGGGGTGGAAGAAGGTGGTGCCAATGAAAATGTGGATGGTCTACAGTCATTTGCCATCTACATCCATCCCCAGCCCAGAATTTCGCGCGTTGTGCCTCGACTGGGTAGCGCACGAGGCGGTGATCGTGTGACGATCCACGGTTCCTATTTTGAGACGCCCCTGGGAAAAGCGGACAGTGACATGTCGTGCTCACAAGTAACAGCCTTTTTGGGCGATGTGGCTTGCGCTGAAACTATAACTTTGTCAGCTGAAGTGCTAGTGTGCATCACATCGCCGGGCCTCGGGTTGAACACGGTGAAAGTGCATGTTTCGAATGGGGCTAATCTCAGGGAAGGCGAGCTGCTCAATTCCTACATTCAAAATGCTGTGTTCTTTGCGGGTATATCCCGAGATGGCTCAGGTGGATATCTTGCATTTGGTCCTGGACGTGCTTTGGGCATCGGCACGGTGGAAAAGCCATCGGCATCTGCCGAATTCTTCGTGAACATGGATCCAATTGCAGATAGGGGAGTGCGTGCGATAACAAATTATCAGGGAGAAACCTACTTCGCAGGGCAGTTTCTTCGTGCACACCTTCTTTCTGTGTACCACATTGTGTCCTATAATGGTCTGGAGCTCAAGAAATTGGGTGGCGGTGCTGATGGCGTCATCAATTCGATGGTTGTGTTTGGTGATGTGCTGGTGGTTGGAGGAGGCTTCACGCGTGTTTTTCAACCCTTGATTCCGAAAAACACTAGCGGTAGAGATGAGGCTGGAATTTTGTATACTGGCGGGCTGTCATCATGGGATGGTCAGAAATGGTCCGCCCTTGGCGACACTCGTCTGGAAGGAATCGTATCAAGTTCAGTTGTGAATGGATCGCGCCTGTACATCGGTGGCAGGTTCAATGACCCTGAGAGGCGAAACAATCTCGCTGTCTTTGACGGAACCCGCTGGTCCTCTATCTGTGGCACAGTTAACGGTGCCTGTGGTGTCATTGGCGGCGAGGTCAATGCTATGGTTGTGGATGGTGCAGACCTCTATGTTGGTGGAAGCTTCATGAGTGCTGGTGGCATCGAGGCTCGACATATCGCCCGCTATGACGGATACCACTGGTACTCTCTGGGCATGTTTAATGGCAATGTGAATGCCCTTTCCTTTTCCAATGGCAATCTATATGCTGGCGGCGAGTTCAAGCAGCACGATGGAGTGGAGATCAACTATATTGCGCGCTTCCGATCTGGCAAGTGGTACAGTCTGGGTAAGGGCGTGGGTGGTACTGTGTGGTCACTCGCGGCCATGTCCAATTGCGTCTTCGCTGGTGGTTCTTTCACTACAGTAGAGGGCCAGTCTAATATTGCCGCCGTCCCTTTTTTGAATGCCGCTCGCTGGTGCTTGGATCCGGTGTTGGGGGTTTCGTCATGGGAGCCGGTAGACTGGGCCATCAAGGAAGCCGGTACCTGCTACGCCGTCATCCAGGTGTGAGGCCTTTCAAGACAAAAACGAAAGGGCGCCGGTTTAGGGTTCAAAGTGTGTTAAACATGGATACGCCTGGGGCAAGTGTTGCAACTAGAGAGCACTCGTGTACCCTAGATGGTATCACACTAGACACCGCGTTGGGTGAACGCACTAGTCAACACGCTGGGGAGAAAACATATAGGGACGATTTTTCCGCTAAATGAAGTACGGAATAAACAATTAAGTAGGTGGGCAACGGTCTGGGAAAGTCTCTTGGGTCCTAAGTGATTAAGTTGGGTTTTAACCACCCAAGAAAGAAAGAAAGAAAAAAAGAAGAAAAGAAAAGAAAAAATAGTTCTCTCCGTCTCTCTTTCCCTCCCTTCCTCTCTCTCTCTCAATCCAAGTTGAGCACGTCGCTATAAGAGTTTTTTGGACAGAGGGATGCCCACAAAAAGGGGGTTCTCTGTAGAGAATTGCTGATCGAAATCAAATTGCGTTATCTTTCATTAGAAATTGACAATTGCAATATAGCTGGTCAGGGCATATGGGCACCGGTGTTTGAGTCAAGATGAGTAATTCTATCGAATGGAACCTGAAGTTTCCGCCACAAATTTAGCGACGCCCGTCAATCAGATAAAAAATTCACATTACCTGTAAAAAAATAGGCAAAATTAAATTATTTTGAACTTGAAAAATTGGATCATGACGTGTCATGATCCTATTTTTCAAAATCCACTCCTCCCGAGGCCGTACGGTGGACCTACCTATCGAATCCTGCTGTACTTGTGAATGTGCCTTCCCTAAACTTACTATATATGTCTACTCTCCATGTTGAGTCTCATGTACGGGCATTCAAGGTGCGCCGCCCCTACCCATCTCTTGCCATGTTTCCGGTTGGCTCACCTATTTCGCTTGTTTCTTTCTGTACGTGTGGTCTCTGTCCTTTTAGTGGGTTGGTCTGGGATCTGTTGCCAAGGTGGTTGTTTTGAAGGTTAGCGAAAGGCGCATTGCCAGAAGAGTATCTCAGTCATAATCTTGAAGACGAGCACTGTTTGGAGGACACCGGGCCGTGTGGTGCCTTGCCTACCTCGATGGGAAGGCACCATAATTACATGGCGCTAGGTTGCCTGGTAGTCTGGAAGACTTGATTGTTAGGACCTGTTAGCCTGAGGATGCATACCAGTCCACAAAACATTGTGAACTGTTGTTACCCAGCGGGTCGAAAACAAACATTCGAGCATTGGACTTGCAAGGCAGCCCGTAGTAAAAAATAAGACATGTAGAAAAGTTCAGACGGACAGGCAAAGAAGAACTCCAGCTTTTTCAAGTTTTAAAAGTCAATTCTTACGTCCTTATTCTGGTTCTCTTCTAAAATCTGTTGTGCATCTATGTTCTTACAAAGTCACGTGTGTGTATAAATTTTAAGTGGACGTTCACTGTTTGAAATTTTACATTCATGTATTCCTACCATACTGCATGACACCAATTTTGATACTGCAGTAAACAATGCTATGCATCTTAATAATTGCTTACTATGCGTTTTGAAAATTTGTCGACAAGAGTCAAATTCGTGACATCAAATAAACTCTGGCGAGCAACCGGGCGATTGACCCACTAGTAACCCCCCAAATGGGAATAAGGCTGGACACATACTTTGAACGTGTTCTAATGGCTCCGTATCTGGTCCACAAAGTTAAAAAGAAAAAGATTGTTCCATTCCACAGCCACTCTCCAGATTCCTCCTGGTCTACCCACTTTACCGTTTTTACACATTTTATTCGCTATTTGTTTAGAACGGGCTAAATCCAAAAATGGCGTTTGGCCTGCGCTTCCATAAAGGTATTTTGAGCCCGCTCGCCCCCACGCCTGCCCTTCTTGTTTTGCGCACAAGACGCGCCTACCCCGCGCTTTGCACCGTTCTTGTTCACTGCTGTATCCACTAAGCATTTCATCCATGGCATGAGCTTCATGTGCCGACTAAGCATCATCAGCACGGGCATCTCTACCTTTGCTGTGAACTCCACTCGATCTAATGCCTCCTTCCCAGTGAAGTGAATGTAGAAACTTTTCGTCCCGACAAGCTTTACACCGCATTTCCTGCGGTCAACAGCCTTCATGATCCAGTCATCGCTTGTGTGTTGCTGTGCGGCAGTTTCGCCAGGTGTTGATTTGCATCCAATGACCTCAGTGGTCGCTACTGTGTCAATGTGGTTTGTAGCATATAATGATGCTCCCACCAACCCTCGAAATTCAATAGCCTTGCTGTCGGCTGTAATTTTCTCTCCACGCCTGATGAGCTCCTCGCTCGTCAATACCTAATATGCGAATCTCACTGTTGATCGGACAGCTGTCAACGTGCTGAGACCTGCCGCATATATTGTGTCAGATCTTGCCTGGATTATTCTAGTTGTCACCCCTCCAAGACTCACCTCGTGCTCTGTGCTGCAATGCGTGCGGCCGCTTGGAAGAAACTTCCCTCTGGGAATGTGTCGCCATCCGCTTTCCAATACACGGATGGATTCCGTTGTTCAACGTGCAGTTTGCATCGAGGATACACCTTCCGGGGAGTACGTGCGAACGACAAAGTATAGTAGAACTAGATTGATATTAGGAAAAAGGGAGAACGCAATCTTGAAATGTATACTAATGGCTCCGTATTTTGTTTACAAAGTTAAAAGGGAATGATTGTTCTATTTCACTGCCGCTCTCCAGATTCCTTCTGGTCTATCCACTTTACCGATTTTATGTACCTGTGGGTCATGCTGACTGACGTGTGTGTTCTCCGGCTCAAATGCGTCTGACAACCAGTCTGGGTCGACAGTAGACCTCTGTGCACACGCTTTTGAAATTAAACACTAGCCACTAGTGGCGTCATATCTATGTGGTGCAGTGCCAAATATGAGCACCTCCCATGGTACACCTTGGAGCCGGCACCTCGCGTCTAATCCCTGAGCGAGATTTTTACACGCATTTGCAGATCTGCAAGACTAGAGCAAAACTTTTCCAACGAGATTACTAGGATTACATGAAAAATGTCTCAAAATCTGGAGATATGGCCGTTTTTGAAAACTCATTGGTGGAAAACGCTTCACGAAAGTGTTCGAAAATTGATCCTGCTACTGGCGTAAGAAAGAAAGAAAGACAGAGAGTTTCTTGTTTGGAATGATTATCATGGAGATGCAGGCCAGCCTACAAACATTCAACAGTAGACTGTTTTTACTCACGTGGGTCAACCATTATAGGTAGATGGGCAACGGTGCGGGACAGTCTTTTGGGGTTTAAACGATGGATTTGGTCTTCACCACCCACTTAGTACTGTGATTAAGTTGGATTTTGACCACGCAAGAAAGAAAGAAGAAATGACTCGTACAGGGTTGCAAGGATGAATTGATTGAAACTCTTTCATCCTTGGGATACCAAGCATAAGTTTGCAATAAAAACTCACTCTCAATGCCAACGGCACACCGTTGAGTGGGCGCTCCAACCGAATATATTACCAGCCTCAGTGCGCGACCGTGCTCTGGTCGTACTCCACATGCTGCATAAAGTCTCTGGCAGACTCTTGACGCACATGTCTGGAATCTGTTGTGGACAGGGAAAGAGGCCATACAGAAAGGCATGCCGATCTTAAAGACAAAGGCAGGGTTCGAAAGCGTCGAAGATCTACCGAGGACAGCAATGGGTTATAGTTCAAAAGCATATACGGATCTGCCACCACCGCTCAGGTTGCCTACAACGTCGAATGGTGAGCAAAGAGTCCGAGTGCTTGTGCCCAATGAGCAAGGCCTTCACCGCACCCGAGCCACCCAATTTTTCCTAGGTCTAGGTGATTGGAAAGGCCTCGAGCGATCATCAAGAGAAAGAATTTGCAAAGCGAGTGTCAAGAAAATTTGAAAACTCCCCAACCGTGTAGGCAGAGTGGATTGAACTGAAAGAAACTCTCGCGAAGTTCCAAGCTGCGAGAGGCATGGAGACGTCAAACGACAAGGTGTCCAACGACATAACTTCAGAAGCCGAACGCAAGCGGAAATCACACGGAAGCCCAGTAGACTTCTGCGCAGAAGCTTGGCTGGAGGTAGCATGTGGAATTCTCTTGCCAACTTGCTAAAATTCATGAAGCTACGAGAAGACACAAAAGAGTACCGGGAAATAGGGCAACACCTCTGTACAAATATCGTCAATACTGCACGTAGTAAGCGAAATGGCCAACAGGCAACGACGCACGTCGACCACCTGCTTTTTCAGCTTGCTGACGAGATGTATTTGAATTGTGATGCGAAACCCTTTCTGGATCGAGCCCAAGAATTGATGAAGGAAGCAGTCGATACACATGCAAATTACAATACGAAGAGCTTGACAAGAGTCGCCAATTCAAAAAAGCAGTGGCGAGAAGAAGACGTCTCGGTGAAAGTGGAGTTCCAGGCTCAGGTTAGCGGGCACCAAGCGACCAAAAAGGTCAGCAGAATCCCATCATATTGCAGACTGGCAGCTCGCCGACAAATTCAAAAAGGACAGACCTATCCTATTCTTACCAGGCTCCTTGTGGAGTGGGCAGCACGAGCCAAAGTTTGAGAGCGCAGGATGGTGGCAGAAGCCGACACGCCGAGCGTGGTGCAAGCAATGTGCACAGTGCAGGGTTGTCAAGGAGCTTGGCAAGGACTCTCACAAGATGCAACTGGATCGAGAGGATCAAGGTATGGTAGCAGATTAGAGCTTCCAGCAAAGCTACTAGACTATTTCTTACGAAGTAATAAAAGCAACATCAATCAAACGACAAGCAAGGCAGCGACAATGCTGTGACGATGGACGAAGTTAGAGAAGCAATCGCTTTCAATGCAGCGTTGCCGGACGAGTCACATGGTTATGGCTCATATCTGAGCACATGGGCCTTCCCTTGAGACAGACAGGTGGGGGAGAACACGATGAGAGAGCACAGGATTGAGACAGCAGCCAAGGGGCATGTGACCACTTAGTTGCGTATCACTTGGCGCCTGCGATTACTGACTTCATTTGAGATGAAGATCGGAAATGCTGTTACAACAAACTTGAACAGACACTTACGCTACTGCAGAGTGAATGGAGTACAGAGATCGAGGCCTCAAGGCAAAGCTCAACACATCATCACTAATCGTCAGCAGCCTAATCGACAAGAAAGGTTTGGAGTTCATGCGCAGAAGCATGCGGTGGGAAGCGCCCTCGATGCCAACGGCTGCATATGACCCTCACCTCCTTTCTGAGCAGGAAATGCCACCAGTGATAGGAAAGACTTAGTTCCTGGACCAAAAAAATTCAGCCAGTGGTTTCGTCAGAATTCAAGACTCGTTGCAAGTATGGGCAGAAGATGATGATGTGTAAGATGTTTATTAATAACAGAAAGTCCTAAAACCCCCCATCACTATAGGTACCAAATATAGGTCCTCAGCTACATCCCTTATACGGGATTGGCAATGTTCAGTTTGCGATTTCTCGTGGTCCTGTGTATACTGCGATTTCGATTTTTTAAGTTCGTGTTCTCAACGCTTCAGAGTAGTAGTTGTTGTCAACTAGCTAGTTCCTGTTTACTACGAGGGTATGAAGGCTCAATGCTAAGGATAGACATCCTATCTTTTTTTGTTACCAATTGGTATATTTTCGAGGTGATTTGTTGGGTGTTTTAGTACGCTTGGTTTTGTTCGTAATTCTCTCCCTGTTTAGTAGTTGTTAGTTAATACTAGTGTGAATGTCCTGTATTTACTGAAAGTATGTTG
>Ga0209491_10007522_pt1 | contig 14351 bp, 12 predicted proteins | sample BON02_FD_187213 | JGI IMG/M metagenome (GOLD analysis project Ga0209491, IMG submission 187213) | Freshwater microbial communities from Lake Bonney liftoff mats and glacier meltwater in Antarctica - BON-02 (SPAdes) (version 2) | ecosystem: Environmental > Aquatic > Freshwater > Ice > Glacier... | reverse complement strand
CGATTACATCGAAATGTTCTACAATCCAGTGCGTAAACACGCTAGGAACGGGATGCTGTCACCCGTCGAGTTCGAACGGCAGCAGATTTTGAAAACAGAAGGCGTCTAGAAAACTAGGGGCTATTCACTACTTATAAATTTGGGATCTCCTGTTAGAAGGAGCCTCTCAGAGCTTAATGTGGGATATGGCTTCAGCCGCTCGTCATGATCCTGCCGGCCTCCGGCGGGTCAGTCATCCAGCCTCTTTTAAGTACGCCTGTGCCCCTGCCACAAGCTGCGCTGAGACCTTTTGATCGTCTTGCAGGACGATAAGCCTCGCTCAATAAGATTTACTCCAGCGCGATATCCGGGGCGTCTTCCTGTTTCATTCCGACCACATGATAGCCTCCGTCCACGTGATGGACCTCGCCAGTCACACCGGAAGAAAGATCAGATAGAAAATACACGCCGGACCCGCCAACATCATCGATTGTGACATTGCGGCGCAGCGGCGCGTTCAACTCGTTCCATTTCAGGATGTAGCGGAAATCACCGATACCGCTGGCAGCCAGCGTCTTGATCGGCCCGGCAGAAATCGCGTTGACGCGGATATTGTCCGGCCCCAGATCATTGGCAAGATATTGAACGCTGCTTTCCAGTGCCGCTTTGGCCACGCCCATCACATTGTAATGCGGGATGACCTTCTCCGCGCCGTAATAAGTCAGTGTCAGGATAGAGCCGCCGTTTGGCATCATCTTGGCCGCGCGCTGGGCCACGGCCACTAGGCTGTAGGCGGAAATGTTCATGGTCATCAGGAAATTTTCGAGGCTGGTGTCGACATATTTGCCGCGCAGTTCGTTCTTGTCGGAAAAACCGATGGCGTGGACCACGAAATCAATCGTCTCCCACCGGCCTTTCAATGTCTCAAAGGCGGTATCCAGCGCCGACATTTCCGACACGTCGCATTCGAAGGTGAAGTCGGAATCGAGCTGCGCGGCCAAAGGGATAACCCGTTTTGCCAGCGCATCACCCTGATAGGTAAAGGCCAGTTCTGCGCCTTGCTCGCGCAATTTCTTGGCAATTCCCCAAGCCAGCGATTTATCATTCGCCAGGCCCATAATCAGCCCGCGTTTTCCCGCCATCAGACCGTTCATTCCAAAAATCCCTCCATAGTCGCGCGTGTTCAGCGCCTGTCGTCTGCTTTGCTGACGGGCTCACGCTCGTCTTGCGTGGTTGCCAGCGCAGCATTCAATTCCGCGCCCAGTACCATCCCTAAGCCGATCAACCAGAAAAAGAATAGTGCGATCATGATCCCAGCCAAGCTGTCATAGGTCATATTGTATGCGAAGAAGGTACCCAATATCGGGGGCAATGCGATTGTAACGCTGACCCACCATGCTGTGACCAGCAAGGCGCCGGGCCATTTGGGGAATTGCTTTCCCCGATATTTCGCTGGGGTCAGGGTGAAAAACAGCAGATAAATCGAAAGAAAAAGGCCGGCCGCAGGAATGATCCGGCTAAATGACAACTCAGCCAGAATATCGCTCAGCAACGGGAAATATGCAGTGATGATCTGTTGGGCCGCCCCGATCATGACCTGTGCAATCAGCGATATGATCAGCAAGCTCATGGCGGCCATGATGATCCCGAAGGACAATATCCGGTACCGCCAGAACGCTAGCGTGGCAGACGTGCCATAAGCACGCCGCAAGATATCGCGGAGCGTTTCGACCAGACCCGAGACAGTCCACAGACCAACTGCCCCGCCGACCCACAGCAGCCAGCCGCTGCGCGATGTGATCACGTCGCGCGCAACCGGGCCAATTACATCCCTTACCACAGGGGGGAGGGCAGTCATGATTGTTGCGATCATTGCAGCACGGTCGCCTTCTTCGCCGATCAGGGAAAATACAGCCGCGCCGAGAATAAAAAACGGGAAAATCGACAGCATCGACATATAGGCAAGATTGCCGGCATGGATGGTGCCATCATTTACCGTGCCGACTATTGTTCGTTTTGTAACCTCGATGGCGCGCCCCCCGGGATGCATTTTCTGCTTTATCCGGCCGAGCAGTTTGGGGTCGTCGGTAGTTGCGCCATTCTGCTGTGGTTCTGTTGTGCCCGTGTCTTTTCCAGCGGCCAAGTGGCTACACCCCTAGCTTTTCGCGGGGATTGCTTTCGTCGCGCCAGCCATCGAGGCGTTTGGCCAATTCTGCCATATCCTCGGTTCCGGGCTCTGGAAGATCGATTTCAAGCGTGACGAGCTGATCGCCTCGGCCGCCGGCCTTATTGGAAAAGCCCTTGCCCTTGAGGCGCAGCACCTTGCCAGAGGCACTGCCCGGGCTGACCGTCAACATCACTGCGCCGCCAACCGTCGGAACTTTTACCTTTGCACCGCCAATTGCTTCATCCAGCGTGATCGGCAGCTCCAGCCGCACATCGTGGCCATCACGGCGAAAAAATGGATGGGGCTCGACGGCAATTATCACCAACCCGTCGCCGCGGCCGCCGGGGCCGTTGTCGCCCTTGCCTTTGAGCCGCATTTGGGTGCCTTCCTCGACACCGGCAGGTAATTTTAGATCAATGGTCTTGCCATCGGACAGCGTTATGCGCTGATCGGCACGGGTTGCAGCGTCGATGAATGGAACCCGCAGCCGGTATTGAATATCCGCGCCCCTGCTAGGTGGTGGAGGCGGGCGCCTGCCGCCGCCCATTCCAGCGCGTCCGCCGCCGAACAGCCCCTCGAAAATATCCCCAAGATCGACACCTTCTTGAGCGTAGCCTTGCATATCTTCCGTACGAAACCCGCCCTGAGCACCAGGCCGAGGGCGAAATCCGCCACCGCCGCCACCAAACCCGCTGCCGCCGAAGGGGCTGGTTGGGTTGCCTTCGCCGTCAATCTCGCCGCGGTCAAAGCGCGCCCTCTTGTCTTTGTCGGACAGTAGATCATAGGCCTGCGTTGCGGCGGAAAACTTCTCGGTGGCGTTGGGATTATCTTTGTTCCGGTCCGGATGCAGTTCCTTCGCCAGCGTGCGATAGGCGCTCTTGATGTCCTTTTCCGTGGCGGAGCGGGAAATTCCAAGGGTAGTATAAGGATCGGCCATGGCGTGTTAGCTAGGTGCAACAGTGCGCCCTTGCAAGCGGAGACATACGTACAGACGCTTTACCAAATGCGTATTGGCGCGTTAGTGGGCGATTATGTCCGAAGTCCACACCCAGAGCCAGATCCCATCTGCCGATCCCTTCGTCTTGTTCGGCGAATGGTTCGCCGCCGCGCGGGAGAGCGAGCCGAACGATTCCAATGCGATGGCGCTGGCGACCGCTACAGCTGATGCTGCGCCCTCGGTGCGGATGGTGCTGCTGAAGGGGTATGGGGCCGATATCGGTACCGGGGGCGGGTTCACATTTTATACCAATGCACATAGCCGCAAGGGCGGAGAAATCCGCGCAAATGCGCAAGCCGCGCTGCTATTCCACTGGAAATCACTGCGCCGGCAGATTCGTATCGAAGGCCCTTTGACCGAAGTCGCGCCGGAGGTGGCCGATGCCTATTTTCACAGCCGCTCGCGCGATTCGCAATTGGGCGCGGTGGCATCGGACCAGTCGCAGCCGATGCAGCAGCGCAGCACGTTTCTGGAGCGCTATGCGGAGGCGAAAGCCCGCTTTGCTGGCGGCGAGGTAGAGCGTCCTGTCCACTGGACCGGATTCACTGTCACCCCGCATGCGTTCGAGTTCTGGCTCGATCGGCCAGGCCGCCTGCATGATCGCCGCAGGTTCGAGCGTATAGAGGGTGGCTGGACCGATAGTCTGTTGTACCCATGACTGCCGCACCTACTCTAACCGCAGACCAGCGCGCAAAGTTGACCCGCAGCGCGGCGATCGCGTCCATTTCTACCGCTCTGTTTCTGGTGGTTCTGAAGCTGTGGGCTACTTTCCAGACCGGTTCGACCGCAATGCTGGGCAGTTTGGCGGATACGGCGCTGGATCTGATCGCCAGCATCGCGACCCTGATTGGCGTTTATATCGCCGCGCTGCCAGCGGATGAAGATCACCGCTTCGGCCACGGCAAAGCCGAATCGCTCTCCGCCATTTTTCAGGTGATGTTGATTGCGCTGTCGGCATCGGGAATCGCATTCAGCGCGATCCGGCGGATCGTCGAGGGCGGCCGAACTGCTGATGCGGCCGGCGGGATCGCAGTGTCGGTGATCGCAATCATTGCCACGATCGCGTTGCTGGCGTGGCAGCGCCACGTGATCCGGCGCACCGGTTCAGTGGCGATTTCTGCGGACCATGTTCATTATCAGTCGGATTTGCTGCTCAACGTGGCGGTTATCGCGGCGTTGGTGCTGGATCAATATGCCGGTTTCGGGCTTGCCGATCCGCTGTTTGGGCTGGCCATTGCGGCGTGGCTTCTGTGGGGCGCGTGGCGCGCTGCGACCGAAGCAATCGACCATTTGATGGACCGTGAATGGCCGGAGGAAAAACGCCAACGTTTCGTCGAAGTCGCGGCCAAGCATCCCGAACTGAACAATCTGCACGATCTGCGTACGCGCACCAGCGGCCACCGTGATTTCGTGCAATTCCATGTCGATATGCCTGCCAGCATGACCGTGGAGCAGGCGCATGATATTATCGAACGCGTGGAAGAAGATCTGGGTAGTCACTTCCCGGATATGGAATTACTCATCCATATTGACCCCGCCGGCCATGTCGATGAGCCTGGCAACCGCCTGGTGGAGGCGGATGAATTCGCCAAACTGGATAAAGACCCCGGATAGGAAAGATGACTCAAAAATTGCCCTATTGGCATGTCGATGCATTTGCAGACCGCCCCTTCACGGGCAATCAGGCAGCGGTCATGCCGCTCGATGCATGGCTTCCTGACGAAGTATTGCAAGCCATTGGCGAGGAAAACAATTTCGCTGAAACTGCCTTTGTGGTGAAGGACGAAACCGGCGCTGCCGATTACGAATTATGCTGGTTCACACCAACCTCAGAGATTGCCCTTTGCGGTCATGCCACGCTTGCTTCCGGTCATGTCCTGTTGACCCGTGACGGAGGGGACCGGGTGACATTCCGCACACGCAAGGCGGGTATTCTCGAAGTTTGCCGTACCGAAACCGGGTATGAGGTGGCGCTGCCCGCTATTGCGACCCAGCCGGGCGAATGGCCTGAAGCGGCCGCTTTGTTGGGCGCAGGTCCAGTGGAAGTGCGGCGTAATCCGCTGGGCTACGACCTGTTCCTCCTTGCCGATGAACAGGCCGTCCGCAGCCTGACGCCTGATTTTGGAGGCCTTCGCAAACTTGGCGGCAACCAGTTTATCTGTACCGCGCCGGGCGGGCGGACCGATGTGGTCAGCCGTATATTCGTGCCGGGTGCAGGGGTGGACGAGGATAGCGTGACCGGATCGGCCCATGCGGTCTTAACCCCGTTTTGGACCGACAAACTGGGCCGGACCAGCTTTACCGCGCATCAGGCGTCCACGCGCGGCGGCGATTTGACCTGCCGGATTGATGGCGACTGGGCGTGGCTGGCCGGACAATGTGTGACAGTGGTGGAAGGCAGTTTCTACCTCGCCGGATAGAGCTCCACCACATCGAGCAATTGCTGCAGCATCACCTTGCGCTGCTGCGTGTCCGAATGACCCAGCCGCACCACAGTCAGCTTCTGATCGGGCGACACCAGCACATATTGCCCCATATGGCCGATCGCGGCGAACATCGTATTGGGCCCGCGATCTTGCAATTGATCATCCCGGTCCACGCCCGAATCGCGATTGAGCCAGGTTTGGGCACCGTAAAATTCCGAACGCGGGCTGGGCGTTTTCATGAAATCGATCCACGTACGAGGGATCAATTGCGCACCGCGCACCGATCCCTTGTTGCGCAGGAACTCGCCAAATTTCGCCCAGTCGCGCGCTGTTCCGTGGATCAGACTGCCGCCGATCAAAGTGCCGCTGGCATCATATTCAGGGACCATCGAATCCATCCCGACTGGGGCAAACAGCCGGGTACGCAGGTAGTCATCGACTGCCTGCCGCCGCGTTTCGGGATCCTTGCTATCGGTCAGCACATTGGCGGCGATATCGGCCATAATAACGGTCGTATTCGACGAATATTCGAATTTCGCGCCGGGTTCTGCTTCCAGCGGTTCGGCGGAAGCCCAATTGGCCATATCATCCCGTCCGTCCAGAAACAGCATCCGCACCTCGGACGATTCGTAAGGCGGGTTGCCTGCTTCGGTATGGCGCAGGCCGGACCGCATTTGCAGCAATTGGCGCAAAGTTATCTCTCCGCGCGGATCTCCCGGTTGCTGCCATCGCTCGACGGGGGGAGCATCGTCCAGCCTCAGCCGTCCGTCTGCCACCAGCATCCCGATCATTACTGCGGTAACGGTTTTGGCCATCGACCAACTGATAAATTTCGTCTCCTCATCATAGCCGGGCGCATAACGTTCTGCCGCGATCACTCCGCCATGCATTACCAATAGCGCGCGGGTTTCGCCGCTGTCAGGCGTATTGAACACTTCGTCGATCTGGCGCGCCAACTGTTCTGTCGGGGCTCCGGGGTTGTCCGAAACAGCCGCCAGCGCCTGCTCTGTCAGCGGCTTGGGCGGGGGCGCGGTGTCGCTGCAACTGGCAAGTCCCATTGCAAGGGTTGGCAGTAACAGTGCGCTGGCGATAAGGGAGGTTGAAATATGCTTCATTGCCCCCTCACTTGCGCAAGGATTCCCGATTGGCAATTACAAAACCAAAATCCCGCACTGCTAAGTCGCGCGCCCGTCGATCTGGTGTCAGCGTGCTGCGATCGCGGCGTTGGCCATGGACGTTACTGGTGACCGCCCTGGTCTTGGCCGTGCTAGGATGGTTCTACCGCGCGCCAATATTGGGCTACACCAGCGCAGGATCTACCTATAGCGCGCATGTCGTATGTTCCTGCCGCTACATCGGCGGCCGGAGCCTGGAAGATTGTAAGAAAGACCGCCTGGGCGGAATGGAATTCGTCTCGCTGAGCGAAGACGAAGACGCCAGGAGCGTTACAGCGCGCTTCCCGCTATTGCCGCCGGCCACGGCCACATACCGCAAGGGATATGGCTGTGTGCTGGAAAAGTGGGAAGACTAAGTCGGAGTAGTCGGGGCCTACGAAATCGGGGCCGCAGTAGTCAGGGTTGGGGTTATAAGCTGAATTGCAGGCTCCGCCGCATCAATCCAGCCGCCGCCAACCACGCGCTCACCTGCATAGATCACAGCTGCCTGCCCCGGCGCGACACCGAATTCAGGATTGGCAAAGCGCAATTTGACAGTCTTGCCGTCACCCAATGATCCCTCAAGCTCGATCGGAACCGGCTTCGACAGCGACCTCACCTTGGCTGTCAGCGGCGTTTCGGGGAGCGGACCGATCCGGTTGGTTTCGATAAGTGTGGCCGCCCCGACCGCCAGCAGCCTCTTGGGGCCAACCCGTACTTGTGCTGTCCCTGCGTCCAGCCCGATCACGTAAAGCGGCTCAGGCTGTCCGCCGATGTCCAGCCCGCGCCGCTGGCCAACGGTAAAGTGGATCACGCCCTTATGCTCGCCCAACGTCTTGCCGGTTTCGGCATGAACGATGACGCCCGGCTTTACGCCTTCGGGACGGAGCGATTTGACGATCTTCGCGTAATCGCCGTCGGGCACGAAGCAGATGTCCTGGCTGTCGGGCTTGGCCGCATTGCGCAGACCTGCCTGCTCGGCCAGTTCGCGCACCTGCGCCTTGGGCAATCCGCCCAAAGGAAAGCGAATATAGTCGAGCTGGGCTTCAGTGGTTGCGTACAGGAAGTAGGACTGGTCACGCGCCGGATCGATTGCCCGGTGCAGCTGGGCGCCTGCCGGGCCAATTTCGCGCCGGACATAATGGCCAGTCGCTAGGCAATCCGCGCCCAATTCGCGGGCCATGCGCAGCAAATCAGTGAATTTCGGGCCCATATTGCAACGGATGCAGGGTACTGGCGTACGGCCTTGCAAATAATCATCGGCAAAGGTTTCGACCACATCTTCGCGAAAGGCGCTTTCATGGTCGAATACGTAATGCGCAATGCCCAGCCGGTCTGACACGGCGCGGGCATCACTAATGTCATCCCCGGCGCAGCACGCGCCCTTCCGCCCGGTTGCTGCACCGTAATCATATAGCTGGAGCGTGATCCCGATGACTTCTGCGCCGGTCGCCGCCGCCAATGCGGCTACGACGGACGAATCGACCCCGCCGGACATGGCGACCACAATGCGGCACTCGCTTGCAGCGCGCGGCAGATCGAACAAGCTGGCAGGGTCCAGGGAGGAATCAAACAAAGTAGCGGTATCCATGGCGGCGCCTTTACACATCTGTGCCCGCTTCTGCCAGTCGTGTGTAAATTAGTGCTGCGGCGAACCCAGAAGTCCTAACCATTAGTAAACTCCGGCTTTACCGTATGTTGACCATCGGGCCTGTAAGGACATGGTTATGTACGAAACCCCAAACCTTGATTTTGCCCGTGCCGAGACATTGGAATGCACCGAATTGCGGCCGCTTGTGTGGCCGGAATTGGTTGCGCGGCTCGCAGCGATGCGTGATTTGCGCGGCAGCCTAGCGGACGGCCATAGACATTCCTGCGGCGCATTTTCGGGCTTTGCTGACATTCACGAAGAAATGTCGAACGAAGCTCGAGTAGATGATTCGGAGCATCACGAACTCGCGGTGATTGAGCAGAGGCTTAATGAAATAGACCGCGGCGTTAACCTAAAAACTTCAGCCGCTGGCAAATGCCTTGCGCGTAAAGATCGGGACCAAGTTCATGGCATTAACCCCGTCGACCGAGAGACATCATGATTGAAAACCAGAAATTCCGCGCCGCACAGGTCATTGGCCCCCTCGGAGAGCCGCTGACGATCAAGGACCTGCCGCCGCCAAGCACCAAGCGCTGGGTCGTGCGCCGCAAGGCTGAAGTCGTTGCAGCGGTTAACGGCGGGCTTATGACGATCGAAGAGGTGTTGGAACGTTACACTCTGACGTTGGAAGAGTTTGCTTCCTGGCAGCGCGCTGTTGATCGCTCGGGCATGCAGGGCCTCCGGGTCACCCGGATTCAGCATTACCGCGATCTGTACGAACGTCAGCTCAAATACTGATCTTAGTCTGGAATGAGCGAGGCGGATTCGCTCTTTCGGCACGCTTCAATTAATGTATCCTCACGACCGGGCCATAACGGGTCCGGGAACTCAATTGCGTTATCCCGCGTTTAGCCGGTGTATGTAACTGATTTCATATAAGGAGGAAAATTATGGGGTGGATTGCAACAATCATAATCGGCGGGATCGCCGGCTGGTTAGCTAGCATGGTAATGAACCGTGATGCATCGATGGGTATTCTTTGGAATATCGTTGTTGGCATTATCGGCGGCATCGTCGGCAGCTGGATCGGTAACTTCACTGGATTCTTGTCCAGTGACGCAGGCTGGATCATGTATCTCGTCACTGCGGTTATTGGCGCAGTCGTACTGCTCGGCATTGTGAACCTCGTCCAGCGGGGCAGGGTTCGCTAACCCTACCGAGCGGTAAGGATAATTATGAGGAGCGGAGTGGCCACGGCCATTCCGCTTTTTTGATGGGCGGCTTTGTTTGGCGGCCAGTGGCCCGTTAGGCGGCCTGTGGTCCGCTGGTCGAACAGGCACGTCGCCGGTCGAGCAAATTATTGCCCCGCGCGTCCCGGCAGTCTATAGCTTCCATGACACGCCGCCGCTTGCCTATAAGTGGTGATCTATGTCTATAATACACCTATCGGGCGGCATATACAGTCACTCTGTCTGATGACTAAGGCAATCGCGCAATGAATTACGAAACGACCGTCACGTCGGGTGGAGCCCATTCTTATAGCGCCGAATCGCCGGGCCAGGACGCTGGCGCCGCTGCGAAAAAGGTGCGCAATGTTGGCCTCATCCTCATTGGATTGGCCATTTTGGCAGCGTTGAGCTTTTATCTGCTTCGTCCAGCCGGCGGCGCTGGCGCGGATGCCCAGCAGCTTCCGGTCATTTCCGTAATCACTCCTGGCCGAACCACAATTCAGCGCGAAATTACCGCTACCGGTACATTGGCGGCTCGCCGTTCGTTGCCTGTCGGCGTTGCTGGCGAAGGGGGCCTTGTCGTTTCGGTCCGGGTTGACGCTGGACAATGGGTAACTGCCGGACAGGTTTTGGTGGTGATCGACCGTTCCGTACAGAATCAGCAAGCGGCTAGCGCCGGGGCTCAGGTTCAGGTTGCACAGGCAGACGCACGGCTTGCGCAATCCAATCTTGAACGTGCACTGAAGCTGGTCGATCGCGGTTTTATCAGTACTGCGGATGTCGATCGGCTGACCGCAGCCCGTGATGCCGCCACGGCCCGGGTCAACGTGGCTCAGGCGCAGGCCGGCGAACTCAGGGCGCGCACCGCACGCCTTAATGTGGTCGCGCCTGCTTCCGGACTGGTGCTCGAACGTAATGTGGAGCCAGGGCAAGTGATCAGTTCCGGCTCCGGAGCGTTATTCACGATTGCCAAGGGCGGTGAAATGGAACTGATGGCCAAGGTCGGGGAGTCTGACCTGGCGAACCTCTCTGCTGGAGTAAGCGCCGAGGTGACACCAGTTGGGTCGGACAAGGTTTACACCGGCCAAGTTTGGCAACTCGCTCCTACTATCAATCCGATAGACCGGCAGGGCACGGTCCGCATTGCACTGCCCTATGCTGAAGGGCTGCGCCCCGGCGGCTTCGCCAGTGCATCAATCAAGAGCGGCACGGTGGTGGCGCCAATGCTACCTGAAAGTGCGATCCAGACGGATGATAATGGCGCATATGTCTTTATTGCCGGCAAAGACGATAAGGTTGAACGCCGCGCGATTGTTACAGGTGCCGTCACCGAAAGTGGAGTGATTATCTCTGAGGGTCTAACTGGGTCTGAACGCGTAGTTCTGCGGGCTGGCGGCTTTCTTAATCAGGGTCAGACAATCAAACCGACCAAGGTGAAAAGCTAACACCATGGACTTCAAAAATATTTCTGCCTGGTCGATTCGCAATCCAGTGATTCCGCTGGTGATGTTTGTTGCTGTCTTGCTGGCAGGCATCCTGAGCTTCAACCGCATGGATATCGTCAACATGCCGGATGTTGAATTTCCAGCAGTGAGGATCTCCATTTCACAGCCAGGTGCTGCCCCGAAGGAAATCGAGAACCAGATCACGCAATTGGTGGAATCTTCGGTTCGTTCGGTCAGCGGGGTCAATTCGATCTCGTCAACGGCCAGCGAAGGCAATTCGAGCACTTTTGTCGAGTTTGAAATCGGTACCGATCCGAATGATGCCATCGCAGAAGTAAAGAATGCGGTGGATACTGTCCGAGGCAGCCTGCCTGACGGGATCCTCGAACCACGCATCAGCAAAATTGACGTGTCTGGCGGTTTTCTGGGCATTTATGCAGTTGAAGCCGATGACATGACGATCGAACAGCTTAGTTGGTTCATTGATGACAGCGTAGCCAAGCGGCTGCTGGGCGTTGAAGGCATGGCTGAAGTTAATCGGATTGGCGGCGTAGACCGGGAAATAGAAGTCATTCTGGACCCCGCGCGCATGCAGGCGCTGGGCGTCACTGCAGGCCAGATCAATGGTGTCTTGCGGCAGGATAATGTCGATTCTGCAGGCGGCGTTGCCGAAGTTGGCGGCACCCGCCAGTCTGTCCGTGTGCTTGGTAATAACGAAAGCGCATATGCGCTTGGCGAGCGCCAGATAAGGCTTGGCGGTGGTACCACCGTGAAGCTGGCTGATGTGGCAACGGTCCGTGATGGTTACGGTGAGCGTAGTTCGATTGCTAAGCTGCGCGATAAGGAGGTGGTAAACTTCGCTATGTCGCGCGCCAAAGGCGCGTCAGATGTGACCGTCTTCAACGGTGCTCTGGAGGAAATTTCCCAGATCCAAGCGGAAAACCCTGGAATCCGGATTATCGAACTGCGTAACACAGTCGAATATACCTACAGCCAGTATAAAAGTTCGATTGCAGCTATGATCGAAGGCGCGATCTTGGCGGTGGTCGTGGTGTTCTTCTTCCTGCGTGATTGGCGGGCGACAGTGATTTCAGCGATCGCGATTCCGCTCTCCGCAATCCCCACATTCTGGTTCATGGATCTGATCGGGTTCAACCTCAATATGCTCTCCCTGCTTGCCCTCGGTTTGGTCGCTGGGGTGCTGGTTGATGATGCGATTGTGGAGATTGAAAACATCGTACGCCATATGCGTATGGGCAAATCCGCCTATCAGGCATCAATCGATGCAGCTGACGAAATCGGTCTTGCGGTGGTGGCAACATCGTTTTGTATCGTTGCGGTGTTCTTGCCTGTTGGCTTGATGCCTGGGGTATCAGGCCAGTTCTTCAAGAATTTCGGTATCACGGTGGTTATTGCGGTGCTGATGAGCCTTGCTGTCGCGCGAACGATCACCCCGATGTTGGCCGCATATTTTCTCAAATCCAAAGGTCATGCTGAACATGGCAGCGGTCCGTGGATGGATCGTTATATGAGGATCTTGGCGTGGACGCTGGATCGTTCAAAAATGGATGCCGTACGGGATTCGCTTCCGCAAATCCGCAGCCGGTTTTACTATTATTTTGCGATCATCGTGTTTGCGGTGGCACTACTTGCTGTGCCGGCCATCACGATTATGCAGTCCTATACCTATATTTCCGGCTTTGAAATGCCCGCAACGATCGCCAATGCGGTATCATCAGAGCCGGGATCATTTTTGGCGGATCTGGTAAAGCGTCCGCTCGAAATTTTTCAGCTGATCGTTGTAGTGGCACTTGGCCTCACATCGATGTGGTTGGTGACCCGCGCAGCAGCTTTGATTTCCGGCTTGTTTGCTGAAGGGTTCGCCAATTTCTATCGCTTCGCTAGCGCCCGATTGCTTGACCACCGCGTGTGGATGCTCGGGATTGGCTATTTCGCCTTCCTTCTGACAATTTTGCTATTCGCCGCGACGCCGCAGCAATTCCAGCCTGACATTAATCAAAATGACAGCCAGATAGAGATCGAACTTGTTCCGGGCACGACGATAGCTGAAACCGGCAAGGTAACCGACAAGGTTACGCAGATATTGTACCAGCAACCCGAAGTAGAGCGGGTGCTTGAACGGATCCGTGAAGGTAATGCGACGCTTTACATCGGGCTAAAGAAAGACCGGGAAAAGACCTCAAGCGAATTCGCGCGCGATCTGGCGCCTTTGATGTCGCAAATACCTGACGCGCGGGTGCGGTTCCAGGCACAGTCGGGCGGCGCCGGCGGAGGCGGCGGCACCGGGCGTGACATTTCAATTATGCTCGTCGGCTCCAATCCGGACCTGTTGAACCAAACGGCAGCCAAGCTGGTTGATGAAATGCGCGGGCTCGACACGGTGGTTGCCCCGCGCGTCAGCGCTGACCTTCGCCGGCCTGAGCTGATCATTACGCCGCGCGCGGATCTCGCCGCCCAGTTGGGCGTGACGACATCTGCTCTCAGTCAGGCGATCCGTATCGCAACTATGGGTGAAATTGATCAGAATGCGGCAAAATTCTCTCTTTCTGAACGCCAGATACCGATTAGGGTTAAGCTTCCTGCGCAATCGCGTGCTGATTTACAGACCATTGCCAATCTACCGGTCCAAACGCTTAATGGCGGATCGGTCCCGCTCGACCGGGTCGCGGAAATCTCCTTTGGTTCAGGGCCGACCTCGATCCAGCGCTACAACCAGTCGCGGCGCGTCTTCGTCGGCGCCGATCTTGCAAGCGGTGTGCTCAAAGGTACAGCGACAGAGCAGATTGATGCGCTGCCGATCCTCTCGAGTCTTCCCAAAGGCGTAAGCAGGGATGTTATCGGTGAAGAAGAATGGCAGGCGGAACTGGCCGACAACTTCATTATAGCCGTGATTTCAGGCGTCTTGCTGGTCTTTGCCGTTCTGGTGCTGCTGTATAAGCGGCTGATGTCGCCGCTAGTGAACATGGGTTCGCTCGCGCTGGCCCCGCTAGGCGGTATTTTTCTGGTCTGGTTGGTTGGCCAGCCACTATCAATGCCGGTGATGATCGGGGTGTTGATGCTGCTGGGGATCGTGTCGAAAAACTCCATCCTCCTGATCGATTTTGCGATCGAGGAAATGGCTGCTGGAACCAGTAAGCTGGAGGCGATCATGGAAGCGGGCCATAAACGGGCCCAGCCTATCGTCATGACCACAGTAGCGATGACAGCGGGCATGGTGCCTACAGCGATTTCGCTTTCGGGTGATGGCGCGTGGCGGGCGCCGATGGGCACTGTCGTGATCGGCGGACTGATCTTGTCGACCCTGCTGACCCTGCTGATTGTTCCTGCAGGCTTCAGTCTGGC
>Ga0209491_10007519_pt1 | contig 14354 bp, 12 predicted proteins | sample BON02_FD_187213 | JGI IMG/M metagenome (GOLD analysis project Ga0209491, IMG submission 187213) | Freshwater microbial communities from Lake Bonney liftoff mats and glacier meltwater in Antarctica - BON-02 (SPAdes) (version 2) | ecosystem: Environmental > Aquatic > Freshwater > Ice > Glacier... | reverse complement strand
GGGAGGGAGGAAGAAGGTGGAGTTGCTGGTGTTGACGGATTGTGGGCATGTGGATGCTTTGGAGGTGCCGAGGAGTATCGATGAGATGATGCCGCCGTTGATTAAACATTTGAAGGGGGAGGGGTTCTATTAGAGAAGAGGGGATGGATGGCTATGAATGTGTGGGGTGTTTCTAGGCTCGGGGAGGGGGACGAAGAGGGGAAGGGGACATTGATATTGTATTCTAGAAAGGAGGACAGAACAAAAATGGAAGGCGAAATATGTATTTACCAAATGGGATATACGTGTGTGGGTGGAGCACGAGATGCGGCTTCTGAGGAAAAGGGCCGAAATAGGGGTAGCAACAGAAGGGTGGAAGGAAAGGAAGAAGGGAGTTGCATGTGCGTGGGAGAGGGTGGAGCGGAGGACATTCCAACATTCCAACACGGAAAGCAGAGGAGCAGGGAAATCCAATAGAGAGAGAGAGAGAGAGAACGCTATATATAGCTAAACAAAGAAGAAGATTGCAAATCTATGCTCAACGGCACAATTTTTCTTTTTACTTTCCAGGGCATTCTTCCTCTCTTTGTCGCTTGCGCCCTGTCGTCGTCCCCTCTCCTCCCTCCTTCTCCTCCTCTTCTTGTAAACCCCTTTCCCTCTTTACATTCCCCTCCCCCTTCCCCTCCTCCTCCTTTTTACCACCAGCACCAGCATCACCCCCCCCATCCGCATACACCCCTCCCTCCCTTCCACCCTCCCCCCCTCCCTCCTGCGTCTGCATGTGCCTCAACCACTCATCCAAACTAAGACTGCCTGCTTTGAATTTCCTAATTAACAAGCATCCTTCTTCCACCCCCTTTTTTAGTACCTCGGCTGGTAGTCCTTGATAGGTTTCGGGGCTCTTGGGGGAGTCACCCCAATGGCAGTAGGTCAGACGATGCTTTAGCACATTGCTACTGCTGCTGCTGCTGCTGCTGGTCCGTGGGGGGTAGTTCTGCTCTGGTTGTGAAGTGCTTTCGGAGGGTGCTGTGGCTTCTCCTTCATTTGCTGTACTGCTGTTAGTGCTGCTGCCGTTCGATGTCGCTCCCTCATCCGAGGCCTTTCCTTCCCCCGCTGCCGCTGCTGCCGCCGTCGTCGCCTTCGCTCCCAGCTCCCCCAACACCGCCAAACACGTCGGAAAGTACATCTCATCCGAGGCCGACACCCCCTTAAATAACGACCAGACCTCCTGTCCAAATGCCTTGGGTAATGCTAGCAATGCTTCGGCATGAGCTCTTGTCAAGGCTACCCATTGGTCTGCCTTCCAGACACACTCAGACGGGACACCTGCATTGATCAAAGGCTGGAACTGCTGTTGATTCGAATAACCATTATTAGGCACATTTGTGTAGTTCACCCAACTTTGTGTTGCGGTGGCGAAAAGTGCGTCGACTGCTTGATCGAGGGGGAGGAGGGGGAGGCAAGACTCGGAGGCATAGAGGAAGCGCTGCATTCCTGCAGTGTCCGCCACAGCCACTCGCAAAAGCTCCAGCTCGGCGCGTGTGATTTCGACCGACCCCCACGCAGGACGATAGGAGGTGGGGAGTAGCCTTTCGCGTGCCCAGGACGAAGAGACTTTCTCTGGGTGCTTGGCGTGCACCCACACTTTGACCTCGGTCCGGCCGTCTTGCCGCCGCAACCATTCCCGCCATTGGGCTTCGAAGGGCAGGCCATCAATGACCAGAATCAGCAGGGCCAGCGTGCGTTTCTCCGTGCTGGTCGTGCTGCTGGACGTCGAGTGGAGCGTGTTGGCCCGCACCGTGGCGCCTGCTTTGAGGAGGCGCTGCCCTAGCTCCTTGGTCGCCTGTTGGGCCGCCCGTGCTTTGCGTGCCTGGGCAGCTTCCTTGACTTCCTTTCCCTCCAGCTTCGAGCGCAGCCCCTTGAACCCGGCAAGCTGGTCCTTGAAACTCGCCATAGCGCACGCTGTGTATAGTGTAATGTGGTTTGTGGGTGGTTTGTGGGTTTGTGTTTTAGCGGCGCTCGCTCCCGCTTTTTCTTCGACCTCCTCACCCCTCTCGCTTTCGTGTTGGCGGGCATAATTCGGCATGTACACACACCGCGTAAGGCCTGCGCAACTAGTTGGGTACAACAAGAATGTTGACGTCTAGCCAATTCGCCTGCTGCCGCTTGAAAAGGCACTTTTGCGGCACCAAAAATGAGGCCTGCATTCGTTTTGTTCCCTGCTTCGACCTCACAACTCAACCCACACACCCCATCCCGAAAGACAGCATGGCTTGCCCACGTCCACGCCTTTTGAGCCCAGCAACGACGCTGCTGCTGCTCTTGGTCGCCTGCATCGTTCTCCAGCAAACCCGTGGCAACAATCATGGTGGTAAGTCCAGGGCTTTATGCGTTCCCCATTCCCCGACCAGTTCGCTTGTTGGTGCTCCGACCTCTTATTTCTGACCAATTTACCCTCATTTCTTTCTCTAGTGGTCACGCCTACCAGGCTCTCCTCCTCCTCCTCCTCCTCCTTCATTACATCGCGACGTTCTCCTGTCCCCAAGCAGCGCCGTCGTTCAGCGTTCCATCTCTGGCCCGAGCACAAGCACCACGAACACGAAGGGCGACATTTGGGGCGCTCGAGTGCCTGGCAACGCTTCAGCAATGCTACAGAGCATTTGAAAGACGCTATCGAAGACAGAATTGAGGACTTGATGGATTTGGAGGATGAGGAGGCGGCCATCCAAGGCTTTCTGAAGCGAGAGCGGCTTGCTTTGGAACATTTCGAGCACAATTTGGGCCAAACATGGACGCGCTGCAAGCCCTTTGTTTCTATCGGGGTCAAGTGCGTGATTGGTGGGACGATGTGTTTGGCGGGGGCTCATTTCGGTAGATGCGTCGTGTTGTTTCACACGATGCGCGTGACGGGCTGGCCTGCCTTTCAGAATGCCATTGTGGAGCTGGGGAAGAGTTATAGTGCTGCAAGGGAGGTGGTCAAAGCGGAAGTGGGGAAGGTGGTGAGGCCACGAGAGTTGCTGCAAGCTGTTTCGTATGAGCTTAATGGTGTGCGCTCCCTCATTCGCGAATCACAAAAAGCACTGGATGACGGGGTGATGACCGAGGCGGACGTTAAGGAGACCCTGAGGCAAGCACAGGTGGATAAGAAGAGGTTGGAGTACGAAAGTTGGTGTTTGAATCAAGCCCTCGATTCATTTGCGGCCTTAGGGGCGGCGATTGACCTTCACCGGCTCCGAGATGCGGGCAAAGGGTTGTATGCTGGGACGCTTGCGTGTGTTGCCTCTGCGAATAGTCTGACGGTTCGCAAGTTGTCCTTAGCGTTTGATTTAGGGAGTGTTTTATCTAATAATCTTAATTGTGTTATGGCGACGATTATGGACCGGATGCATAGTAAAGAAATGGCTCGTCTTTTGCCCCCCGAGACCCGACGATTGATAAACATGTCCATTCAAATCGCAGGGACCATCCAAGGCCTCTTGATCATCAACACCGTCGTCCCCAAAATGAGCTTGCGCATCTCCAGTGCTGCTTTGGGGGCGGCGTGGCTTTCGGATGCCATTGCTGAGACGTGTGATCCGTGGTTAAAGGAACACATGGGGTGGGAGCCCATTGCGGGGCGGTTGCCTCATGCGGTGTTGCAAATAGGGTTGACGGTAGGAGGGTATTATGTGCAGAAGAAGGTTTATCCGGGTCGGTTCCCCTTGTTGGTGAAACGATTTTTGGCGCCTTTGGCGTTCGCGGAAAGTCGGCTGAAGGATTTTAATGGGTTGTTTACGAAGTAGGGGAGTACGGGGTGGGGTTTTGATTGATTGACTTGTACATAATGGGCTGTACTGGTGTGTGTGTTACATAAAATGAGTGCATGTATTTTTTGGAAGCGCTGCGGGGTGTGGTGAAATTCTACCGGAGCGAGTAGGGCAAGGGGAAACAATTAAAGAATCAAAAGAACAGGGATTACAAATGTTTAAAATGCCTTGCTTGGCCGCACTGACAACATTTGCTTAGAATCAAATGAAAATGGATGGGAGGTTGACGAACAACGCGACGTCATCATCGCGCGACGACGGATAGTTTATGCAAAGAGACCCCTCACTTGTCCTGCCCAAACCTAACACTCTCCACCCTGTAGAGCAACAAAGATGCCGGCCACAAGACGGAAAGGAGGCGGCACAGTCGGGGATGCCAGCAGCAGCAGCAGCGGCGGCGGCGGCGGCGGGGCCACGCAAGAAGAGGTAAGTCATGGTTGTGTGCTCTTCTCCCTCCACCAGCATGAATCGCCCAAACTGATTCAATGTTCCTACAACACAAAGGTGGTTGGCGCTGCGGTGCGGGGCGGCACGGGGCTCATGGCCGTCATGGTATTGCAACGCGGGATGAATTTTGTGTTGAACCAGCTCTTGTTGCGGCATGTGGATCCCTCCGTCTTTGGCCTCGCCTCGATTCCTCTCGACCTGCTTCTCAACACGACCCTCTTCCTGTCCCGCGAGGGCTTTCGGCTGGCCTTGGGCCGTCGCACCTTGATGGGGTTGTCATCGGACGCCCGCGAGTTCCGTCAGTTTGTGAATTTGAGCTGGGTGCCAGCGGTAATGGGACCATTAGTGTCTCTCCTTTCCTTGGCTTTGCTGCCCTCCAGCAGCGGAGGGAAAGGAGGAGAAGGAGGGGGACAAGACCCAGCGGCGCTGCGACAGACAGGCCTGCTTTTTTGTTTGGCTGCCGCGCTGGAAAGCTTGAGTGAGCCGGCCTTCTTGATATGTCAAGGCTGTTTGCTAACGTCATTGCGGGCGGCGTCTGAGGGGCTTGCGACATTAGCACGTTCGGCGATTACCTTTGGGTTGCTCGCTTGGGTGCTGCCGTCTGATAAAGCCCTTGTAGCTTTTGGTCTGGCTCAAGTGGGATATTCCTTAGTTCTGCTGGCGGTTTACTGGGGCTATCTCCTCTATGTCGGTTGGAAGGGCAAGGAGGAGGAAGAGGCAAGAAAACGGAAGAAGAAAAACAATGACGACGCCACAAAAGCAGGCACTCCTCCCTCCCCACCACCACCACTCCGCCTCCTCTCCCTTCACCACCTCCTCCCCGGCCCCCCTCCCTCTCCTTCAACCCCATGGATGGAACCCTCCCACCTCTCCCTCGCTGCTGCGCTGACCGGCCAATCCTTTTTCAAGCACCTTTTGACGCAAGGCGATAAAATCGTCCTTTCTCTCGGTAGCTCTAATTATTCACAGGGGTTGTATGCCTTGGCTCAGAATTATGGTTCGTTGGCGGCACGGTTGTTTTTTCAGCCGTTGGAGGAGAGTGGACGGTTGATGTTCTCGAGGCTGGCGGCAGCGAGGGCAGCAGGGGGTGGTGGTGGTGGGGAGGAGAAGGAAGAGGTAGAGGAGGAGGAGGAGCATAAGGCAGGGAAGAGTAGCAGCAGAGCCTCGACCAAGAAAGAGGGATCCTCTTCTTCTTCCACCACCACCACCAATAACAAGAAAACCACCCTCCGTCTCATGCTCGGCGCGCTGGTCAAAACCGTCGTTCTCGTCGGCCTGCTCTTCGCCTGCTTCGGCTTCAACTACACACGCGTCCTCCTTCGGCTCCTCCTACCCGGCCAACGCTGGAAGGAAAACGAAGGAGGGAAGGAAGGGGAGGGGTTTAGTCAGGTTTTATCCTGGTATTGTCTGTATGTCCTTTTTTTGGCCGTGAATGGAATGACGGAAGCGTTTGTGTATGCTGTTGCTACACGAGAGGAGGTGGGAAGGTTGAGCTTGTCGGCCGCCGTGAGTTTTGTGGTGTTTGCGTTGGGCACGGGGCCATTGATGAAGGGGTTTGGGACGGTGGGCTTGGTGGTGGCGAATTGCTTGGGGATGCTGACGAGGATTGGGTTTAGTTGGGGGTTTATTAGGAGGTATTTCTTGCAGACTGAGGAGGGGAGGGAGGGAGAGGTGGAGGAGGAGGGGTCTCCCGAGAGAGAAGGGAAGAAGAAGGGGAGGCTGGAAACGAAGACAGAAGGGGGGGAAGGGAGGGAGGGAAGGATGCCGGATTTGTTTCCAAGGCCTGTGGTGCTTGGGGCGTTTGGGGTGGCTTCTGTTGCGACGAGAATGTCGGATCGGGCGATGGTGTCGGTGGAGGAGTGGAGGGAGGTGGTGAGGCATGTGGGGGTGGGTGGGCTGTTTTTGGTTGGGGTGCTTGGGGTGGTGTGGTGTGTGGAGAGGGAGTTTGTGAGGGATTTGAGGGGGTTACGACGGTTGGCTTCTGGGGGAGGAGGGGGGGGAGGGAAGGAGAGATGGATGAGAGATAAATTTACGAAATGAAGAAAATGAAAATTGATTGAAACGTGTTGGTCGCTGTGTTTTTGCAGTGGTGGCAGGAAAGAGGAGAGGGGAGGGAGTATGACAGTGCCAAAGCTAAAAACGATGTTAAGTGTATCGTGTCCTTTTTTCTTTCTTTTCTCATTTCGCCTCGGCGTGTGCCTTAGAACTTGGGTGTTTCTCGTTGTTAGTTGTTGTTGCTGTTGTCCTATCTCTCCCTTTCCCTCTCTCTCTCTCGTCTCGCTACTACTACTACTACGGGCCCTAGAAATCGTTACTGTGTGTGGCGCGTCAAAAGTCTACTTGTATGTGTGTGAGCAGCCTCTTTGACATTAGCATCTTTCTCTAACTCTAATTCTACCCCATTCCGCTCTCCTCCATTTTTCACTAATTCTTCTTTATCGTTTAATTCTTTTCACGCGCGCAATGTGTGTGAGTGTGGGTATGGTACTGTTCATGTGTGGGTGGTTGATGATGTTCTCGTGATTGGAATTGGGACCCAAGAATAGAGGAATCTCTTCTTCTAGGGCAAACCTTTCAATTTCCTATTCTTCCTCCCCGTTTCCTTTCCCCCTTTTTCGTCACGTTCAGTTTTCTCCTTCTCTCAACGTCTCCTACTAGTGACCTCACTTCTCTCCTTCTTCCTCTTCTTCTAAATATACTCATTCTTTCCGCCGTTCATTTCTTTTCTGTGTCGTCGTTGTCGTCGTCGTCGGGCTTCCCCTCTCTCTTCCTCCCTCCCTCCATCTATTCTACTCCCACCACCCAAAATTAGACTACATGTCACACCACTCCCTCTTCCTCTTCCTCTTCTCTACGAACTCGTCTCCCCCAACAAAAGCAACAACCCCGTCGCCGCCTCATCATCCGCAACCAAGCCCTCCATCGGTCCCTGCTGCCCTCCCCCTCCCCCTCCCCATCCCTGCTTCGCTCCCTGCGCAATCGCCACCTTCGCCCGCTTATTCCCCGTTGTCGTCCCACCGACCTTCCTCTTGTGGCTCGAGTTTCTCCTCCCCCCCGTCCGCCGTCGCTGCTGCTTGTTCGTCAAATCCTGCAGCCCTCCCCCCCCTTCCTCCCCCTCGTACACCTCAGGCACCATCTCAATGTTCACAATCCGCAGTCGTGGTGCTCCCGGGACCATGGGCAATTCTGCTCCTGACTTGATCAAAGACAACAAAGTAGGTCGCTTCGGCCTCTTCTGTCCCACCACCGTACGAGGCGGACGCCCACGAGGGATCCCCAACGCCGCTACATCTACCCCTGCATCCCTCAAAGCCCGATACAAGGACCCACCAATTCGGCCATGCTTCGTCTTCTTAGGCAAGAGCGAATTGAGGTTCAAAGTCACAATTTCCTCGTCGTCGTCCCCGGGGCAGTAGAAATCCTTGATCTCGCTTCGCTGCGCGACAGCGACGGTGGAGGCAGTGGTAGTGGTGGCGGTAGCAGTAAAAGCGGCGGTGGCGGGAGCAGTAGCAGTAGCAGTCGTGGTCGTGTTGGTGCTGGTGGTCGTTGTGGCTGCTTCGTCGTCGTGGGTGCTTGTTCCCGCGTCTACGCCCATGGCATTGACGGCAACATTAGCTGCTAGCACAGGGTTGGGCGTGCTTTGCGAGTCCATGGCAGTGGCGGAAGGCGTGGTCAGGAAGGGTGTGTTGTCGTCCCGCTTGGCGTTCAAATCCGTGTTGTTGCTGCTGCTGTTGGTGTCGGTTGCGCTGCCACTTGCCTCGCCTAAAAATTGCGGCGCGTTGACGGGGCTGTAGAGCGTGTCGTGTGACTGGGTTGTCATGCCTTGATGGGCGGCGTGGTGGTGGTGGTTGCTGTGTGTGTATAGGGAGGCGGGGTGGGAAGAAGGGAGGGGAGGAAGGGAGGGAAGGGGGCTTGTTAGTTTGAAACCACAGACCAAACCACGGGCGCCCGGGCCGCTTGAACCATGGCCAAACCCAGGGGCTGAGTTGTGCGTCAAGTACTTGGCGTGCTTGTGAAGCTTGGTGTGCGTGTGTGTTGTGTGCAGCTTGGTTGGTCGTCTTCCATTTGGGCGTCGTCGTGTGCTTTCCTTTCATTGCTTCTGCGGGTGTCTGGCCGCGTTTCTTTTGGGACAACCAGCACGTTCTTGGAGTTGAGTGCATGATGGTCTGCATTCTTGAGGTCTATAGCATCCTCTCTGGCGTGGTCTCAGGTGTGGTGGAAAGGCGTGGTGTGCATAAACGACCGCTCAAAGGGACGCAGAAAGAACCAGAGAGGTTTCCCGCTTCGCAGTTGCTCCACTCGCTCGCGCCCGAATTCTTCGAGCGAAAACCCTCTCACTTTCCACATGGTTCGCAGATCGGTGGGCTTGTCACGTGCAGGCGCACAAAGGCAGACAACGCCTGTGGGATGAATCGAAGGCAAATTTAATTAGAAGCAGGTGGATGCGGACTAGTTTGCGTCGGTTTTGGAGCTTGGGATGTATTTTGGCCTGCGGGTCCACCAGCAAACTCACGACACAACACGGCCCATAGAGGAAAATTGATTGGAAATCAAAATAAATAATTAAAAAATGAACTCAACAAAACATGCCAAAGTGTAATATATTATACTTCCGTTGTCGTTCTTTCGAGGTACTTTTATTGCGTGTGTTTTGTAAATAATGGTGACATGTGGTAGTATTAAAATTGTGTTGCTTGCTCTCTATCACGGCGGCGCGGACGGAAAAAGGACGTCTTCTCGGACTCTTTTCTCACTCCCCGCGTCAGAAACACTTTACCAGTTTACATTTCCTATAATGCGCAGAGGGACAAAGGAGAGAGGCGGTCCCCGCGCTATCCCTAGTCTCCTGCTTATTTGTAATACACTCCTGATCTCAATTCGAAAAGCAGTCCCTCTGCTTCTCTCTGTGATTCATACATGTTCTGTCCTAATCGCTCCGTCACGCCCCACGTGTTCGCCTCCGTCCTACCCTTCTCCGCCTCCCCTCCCCTCCCTCCCTCTCTCCCCATCCTCTACTTCCTCTCATACGCTTGAATAAACTGATCCGTCACGCCCCACGTAATCGCCATCCCAGGCGGCACCCTCAAAATACGAGGCAACAACCCTCGGTACAACTGCATGAATCCCTCTTCTCTTGCAATGACCACCATCGTTTGGAAGAGACCACGATATTTAGGAGCGGCGCCACCGGCGATTTTTTCTTGCACCTGGAGGCGGGTCTGTTCGGGAGGGAGGGAGGGAGGGATGAGAAGAAGGAGAGGAGACGACAAAAATCTGATGTGGAGGAATAAGGGCCTTCGAAAGAAGGATTAAATGAAACCACAGACATGAACTCACCTTAGCAATATCAAACGGGTTCGTCAACACCATCCCCGGGCACGTCGCTAGAAAGCCACTCGCCATCGACTGCCAAATCTGCAGCTGCTTCTCGTCACCTTCATGCTTGTGCCACAGCATTTCATCCATCGCGTTTTTACACCAGAACATGGTGGCTTGGTTGAGGCCGTTGCGGAAGACGGTGGGAGTCGCGCCGTTCCACAGAGCCAGGATGCCCTGTTTTTGTTTGTTAGGAGAGGGAAAAAAAGAGAAGTGGTGAGCGTTTTGATTCAGCAGATGTTTATTCGATTCTCATTGTACTAAGGACGAGTCGCGGCAGGGATTCAACTCCCTGAAATGTGCCTCCTCTCCCTTGTTCTACTCCTTCTTCCTCCCTCCCTTCCCTCCCTACCTCGTTCTTCACGGTCTTGACCACGGCATCGATGGGCCCTTGATATTTGAGCAAGGCCTTGTCAGTGCCCGTTTGGTTCTGCAGCCTGATTTTGATGACCTGGAATGAGAGGAAGAGGAAGGGAGGGAGGGGGAAGAGGTGAGAGGGTGTGTGCGTTGAAGGCAGGAGGAAGAGAGAGGCGAGAAGGCCAAAGATTCAAAGCCACAATGATTGCCCACTTTCTTCATGCATCTCAAACTTTGGAGAAGAGAATCAATTCCCTAGTAATTCTACAAAGCTTCCTCCCTCCCACCCCTCAACCACCACCCAAAACACACACAAAAACAAAGGAACACGTACCTCGAACGGGGTCACGATCACAAGGGCCTCTGTGACACCCGCGCCCAGCCCCGCCAGAACTCGTCGCGGCGCATTCAATTTTCCCGTCTCCTTGTCCGTCAACAAGGACTGAAATCCGGCATTCGTCCCAAAACGCAGCGCATATTTCAAGTACAAATGTGTGGCAAACGGCGTCAAGCCTTTCCACAGCGACCGCACCCCTTCCCCCTTCACAATGGTGGAGCCCGTAGAAATTATGCCGGGGTACAAAGCAGGGTTGAGCTGCATGCGAGTTTTGATCGTATCGACGGGCTGCAAGGAGCAGGCCTCCATGAGACCACCCACGGACCCAGCCATGGCTTTTAGGGCCGGGGACGCTTTGCGGGTCACTTCTTCCTCATCTCGAGTGCCAACAATGACGAGAGTGTTGGTGCGGCCTGCCAGGGGTGGGAGTTGGAGGAGCTGCGGAGCCATTTTCCTAGCCTAAGTGATGACGAGGCGAAGAGGCAAAGGCGGGCCGGCGGTTTCGACCGAGGGACGTGCGGAGGCGGGGGGTCGAGGAGAAGGAGAGCAAAGGGGCACGCCCTGTGTTGTGTTGGTTTAGGAGAGATGAATGTAAGTCCTCTTAGCATGTGATCTGAGCTTTGTTCCACCCCGTTCTCACGTAGGGCTTTTCCATAAATTAAAAACCGGGGGATGGAGCGATGCTTTCATAGGCCTTTGCTGCTGTCGGTTGCTGCGCTGAAGGACGCGGCGAAAAGTGCCGAACACACACAAGGCAACGTCATCGCGAGTTTTTTTGAAATCGCTCATGGTCACTTGAATGCTCTTGGCCGTGGTGTTGGCTTGGGCTGTGAGCATTGCACGCTGGCACCACCGTGCTACAAAGCTTGCAAGGGCCAACCCATGTCTGTGGTGCGGGTTTGCCTAAGGCTAGAACCCGCATTCTCCTGTGCAAGCAAGCCAAGAGCACCAAGCCGGAGGACGCCCATCACAAGTGATGATGAAGCACCAACCCATTGCTAAACCACTCCCCTACTCAATCCGCACACACCACACAGGAAGCGCCTTTACGTCTCCGTCTTGAATCATGGTACGTGTCTTGTGTCCGTGTGTCTTTGCCCTTTCCTCCGGTTTTCCCTTCCAAAACTCCTGCCTCCCTTGCCCCCCTCGATCCGCCTACAACACGACGCGCAACGATGCTCATCACTCTTTATCACCGACAACCACAGGCCACCAGCCGCGCCACCCGTCTCCGCTCCGAGAAGTTTGAGAAGAACGTGACCAAGCGAGGGAATGTCCCCGTGGGGAAGGCCGCGGTACGTTTTGCGTGTTGTGTAGGAGAGGGAGGGAGGGGGGGAGGGGTGTTAGTCTGAATGTGGTCCGGGGCATAGCCTTTTGCTGCAGTGCCCATTCAAGGCATCACCAGTGATTATCGCGTTAGTGACCGCCTTCTCGTTCGCTCCGCGTCGATGGCTCCTCTGTGTGAGCTGTCGGTGTCGTTCATCCCCCAATCCTCCTGCCCTTCTTTGAATGTCGCCTGCATCTGCATCACACACACCCTTACCACCCTTTACCTTCTGGCTGTGATCCCATTTCTATTTTCTTCTACCTCGGACACTCAACGATTGCCATCATTAATCCTTCCTCCCTCTCCTTTCCCCTCCTTCCCCTCCGAATAGAAACGCGAGGAGGCTGCCCCCATCAACCCGGTGCTTCTGGGCTTCTTCATCTTCGTGGTGGTGGGCTCGGCCGTCTTTTCTATCATCCAGACAGCTTCCCGGCCGCTTTAAGAAGATATAAAGGAAGGGATGGAGGGAGGGAAGGATGAGGAAAAGATGAAAGAGGACTGTTATTCTTTGTGGGGCAAGCAGCAGCAGCACGCGAGCAGAAGGATTATTAAACGCGGAAGCAGGGTGATGCAAGGAAGGGGTGAGCGAAGGAGGGAAGGCAGATGAGAGTGTGTTGTCGCGCAAAAAGCGACACACATAGTAAGCATCAACGAGAACAATAACAACAAGAGAGACAATTCTGAAAAGACACAAAGGCAATACGAGAGAAGGGAAAGCAGAAACCCAACGAAAAAGTAGAAGAAGAAGCAGGAATTTAAGTGTCAGAGATATATTAATACTTGACTTATATTTGGTCAGTTTCATTGATGCTTATTTTTTTTGGCTTTATTAATACACGTATATTACATGCACCCTGTCTGGTGCTTCTCACAAGTTCCCACCCCTCCATCCCCCCATCCTCGTCCCCTCCTCCCTCCCATTCCTCTGTTCCTTCCCTCCACCGACCCGACCCTCCCTCTTCTCAATCCTAGCCGTCGTATACTCCTTGATCTTCTTCCCCGCCACCACCAACCTCCCCAAATTATTCGCTTGCACCTCCGCCTCCAACGGTGGGTCCAACTCCAACAACAACCGTACCACCTCCTGCTTCAAAACCCCCACCCCTCCTCTCCTCCTTAACCCTTGCCCAACAATCATGACCCAAGGCGACTCCCTCTTCCTTCTCTTCCCCCACGGCAGCTTGCGTTGCTCGAGTTGCTCTTTTTCAAATTCAGATAGAGCGTGATGTATCGCGGCCTTGGCCAAAGGACGAGAAAAATGATGGAAGTCCATGACGCGCCCCCGGCCGTCTGTGTGGAGCCAGTGGTTGAAGACCCCTTGATTGTATCCTTCTTTATACAAGTCTTGAACGAATACATCGACGCCGAGACGGTCCAGACTGGCGATGAGGGTTTTAAGGACCTCGAAACGCGTCCCTTTGGTACTGCTGCTGCTCCTACTGCTGCTGTTGCTGTTGGTACTGCTACTTGTGTCTGTGTCTGTAAGACTGTCCAACGCGCTGTTTGCCATCATTGTGAGTGCATCGTCCTCCTCTCCCTCCTCTTCTCCCTCTCGCTCCTCCCTCCGCCCCTTCCTCCTCCCCTTAGCAGCACCACCACCAGCAGCAGCAGCAGCAGCTTCCACAGGTGAAAGCGGAGGAGAAGTACCCCACATTGTCACAGGCATGGTAAAGGCCGATTCGTCATACAAATACATAGCCATCGGCCAAACTCCCTCTATTTCACAGGAGGCAATTAAAGGGGTATAGGTCCATCCATCCGGCACTAAACTCGTCCTCGCACCAGCAGCAGCAGCAGTAGTAGCAGTAGCAGCAGCATCCGTCGTTGAGCCTGTGCTGTCATTTTCCGCAGCAGTAGCAGCAATAGTAGCAGCAGCAGCAGCAGCAGACAAAGACAAGAGCTGTCGATAGAGAGGAAGACCACCAGTTTCCAACGGAGTGCCCGCCAAACGATGAGCCATGATCAAAGCATTGAACGCCACGATATCTGGTTGCTCTCCATTTAGGTACGCAGGGATAGATTCAAACACAGCAACAGCCTCCGATAAATGACCCGACCTCCCATAAGTCGCAATCAGACTATTCAAAAAATGCTGTGTGACGGGTAATCCATCCTCCTCCCGCATGACCAACAGCTTTTTGATCTCTCTTACACGTCCGTCTAGGGCAAGTGCAGGGCTGGAGAGGAGGGCTGTGTACATAGAATCTTGAGGGAAGACAGTAGGTCCGAAAGCACCTGTTCTGATTTGTTGGAAGAGCGTCAAAGCTTCCTCCCATTTTCCGGTTTGTGCCAAGGCCATCAGGTGGTAGAGATGGGTGACGTTGTCTGGAAGAGCCCCGTAGGTCTCCTGCATGCTTGCTTGGAGGGAGAGAAGGCGCGCCCATTGCTTATCTTGTGCTAACGCCGACAAAACATTATTAATAATATGAGGGGTGATATTCAAAACCACACCACTGCTGCCGCTACTGCTGCTCTGCTGCTCCAGCTGCTTCTTCCGATCAGCCGCCACCCGTTCCAGCACCTGCATCCCCCCCCACCAATCCCCCCTTCTTTTCAACGCCATCGTATGCGCCAACAACATTTCTTCCGTCAACACCCACCCCTCCTCCCTCGCCCTATCCAGCAACTCCCCCACCCCTCCCACGTTCCTTGTCCTCGTCCCTGCCTCCCCCTGCAAGGCCCACGCATAAGTTTTTCCATCAGGCAAATGCCCTTCTGCTCTCAT
>Ga0209491_10007512_pt1 | contig 14364 bp, 19 predicted proteins | sample BON02_FD_187213 | JGI IMG/M metagenome (GOLD analysis project Ga0209491, IMG submission 187213) | Freshwater microbial communities from Lake Bonney liftoff mats and glacier meltwater in Antarctica - BON-02 (SPAdes) (version 2) | ecosystem: Environmental > Aquatic > Freshwater > Ice > Glacier... | reverse complement strand
AATTCCCTGATCGGAATTTTGGCCATCACCCGTTGAAATGGCAGCAGTTCTTCACAACGAAAGGCTGCCATGTCAATTTTCGAACACCGTCTCACTCAACGCCCCCACAAGGGTCAAATCATTCCCCGGCATCCGCACCTCGAGATCGCCGAGCTGCTGGCCACAGCCATATTGCGGTCGCGTTCATACGCGACTCCCGGCGACACCTTCAGCGCAGATATTGAAACTTCTGCCGAAGCGCAGAAGATAAGACTTGGCTTCTCTGGCGACCAGAGCGTTCATACGAACCCGTCTCAACCAGAAGGAGTTTTTGTATGACAGCGCACGCAACCACCACAACCCCCATCGCCGCTCAACTGGCGCAATTACCCACGCTTTCCATGGAAAATCTATGGGCGCTGTGGGACGATTTTTTTGATCGTCGCCCGGGCAACCATCACCGCACCTATCTGGAAAATCGCATCGCCTACAAGCTTCAAGAGCGCGCCTTCGGCGGCTTGTCTGGTGCCCTGCGGCGCAAATTGGAAAAGATTGGCGAGACGGGTGAAGTTCCCAACCAAAAACGCCGTAGTGAAAATCAGCTCGCCGTCGGCACCACCTTGGTCCGCGAATACAACGGGATCGAGCACAGCGTTGTCATCAAGGAAGATGGCCGGTTCGAGTACCAGGGGCGCCCCTACAAAAGTCTGTCGGGCATTGCCAAGGCGATTACCGGCACCCAATGGTCTGGCCCCGTGTTTTTTGGGATCAAACCATCGTCTACAAGCAAAGGGAGCCGAGCATGAAAAACCCAGCCCCTGGCCAACCCAGCCTGACCCCAAAACGACGCTGTGCCATCTACACCCGCAAGTCCACCGATGAGGGTTTGGACCAGGAATACAACAGCCTGGAGGCTCAGCGCGACTCCGGGTTGGCATTCATTGCCAGCCAGCGGCAAGAGGGCTGGATCGCCATCGACGATGGCTACGACGACGGCGGGTTTTCTGGTGGCAACACCAACCGCCCGGCCTTAAAGCGCCTGCTGGCCGATGTGGAGGACGGCAAGGTTGATGTCATCGTGGTCTACAAAATCGACCGTCTATCACGCTCGCTCTCGGACTTTGCTCAAATCGTCGATCTGTTTGACGCGCATGGCGTGACCTTCGTCTCTGTCACCCAGCAGTTCAACACCACCACCAGCATGGGCCGCTTGATGCTCAACGTGCTGCTGTCCTTTGCGCAGTTCGAGCGCGAGGTGACCGGTGAACGCATTCGCGACAAGATTGCCGCGAGCAAGGCCAAGGGGATGTGGATGGGCGGCGTGCCGCCGCTGGGCTACGACGTAAAAGACCGCAAGTTGGTGATCAACGAGCCGGAGGCTGAACTGGTCAGAGATATATTTTCGCGTTACGCGGAACACGGCTCGGCAGCTCGGCTGGTGCGGGAGCTTGAAATTGAAGGGCACACCACCAAGTCGTGGCAGACCCAGTCCGGGTCTTACCACCATGGCCGCACCATCGATCAGCAATTTCTCTTTGTGCTGCTGCGCAACCGGCTCTACCTTGGCGAGATCACGCACAAAGGGCAAGTCTTTGCGGGGCAGCACCAGGGGATTGTGAATCAGCAACTCTGGGATGCCGCACACGTCATCATTGCCGAGCGCAAGCGTGGGACGCGTGACCGCCACAACGAATCCCCTGCGTTGTTGGCCGGCCTGCTCTACGCACCGGATGGTCAGCGCATGTTACCGACCTACACCCAGAAGAAAAACGGCAAGCGATATCACTACTACGTGCCCTATTTGGAAAAGCGGCAGACTGCGGGGGCCACCAAGAAGCCTGGCATGGGTGGCATGGGCGCGTTACCTGCGGGGGAAATTGAATCCACCGTGCTTGCGCAGGTACACCGCGTTTTGCAGAAGCCGGAGATGGTCATTGGCATCTGGCGCGCAAGCCTGTCACTCAAGGAACGCGCTGAGCTGGATGAACCGACGGTGGTGGTGGCCATGCGCCAGATCAGCACCGTTTGGGCGCAACTGTTCCCAACGGAGCAGCACCGTCTTATGCGCTTGTTGATCGAGCGGGTCCAACTGCATCACGATGGCTTGGATATTGTGTGGCGGGAAGACAGTTGGCATCGCTTCCGCCGCGAACTGGAGCAGCACCCCTTCGTTGCCGAGCAACGGGCAGCCATCGAAGAAAAGCAAAACGAAACGGTATGGGAGGCAAGCGCATGAGCCCCGAGAATTTGATGCGGCGAAGCGTGGAGGTAAAGCCATCGGGCGTGCCACGTCAATACGAGGACGCGGGGCGCTCGGTGACGTTTGTGCCGCTAACCATCAAGCGTCGACATACCGCGAAGCTGCTGCTACCGCCACCGGGCTGCGAAGACGCGAGGATCACCGCCTCACTGGATTTGCCAATGATCCGCACCCTGGGCAAAGCGTTTTACTGGCAGAAGCTGCTCGACTCAGGTCAGGTGGCCAATGCCACCGAACTTGCCCGCCAACTCAAACTGGAACCCGGCTGGGTGGCCGAAGTGCTTCGCCTGACGCGACTGGCACCGGATATCGCGCAGGCCATCGTCGATGGTCGGCAGCCACGGCATCTGAATTTGCACGCGGTGCGCGGGCGGCAGGCCGAGGTGCCGGTGAGTTGGGTGGCGCAAAGAGTGATTTTTGGATTCACCGCGCCACATGGCCAGACAAGCCTTGAGAAATTTCCTGAACCTTCGCCTCGTAATACTCCAGCGCCATCTGAGCCAGCTCGTGAGGAAGGCGGCTTTTAACTGGGCTCCCCATATGATTTTCCGGTGGCGAATACGTTACCCCTCGACTTGTCACCGAAATCACTTCAAGCCGATCTGGGTGGAATTTGATTTCCAGATCGCCGTCATACACAAGGTTATCGACTTGTCCCGGGCCATTGAAAATCCCCTTGTGAATGCGGCCGCCGCCCGGGCCACCCGTAATTGTTAGGCCCCCTGACCGGTTGACCACGATCTCTTGAATCGAATGCTCGTCGGTGTTTCTTGCCTGTACGAGATAGCGCAGCAGGTCGTCTTCTTTGCGCCACCGATTTACCTCACTCAAATGCCGTTGAGCTCCACCATCAGCATGGAGCCTTTTTTCCAGCTTGTTCCATGCGCGGTCAAGATAGTGCAGGAAGTCCTTCCAGGATTTTTCATAGCCGACCATGTCGGCGGCAGATTGCATCCGCAGGAGCGCCTCACGCGCCCAGGCAAGTTCGTTCACGTCCATCACACACCCCCTAATCATTTTCGATGGCATCAATACTACTGGCATGTATGCTTTGCACACCATTGCCAACGCCGAACCGTATCCGACGAAGAAGCCGTAACTCGTTGTCATAAAAGGCGTTCTGCGTGTGCTAAACCAGCACGGTTCTCCACTATTTTTTGAGAACAGAGAGCAGAGAAGAATCGAACGGCTCAAGAAATGGGCCGAAATGGTATGGTAACTCTATGGGGTCGGCACACGCAGAATGGCGCGGAACCCCACGTGGCTTGGGGGAAAGCCAGAAACGACAAAGCCGACTGAGAACAGTCGGCTTTTGAAATTGGTGGCCTGGGACGGAATCGAACCATCGACACGCGGATTTTCAATAGCCGTACTCACGCCGAATTCAATGCGAAAGCGGGCTGTAGCAAGAAAATGTGTTCTGTGCTACAGACTGTGCTAAGCCATAAACTCTGATAACCAAAGCTCTGGCTGTATTGCATACCCGAGCCAAAACTCCTGACGCTTGGCTAAGCTACAGCGCCCATCGGAAGTTTACTTAGACAGATTACAAACCACGTCGCCTATGTACGCGGGAATGATCTCAGAGCCCTCGACTTGGTATTTGAGCTGAATGCCGTCTTGGGTTTTTAGACGGTGTCCAAACCACATGCACTCAACAATTGCTATGCGCCAGCCATCTTCGGAGTGTTTGTGCTTTTCCGTTGCCACCTCATTTACGAGGAAGGTACCACTGAATACAGCTCGTCGGTATTTGCCGGTGGCGACTTTCAGCACGGTAGCGCCGGTAACTGATTCCCACATAGTAGGCTTGGCAAGCTTACATGCAGGGGGAACACCACCCGGTGTGATGATTGGCGCGGTGCGATAAGACGACATAGGAAGCTCCTCAATAAGATGAGCTGTATCGTACTCGCATACAAGCGTTTCGAGCGTCGCGTTACTAGACGCTTGGAGCTTACGCCGCGCTTTTGGGCACCATGAATCGTTCGGTTGGTAACGTCTCGTCAGGCTCAAACAGAGGGCGCCACAGCTTTGTCTCCTCGGCAAAAGCCAGCCTAGCTTGCGCTGAAGAGCGCCACTGTATGGGCTCCTTTATCTTTGCCAGCATTGGAAACTCTCCAATTGCGGCATGACTTGCTAGGTTATTTGCTCTTGCGAGCGCCCTAGAAACCGCCACCTTCATACCACCAACTTTTTTAGCTGACCTTACCGCATCGTCAGTAGTTGATGGCATGCAAGTTGACACCAATTTCAAACGCCTCCCTATTTGATAGTAGCTAAGAGTGCCTTGAACCTTCCCCACCTTAAATGTCTTGTCCTCGGTACGCGAGTTGTAGTACTCCCTCCAGACTCTGAGGGCGACACTAGCTACATCCATACGGTTGCCCGTGTACTTGACAAGCTGCGCTTGCGCTGAGCTATGCCGCCTCACCACCCTGTCAGGCGAATCTCTTAGAAGCTGTCGTATCTGGCTGATGATGGTGCGCTCGGTGAGGTGTAGCGGTATTTCAACAAGCATGTGCTCGCTGCCATCTCGAGACAAGCGCATGTCACCTCTGTCAACCTCGCGCACAGATGGCAAATCAATCCTCTCGCTAAACAGGCTAGTACCCCTTTTCAGCCACCACTCATCAAAGGGCGCTGCGTAGACGTCGCCAAACTTGAAATAGGTGCGTCTCAAGCGCATGTCGTCTGCCACGCCCTTTTGAACACAAACAAGCCAGTAGTCCTTGCTCTGGCGCAGGTATGTCCACCACCAAAAGTATGGACTCCTCTTTGCATCATCCAGCGACGCTTGTGCATCACGGTATCTGAACCTACGCATGCCCTTTATAGCGTGTTCGCGTGCTTGGTTCTTTCGTTCGTCTGGAGCTATACGCATGCAAAATCCTACCGATAACAAGTAAAAAACATAAAACGCGTGTTAATTGTATCCTGATTATAATTTATATATGGAAGCGAGAAAAGACATGCACTTATGTCATCAAGTCCATAGCTACAAAACAATTGTTAAGTGGCAATTTCAACTTAAAGGAAATTAATCATGGCTAAAAAATCTACCGCAACATCTTCTAGTAATATCACCAAAATCACTGGCAATAAGAAAATGTTTGCAGATTTCGACAAGGCAGCTGCATTAAGCAACACCATTAACTCAACCGTCGCGAAACTGGACGCTTTAAATAAACAACGCGCGACATGGGAGTCAACGGATTTTAAAAAGGCAAATGATGGCTTATACCGCTTGCTTGCTGAGTGCCTTGATATTTACTGCACACAATTCAAAGATGCAGAGCCTACGGTTCGCAAAGAGCTACGCCAAGCACTTGCTGCAAATTTAAAAGCAGCTGGTGTTAAAGTTCAAAAGAACACAAATGCTATGACAATGATAATTCGCAGTGTTTTTTCATCTGATCGTAAGCGTGCGCACGGATACTCTTACGTATTAATTGCTGCGATTAGCCATGAAGTATCACCCGCAGACTTACCGAATTTTATTATTAATGCCGGCGGCATTGAAGAGATAAAGAGAAAAATGGTAAAGAGCGAAGAAGCAATTGCTCGCTCTGAAAAAGTACAGTCTATAACATCTGAGGTTGCCGAATCGATTGATTTGGCGATTATTAATCCTTTGGCTGAAATTTCGATGCCTCAAGTTATAGGCGAGTATGCTGTTTTGATTGGCAAACCCAGCAGCAATGGAATGGTAAGCATCGTTGGTGTTCTTTCAGAAGCGAACGAAGCTATCGTAAAAGCTCTGATTCAGAAAATTGCGAAACAGCAAATCGCAGCGCAAGCCGCTGCAGCAGTGGCGCTAGAAGCTTCTACGCAAGAGAACGACATGCTTGCACATGCAGCAAAAATAAACTTGAACACCGCTGAAGCAGCAAACAAAGTAACTTTTGCTGCAGCAGCGTAACGTAAATAGACGCTTGGCGTATTCATACGCCTGCGTTCAATAACTTAATTTTTAAGGAATTTTATATGTCTGATTTTAATGAATTCTCTCCCGTAAGTATTGATGATATTATATACCTCAATGAATCAACTAGGTTTCGTATTAGCGGCTACAAAAAGGGCTTGCTAAATGGAAATATTATTCTATTCGGAACAAATGGAACGGGCAAAACAACTTTGGCACACCTTTTGCCAGAAGCAATAAGCGGGGGTAAAGCGATTGTAGAAAACCTAACCATATCTGAACTCTTATCTCGAAAAGACATGAGCGACTATATAGCTCGGAATGCTTCGCTAGCACGACTGGCGAAGGGAAAGTATTACATCATTTCAGACGAGTTCGACAAGCTTGCGAAGAATCCAACCGACTTATGGCTAGTTTTGGACAAATACTCGGATTACATCATGATGATAATAACTACAAATGAACTTCATAATATTCATAAAAGCTTACGCTCGAGATGTGAACTCATTGAGATGCCAGCACTCAAAGCCATCGATTTTTATCCGCGTGCAGATAATATTTTGATTGCTCAAGGCATTACCTTACCGCGTGCGCAGCTGATGACGTATTTGAAGAAAAAGGAGCACGCTGGGGATATACGCGGATACATGCGATTAGTGAAGGAGCTAATATTTTTAACTCAGTCTAATTTTCCATTACCGCCTTGGAAGCCCAACATCGCTTCACCTCCAGTACTGCGCGTTGTGAGTGTCCCGTAACTCGACGCTTTAACTGCCCTGCACCACAACGTGCGGGGCTTTTTTATACCAGCTCTACAGCTGCACGCAACACAGCAGGACTTGCGTCGATATAACGCATAGTGACAGCTGGACTTCTATGCCCTGCCAGCTCCATCAGAACCCTCACCCCCACACCTTTGTCAGCCAATCCTGTGATGTAGCTGCGCCTGCCGCTGTGACTTGTTGCCCCCACAACACCCGCTGCCTTGTACATGTGGTGAAAGTACTGGCAAAGCGTGTTTGCGCTAAATCCATCACGCGGTTTTTTCTGTGTGGGAAACAGTGCATACGCAGCAGCCGGTGTATTGAGCACAGCGCCCAATGCCTGCTGGTTGCCAAAGCGCTCAGACAAGTACTGTTCAAGCAGCGCCTGCAGCCGCTTGGGTAGCAGCACCGTTCTGGCATGTGCGCCCTTGGTTTGCTCCGCGCTTAGTCGAACGTCAGACTTGACTACACCGTCGCCACTTACTACATCCTGCAAGCGCAGCGCTGCAACCTCACCAACACGCATGCCGGCTAAGTGCGTCATCAGCACCATAGCTTTGTTGCGTGCGGCATGTTTGTGCGCTGCGCAGTACAGCAATACCTTTCGCAGCTCCTTGTCCGTCAAAACCTTTGCTTGTGCCATTTTTAACCTCTAAATCAAAGAAAACATGCTGCAAAGTCTGTAGCCTTTGATTAGGTAGAGCAACCGGTTTTTCTTTTTGGAAAACCTTCAATGATTTCAAGATGAACAACGCAAACCAAAGGTAATTACGAAAAGCTTTGGTTCTGGTGTGTCGCCAAAATACGATGAACAACACCTGTTCGGTTGACTGGATTTGATGACGACTGCAGACTAAATAATGAGAACTCGTAGCTGTTGTTCGCAGCCAAAGTCAGCGATGAAAAATCATGGATTGTTTGGCACATCTCCTAGCGATTTATCCATACATGAAATCATCAGTGATGGAGCGAACGACTGTTCGCTGTGCATTCGCATTGCGCCTATCGCTTCGCTCAGCGCCATGCTCTGCACTTTTACAAATAAGCAAAAAATGAGAAGAGCTGTTAAGTTCGAACAGCTCGCCAAAGAGCTGTGAGATGCATTGGTTTCATTTAGATTAGATTGCGCCCATACGACGGCTATGACACGAGGATTAACCTGGTGCCATCGCCGCCGTTATGTGTGCCTCATTTGAGTTGAGTTGGTTCACACGAATGCAAGAGAGTTTTAAGGGAGACGAATGTATTGAAACTCCCGGTTGCATTACGCAACCACTCTGCGGCTCACAGTAGTTCTGCTGCCCTTACACCGACAACAGCTGTGCGGGCTCATTAGCCGTCATATTACAGCCCGCGTTTTTGCCATTTGATAGACGAGCGACTTACTCGTTGATTGACATGATGAATTGCCTTAGCGGTGCGCCTTCGACAGTTTCGAAAACTTACGCTGTGCCTGCTTTGTTATGTTCATCACTTTAAAGCACTGCCCTTGAGTAATCCTATTGCGTACTTTGACAGTACGTGTTGCCTTGAGAAAATTGTTCAGCGTTTGCGCCTGATTTTGCTCAAGTAGATGCGCAAAATTTTTCAGCGTATTGGTTGCCAGTTTGGTAGCTTGGAACAGCTCTGCTGTGCCTACATAAATGTGGGCAACATTGATACCGTTCTTTGCGAACCATCGATTTGTCTCTTCGACTTGTTTTGTTTCTTTGTAGTGCATAACTTTATTTAGTCCATCTATGAAAAACTTTGAAAAAAATAAAGCTGCTCTATCAGTGAAGCCATTTAAGTCGAAAAAAGCCGGAATCTCTGTGGTTTGAAAATGACGTTCGAGTGCTGTTTCCCGTGCATAAATACTTTTATACAAAGGAGAAGTTATGACTTTTGAACAGAGACTTTATGAGCAGGTACGCCAAGTGCTACCAAACACCACCACCAGAACTTTTAGCCGTGATTGCGGCATGAGCGAGAACTACTTGTGCAGCATCCAAAACCAAGGGTTGCAGTTATCAACTGCTGCACTGCTGCACCTAGCTGAAACCATGGAGCACAGACAAGCATTGGGGCAGACAAGCAAACCCATTGAAGAGATACTGAAACTACTCGCCGATGAAGTAGCTGCTAGAACCAACAACATCAACAGTGCAAGCATCACAGTGCAGCGTCTCATAGCAAGAGCTATCGCCACAACTGCTTATCAGCGGGACTGTGCTGTGAACTTGCCAGCAATCAGCATGGGATGGTTGTAGTGCGTGCGGCGGAGTTCATTGATGAGCAACAAACTGCCCAGCAGAAGTCACCAGCGCAGCAGCGCTTGGAAACTCTGCGTCAGCAAATCAAAATGACACAAGCTCAAGTCAAACGCGAACGTGCGCAGCAGTCAGTACGCAAAGCACAGCAGCAGATGAGTGATGCGCTTAAAATCTCTTAAAATTTACTTTTTTAAGATTCCTCGCGCCACCTCGCAATACTCATGGGAGCTATCAATATGCACTTGTGGAAATCATTAAGTACAAAAATTTTCCCGTTGCTCATAGCCACCTCCCTCCCACTTCCGCTGGTAGCTCAAACTTTTACCCCTGAAAAGTGGGGCATAACAGCATCATGCTTATACGAGGCAGCCGCAATAAGAGACGCACCGATAACCTACTGCTCGAAAAGTAAAAATGAAAACGACAGAATTGATATTGTTCTAGAGCGTGAAGGCTTTAAGCTAACACAACCTCAGTATCGATTCACGCGGCTAGCAAGCAACGATAGTCAGGAAAATTCTGACTTACCAGAACAAATATCTATAACCATTCCGACATTTGAAAAGTTGCGCGGAGGCAAGTACTTTGCGCCGCTTGAAATCACGGTTAACACGGGAGGATCAGGTTGGTTTTCGTCAATTAGCTTCGTAGTCATTACCCCTATTCAAAAAACTATTGAACCAATCTACACCAAGTATGTAGGAGATCGGTGCAATGACGGTTACGCAGAATTCGTGAGTAAGTCATTTGACGATAGAGGCGTGATTTTCCGCTTCCGTACCGCAATGACGCCATTTAGATTGCTCAACCCAACTGATGAAACGGACTGGCGACGCTTGGTGCTAGCGCAAATGCTACAGGGCTCATCAAAAAATTCAGACGAGAAGAAGTTCCCAAATCCAAAAACACTTAATGGATGGCTACCATACGATGACATTGCAAATAGTGCTTCGTCATGCATTGGCTGGATAAACAAGGAAGTGCACCTCAAGCGAAAGATGAAAAGTATCACAGGTGTATCCATCAGTCCTGCTGAGATTAAAAATTTTGAGCCTCAAAACGCGATGGAAAAATGCTCCTTCAAAGTAATAAGGAGTGCGCTCAACTTCGAGGCAGACAGAGCCAAGCTACAGACGTTTTCCATAGAAAAGTGGCAAGAGGTACTGAGCCGTATTGAAGCTTCGTGCGCTGAAGAAACGCCTCGCTGAGTAGTCGTCGCAGTCTCCTCAAAATAAGACTTGGACTTGAATAACCAACCGTCACGTACCAATATTCAACGAAGGTTGACTGCCTAGGCGATGGCTATAGATTGACACGTGCTTTAACAACTTCAAAGGACAAGCACATGGCAACACTCACACTCAACACCACCGCTGTACCAGCATCTCTGGCTAAACTAAACATGTCGGATGTTAAGAAGCCCACACAGCTTCCAGCTGTTCAGATGCGCAGAAACAAGCTCAGCAACAAGCTATGGGAGCAGGTGCAGCTGGCAACCGCCATGGCTAATGGCACCGCGTATGCCCCCACTCACACCCGCACAGTGACTGACAAGCAAACTGGCGAGCGCAAGACAGTTGAACTAATCAAACGACTAAAGCCTTGGTGGTTTACTGCTGCTGACGGCACGCTGTGCCTGCAGGTGCGCTATGGCGTGCAGGTGATTAAGATCGCCAAGGGCAAGAACACCATAAACTTGGCTAGTAGCGGGGAGCTTGTACCCACGCTTAACTTGATTAAGCAGGCGGTGGAAGCTGGTGAGTTGGATAAGTTACTAGCGACTACAGCAAGTGTGTCATGTTCTAGGCATATGACACCGGTTAACGTTTAGCCCCTGGAATAGATATTATTTTTACTTCCCCATCCACAAGCCCAAACCATATATTTCCATCAGCAATAAAGTTACCCATATAATTGAAGTAACCACAGATCGGCTCCGCCTCTTGAATACTAACAATAGCATCCGCAGTAAAAAGCTGCGAAATATTTTTTGTTTTCAATTGATTCTTCGATGGTCCCATTATTAAAGGACGTTGTATAAGTGCTTCTAATTTCAGGGAATTTCCATTTCTAAAAATTTCGATAGCCTTGCTGGATGTAGCCCACCATTTAGCCGCTTCAATCCTGTCCTCTCGTTTATCCTCATCAATGCACGCTTTTAGGGTATATGCATTTACTGCTTTCGGAATAAGAAGGAAGCAAAAAAATATGGCATATAAATTATAATATTTCAAAATACACCCTCAATTTTAATTAATTTATCAAAGTACATTTCTGCATCAATTGGACTATTTAACCGTGCTAATTTAGATAATGAAATTTTATCAATACAAGATATTGAGTTTTGTCTTGCAAAAATCAAAGCCGGGTTTGTAAAACCATTCACCGAAATAACAGCACCGTAATATTTCAAAATTAGCCCCTTGGCTTTCCTATCCGCTACCACACCAACCAACTCTCTAATAGTTGAAACAGAAACCTTTCCTTCCCAACCCTTACATTGAATTAAATATACATCATTGCTGGCTCGTTGAACAACAATATCAATACCTCCATCAGCAGATTTAGGAGTCCCGGTCGCTAGTATATTCTTTTTCTTCAACAGTGATATTACAGCGTCCTCTAGCTTCACCCCCCTCAAACTACTCCACCACTCCTGCCCAATCATCTCTTGCAGATAAAGATCGTCCAAAACCTTGCTCAGTATCGATATCTTTGTATTAAGCTTATCAAGGAAAACATTTATATCACCATTCAATTTTTTTACGCTACCATACCTTTTAAAGTAAGCACCACTGTAGACTATGTGGCTATTTACTATCCGACTACCCTCTGATGCTGAAGATTTCAATAAATCGTCTGACTTTTTTTCAAAGAATAGAAAAATGAGAAAAATCGAAATAAAATAGATATAGATATAAAATTTTATTTCTGAGGTATTAATGTATGAATCAAAGAAATCACTGAACTGTGCCGCAATATAACACGCCAAAAAAGGCAAAAAAACATAAGCAACCGCAGCGCCTCCATTTTCGTTAAGTATATTATTTTGCAACTTTTCAATACGGGATTTCAACATAATGAGTGAAGCACGCTCTTTTTCTTTTTTACTAATTTGATCGCCTGGTGATTCAATCATAAATTTCTAGTACTAATTTATTTCACAAAGTATCGGGCTAACAATATCATCAATATAAATATCTTTAGAGTTATTTATATTTGACCATTTCTCTAATCTACTATTTTTCTGATGGCTTCCAAATACAATTTTAGTTTTCTTTGTAATGAAATTGAAACTTCGCTCTTCATAATCACCTGTATTTCTACTTATCTCTAATTTATCAAATCCCACAAGCATCAAACGATTATCCACCAGCTTAAATGAATACTTACATTCATGCGTATCCCATGAGCCAGCAGATAAAAAGTATTCCAAGCCTATTTTCAATATTCCCTTATTGCTTATTTCCAACAAAACCAAAGGTTCAGTTTGATACTGCTCCGTTGCTACAGGAATGAAGTTTTTATATATAATTACTTTACTGCCATTCAATTTTTTATCATTAAAAGAAATATATAAGCTTCTTTTACCATCGTCATTACCGCTATTTACGTATACATCATCAGCAACACCATCGAAATTTATATCGCCTTTTATACGCCTAACTTCATCTGGGAGCGCAGTAGCAGCAAAACAATTGATACCTAATTGCACGGAGATAAAAATTAAGGACTGAAAAAATTTATTCACTGTTTTTACCTAAGTTCTAACAAACCGCCTACCCGCTATCTGCCTAGCTTTCTGTGCAGGCTTCAAGTGTCCGTAGTGCTGCTCAATCATCTTAACGCTTGTACCCATTTGCTCTGCAAGAGTATAAACATCCATAGCGTCGTTGAGTATCGAGAAATGTGCGTAGGTGTGGCGCAGGCTGTATAGGCTGCGGCGCTCTTTGACGGGTTTGTCCTTGTCCAAACCACTGTCACGCATCAGCTGCCTGAATGTTGCCGCCAGCGACTTGGTTTCTTCCCCACTGCGCAGCCTGAACACTTTGTCTTGGCACTTGCTTTTCAGCAGCTTGTCAAAATCCATCTTTGCCAGCTCAGGAAAGCGCGACTGGATGCGCTTTAGGTAGTCCTCAGTGGCGTGGCGGTTGATCAAGGTTCGCTTGCCAATCTTGCCCTTGACGGTGAACTGTATGTAGCGCTCACCATCCGACTTTATCCACTCAATATCGCACCACCTCAAGCCCAACGCTTCTGTGCCGTGGCGCATACCTGAGTTAGACAGCACCAACACGTAGTCCCTGAGCAGCTCTCTCATCTCAACAGACTTGGGTTTGTTGATGCGGCTAACCCAAGTGGGCATAAACCCCGTCAAGCTCTTGTATTCGCTCAAACTGAACGCTTCGCGTGCTGTGCCCTTTTTGCCATTGTTTTTCATCACCGGTATTTGCTGCTTGTGGATATAGCCACGCTCCAGCGCTGTGTCATACACCCGGTTCAGTGATGACGTGTGATTGGTTACGGTGCTGGCTGCAGGCACCCTGCCCAGTTTCGTTGTCCGCCATGCATCAAACGCTTTGAGTTCTTTGTAGCCAATGGTGTTGATGGCGTACTTGCCAAAAAATGGGATTAAGTACCCTGTTATTGCCTGTATGTACGTGTGGTACACCACCTTACCTACGCCCGCTTGTAGCTGCCCATTGAGCTCGTCTAGGGTTACTCTGGCAATAGCGTCAAAGCGCTTGCTGACAACGGGAATATTCTCTGCACGCAGGAAGCGTGCTCTGTCGTAGGCTTCAGTGGCGGTTTTACCCGCGTAGTCCACATTTTTGTGCCCAGTGCTGATGCGGTGCCATTTGGCATCGTTTAGCTTGAAGCGTGCTTGCCAGCGAGCGCTTGCGCCACGCTTGTAAAGGACAACTTCACCGTCGCGTAAATAGACGATTGAGGGGGATTTTGTGTCTGCAGCAGCTGCTTTAGGGGGCATTTTTGACTAACTTGAAACCTAAGGTTTTAAGTCTACTGTCAAAATGAAAAGTGTGCTACGACTGTGCAAAGGAAAACCGTAGCACACTTTCGTGCGCTACGGCTTATAGGGTGGTGGCCTGGGACGGAATCGAACCATCGACACGCGGATTTTCAATCCGCTGCTCTACCAACTGAGCTACCGGGCCAAGCTTG
>Ga0209491_10007511_pt1 | contig 14367 bp, 10 predicted proteins | sample BON02_FD_187213 | JGI IMG/M metagenome (GOLD analysis project Ga0209491, IMG submission 187213) | Freshwater microbial communities from Lake Bonney liftoff mats and glacier meltwater in Antarctica - BON-02 (SPAdes) (version 2) | ecosystem: Environmental > Aquatic > Freshwater > Ice > Glacier... | reverse complement strand
TAATTTTGATACCCTTATAGTTTACAGAAACGTTCTTTGAAACGATGGTAATACCACGTTCACGTTCAAGATCATTGCTATCCAATATCAGATCCCCGGTTTCCTGATTATCACGGAACAAATTAGTTTGGTGTAAAATTTTATCAACCAATGTAGTTTTACCGTGGTCGACGTGAGCGATGATCGCTATATTCCTTATTTTTTGCATTAAAAAATTACTCTTAAATTTTTTGCAAAGGTACTGTTTAATAAGGAGATTTTTATGAAATGTGCCAATTCAGAAGGGTGAAGGCTTCATAATTAGAGTGGGTTTATGGAAAGAAGGGCTTTCCTGCAGCAATTGAAGAAGCTTAAGGGCAGATTTTACCTTCAATTCCGGATAAATTAAGATTTAAAATAATTTCATTACTCTTTAGAATTTACCCTAGCCTGACTGTACCTTATTAGATATTTTGTAGCTTTGATATATGGACTATCAACTGATTATGGTAATTCTGTTATTCCTTCTGGCTATTATTTACATGAGCCGGATGGTATACAAGAGTATGAACTCTAAAAAGGGTTGTGCTAGTAATTGCGGTAAATGTTCTGCCGATTTCAGTGAGATTAATCTCCCGGATTCAGGAAAAAACTAATGCTTCTTTAATTTTTCTCGATCAAACAAACCGCATAAGCCACCAAGCCCTCTTTTCTGCCAATAAATCCCATTGTTTCATTCGTTGTTGCTTTGATGGATATATCTTCTTCACTAATCCCGGCTGCTTGAGATATCTTAATTTTCATTTCAGGAATATGAGGGTTTATTTTCGGGGCTTCAAGGCACAACATTGCATCAATATTACCCACATTCCAACCTTTCTCATTTAGCAATTTGACACATTCTGCTAAAAGAATTAGACTACTAATCCCTTTCCAGCGATCATCTGTATTTGAAAAATGATACCCAATGTCGCGCAGGTTTGCTGCACCCAGCAACGCATCACAAATGGCATGGACCAGAACATCAGCATCAGAATGCCCGAAAGCACCTGAATAATGTTCCAATTTAACTCCTCCTAAAACAAAGGGATGATTTTCAACTAATTGGTGTACATCGAACCCAAATCCAACCCTGATCTTCATTAAACTATTTTTCGAAATTGAATACCAGTGAAAAGCGCAGCGTCTGTGCTAATGGACTGGTTTGCTGATTTGCCAGCAAATATGCAAAATCAAGATTGAATACATTGTATTTTAAGCCTGCGCCGAGTGTAAGGTACCTTCTGTCGCCTTTTGTTGGAGCTTCATAGAAATACCCAGATCGAAGGGCAAATTGCTTATTGTACCAGTATTCTGTTCCAAGAGAGAAACTAATCTCACTTAATTCTTCAGAAAAACCACCAGGTGCATCACTGAAAGAACCGAAAATTGCGGAAGGAACAGAACGGTCTGGATCCTTCCCATCAGTAATATTTCCATTTATATCCCTGATGGGACTGGTTGGGACAAGCAGTTTGTTCATATCAAGTGCAAGGGTAAACTGATTCAAGTCATCAAGAAGAAAAGTTGTAGCTGCGCCAAGTTTCATATTTGCCGGAAGAAATGACTTAGACCCTCCGTTTGAATAACTCATCTTTGATCCGATATTGGACAGGTTCAAACCTAAAGCTAGCTCTGCATCCTTGCCCAACAAAACTGTACCTGTTTTATAATACGCAGAGGCATCTGCAGCAAGAGCAGTTGCAGGCTGTATATCTTGTCCATTAAACTGTCCGTTACTTAAACTTGAACGGATATATCTTAAGGCGGTTCCAAGAGAAAATCCATCTCCGAACTTTCTTGAAAAAGAACCCTCGACAGAAAATTCATTCGGACTATATACTCCAATGTCATTTTGACTATTATCTGTCAATTGTATGGAACCATACGAAAAATACCTTAATGCTCCTCCAATGGTATTCCTCTCATCTAAACGATGATAAATCGTTAAGAAGCCCAAATCAACATCCGGAACCAGATTCCGAAGCCAGGGAGTATAAGAGACAGCAAGACCGGTGGGTTTATCAAGAAAAGCGAGCTTAGCAGGATTCCAGTGCATGGAATTTGCATCTGGTGAAATTGCAACACCGACATCACCCATTGCTCCAGACCGGGCATCGGGTGTTATCAGTAAAAACGGAGCCGCTGTTTGGATAGTATTGGTTCGCTTTCCATCAGACTGAGTAGGCTGTGACATAGCCAAGGCAGGTACACAGACAATAAAAACGATAAAATAACTACAAAACGAGAGTTTGTTAACCATTAATTTTAAAAAATCACTCAAATCTATACTTTACAGTGTTTTAAATATAGCTATTAAAAAGAATTAATTTTCAAATAATCCGGAGAAATTAATCGAAAAACTAAATTTTCTTTTCAATCATTATACGTGTAATTTCAATTCATAGTCTTCGTAGTTATTTAATTTCAACTTTCTAAATCCTTAAAAAAGAGACAGTAGAATAAAATAATAAGAACTATACAACGTTTAGAAAGTAATTAACGTATATTGAGTTGTAACCTTATGCAAGCTTTTTTCGTTTGATGATGAAGGAACTCCCAATTCATTATTAAAGAAAAAAATCCATTGGGGATATAAGTCCAATTTTGTACTTTTAAAAAATTTATGCTCCAATTACATCGAATAGTAATGAATCGAATTTCAATATATTCTTTAGCAGTCCTAATGCTTCTTGGGATCTTCTCATCCTGCAATAAAAAAGCAAAAACAGGCCAGTCTTCTAAAACCGGTATGGCTTATAATAATAAGTACAACGGGGGATTTGAAGTCAACAACAAAGTAAAGGCCGGCCCAGGACCGGGTTTGATCGCCATTGAAGGTGGTACTTTTGTTATGGGTGGAAGTTTAAACCAGGATTTAGGATATGAGTTTGATAATGTGAGACGGAGGGTAACCGTAGCATCTTTTTATATGGATGAAACTGAAGTTTCAAACGTCGACTGGCTGGAATATCTTTACTGGATCAGACGTAATTATGCTAATGATGCCGAATATTATTACAATGCATTACCCGACACACTTGTTTGGAGACAACCTCTTTCTTATAACGAACCCTATGTAAATAATTACCTCCGTCACCCGGCATTTCAGGACTATCCGGTAGTTGGGGTAACATGGGAACAGGCAAATGCCTATTGTGAATGGCGAACCGATCGTGTTAATGAAGAGATATTAAGAAGTAAAGGTTATTTAATCGACTATAAAACTCTAACAGGCGGTGCGGGTAAACCAGGAACTGCTACTTCAGTTTCAACTTCTGCTGATCCTTTCAACACAGATATTTACCTTAACGGGCAGTATCGCGGTGAAGGAATTGACGGGAAAAAGATGAAAAAGGATCTGAATCCCAGTGCAGTAGCAAGCGGAACAACTGCCAATTCAAAAGGCGTTGTCAGACCAGTTCGTTTGGAAGATGGGGTATTAAAACAACCCTATCGTTTACCAACTGAAGCAGAGTGGGAATATGCTGCATTGGCTTTAGTAGGAAACACTGAATATGAAAACATTGCCGATGGCAGAATATATCCCTGGAATGGTTTAGGAGTAAGGTCTCCTAAAAAACGTACTCAAGGTTTGATTCTAGCCAACTTCAAGCGTGGAGAAGGTGATAATATGGGAACAGGCGGATACCTTAATGATAAGGCAGATATTACAGCTCCGGTAAGAAGTTATGTACCAAATGATTTCGGCTTATATAATATGGCAGGAAATGTAAATGAATGGACAGCTGACGTTTACAGAAAATTAAGTTTTGAAGATTTCAATGATTTCAACCCGTTTAGGGGAAATGAGTTTGTGAACAAACGTTTATCCGACAGAGATAAGGGTATCTATGCCAAAGATAAATATGGCCGCCCGATAAAAGATCCGGCTAAAACAGGCAAAAAACAAAAATGGGCTGAATTACAAAATGATGCCGCAGCTGTTGATTCATCTGCCATTGCAGGGAAGCCATATAACCCTGATTTCCGGGGTCATCTAGATACTGTTGTTACCGACCTTTACGGAATTACCACGCTTGTAAATGATCGCTCAAGGGTATATAAAGGCGGATCATGGAATGACAGGGCTTACTGGCTAAATCCTGCTACCAGAAGATTTATGCAACAAGATGAAGCAAGTGCAGAAATGGGTTTCCGCTCTGCAATGACTCTGGTGGGCGCACCTGAAATTATGACAAAGGGTAAGCCACATTTTAGCCAGCCTAAATCAAAAGCGCAGAGTAAATCAAGATAGAAAGCTAAGAGCTAAAAGTAGAAAGCCTCAAATGATAGTCATTTGGGTTTTTTTATTTCTAAGGGTAATGGGTGAATAAACAATTTTCCTAATTATTTCAGATTAATTTATTGCTCCTGAATTATTTTAGTATTCAAAAATTATAGGCAAGACTCGTCCAAAGACTTCTTCCAACTGAATTAATACCACTGCCATGTGTACGATAGTCGGCATTGAAAAGATTCTGAGCACTTAATCTTAACTGAATACTTTTCAAAGAATATCCTGAATATACATTTAACACTTTCCAACCAGGAGTACCGCCAACTGGAATCCTGTTATCATCTTTATCACCTTGGGCCAGACGTTCCTGTTTGTCAGCCCAGCCCAGCTCAGCTTTCATATAAAATTTATTCATTTTATATTTCACTGAAATATTGCCATTAAAAGGAGGTACTCTCCTAAGTGGCTCTCCTTTGGATATGTTCCTCCCATGATTAAATGAAGCAAACATATCAAAGAATAAATTCTGTGAAGCCTGAAATTCTGCGAAACCTTCCAGCCCTTTAATTACTGCATTATCTGTATTTTCTTTTATGTAAACCTTATATCCATCAATTACCTGGCTTGTTTGAACTCTGTTAATCAAATCACTCAACTTATTTCGATAGAATGCAGTACCAAAACTAAAATTCTCTGAAAAGTATTTATAACCGATTTCTGAATTATAACTTTTTTCAGGCTTAAGAGCATAAGCTGGAATCTCATATCTGAAATCCACAATACCCAGGGTTCCCATATCGTCGATATTTGGTGCACGGTAACCGGTATTAAACAAGGTATACATATGATGCTTACCAACGGAGTAATTAAGTCCTGAGTTCCATACGAATGCACCGGGGTTAATTTTCATTTGGCCAAGATCTTTATCCAAAATCGTAGCCCGCAACCAGTTGTATCTTAGTCCGCCTTCAATATTAAAGTTACCAAGCGTAAGGTGATGGAGTGAATAAACTGAAGTATTTGAATAAAGTGAATTATCGGGATATAAGCCTCTCTGAGTTGTGATTAATCCGCTCTGCGTATTTCTTATGTTCCGGATACTGTTGACCTTGTCTCTGTAATATTCTAAACCACTATTAACCGTCCAGTTCTCTTTAAGATCAGAGAAAACCTCAATGCCCAAATTTGAAGTTTTGATATTGTCTCTTTCCAAACTAATAGATTGACTGGAGTTTTTTTGACTGTTTCGTTCTTCTATCGTTGCGTTTAAGGATCCTGTAAAATCTATTTTACTGAAAATCGATGAACCCTGGTCAATACTGTATTTCAGGTAAGTGAGATTCCTGCCCTGAAGCCCCATTTTATTACTACTGAAATTCTCCAGTTGTACCTTATGATATACATCTACATCCGTTTGTTGTACGAACTGATTGGCAAGAATAAGTTCGGAATTGTTAGAAATCCTGAATTTGAATTTTAAACTGGCATCCGACTGGGAATAACCGGATGGGGATTGTCTGCCGGTAGTGTCACCTCCAATCAGATCCCCAAAATTCTTTTTTCCTAAAATTCCTGAAAGAACCATTTTATTAGTGGAATAGTATAACTCAGTGCTACCTGATTGCTCCATATTACCGCTTCCATATCTTCCCGAAACACTTCCATTGAAGGAATTTTCAGTGGAATATGCAGGATCCTTTGTAAAAATCTGTATAACACCACCTATGGCATCAGAACCATATTGAACAGAACCACTCCCTCTTAATACTTCAATCTTATTGACAGAAAATGGATCTATTGTATTCAAATATTGATTTGGGCCGTATCTGAATGTGGAATTATTTAATCTAATCCCATCAATGAGAATCAATGTTTGGTTACCGGTTAGACCCCTGACAAAAGGGGACCCTCCCCCATGATTAGTTTTTTGAACAAATACACCCGGAATTATATTTAAGGATTCAGGAACAGTGCGTGGAATATTTTCAGATTGTGCCGGAAGATTTAATACTCCGGAGGCAAAAGGTAGACGAAGAGAAGAAGTATTCCGCCGAGATGCCGATAAAATTTGAACCTCTGGAATAGCCCCAGTTTGATGAATAAGGAATATTTCAAAATTAAGGTCTTCATTATCAAGAATCAAAGTGTCTTGATAGGGCACATAACCAACATAGCTCGCTTTAATGGTGTATGTTCCTGATTTAATGTTTTGAAAATTAAATCTTCCTTTCTCATCCGTTGCAGCAACTGTTGAGCTTGGCCCCTCAAGCCTGATACTCACCCCCATCAAGCCGTCTTTTGTATTCTGTATATATATTTTCCCTCTTATACTCTGTCCGTAAAGACTTGCAGACAGAAACAAAATGGAAAGAGAAATAATTATTCTCGACATAATTAATAAAAAATAGCAGTTAGAAATGATTTGGTGGTTTAGCGACGATTAATCATCATCTCCCTTTTTTTGTTCGAGCTTTAGAAATGCACTTCTGCGGGGAGCCGGCATAACAGAATCCTCACCCTTAACTGATTTCCAAACCACTTCGTTCAAATCTAGGTCAGGCGCAGCATCTTCCCTTGCAAAGTTCCATTCCTGTGAACGCTCAGCACTTTTATTCCATGCGGTATTGCGTTGTTCTAAGTCAACATTAGAAGGCTTCACTTGGTATGGTCTGAGATCCGGTATTGAAGTAAAACACTCAGACATTGGAACAGCAGCTGCATCATACTGGCTCATCGGCGGCAAACCTAAGATCAACTCCATGGTTCTAAGCATTCCGGAAGTAGAATACATCGTACTGTTTACTGAATTCCGTTTGGTATAAGGACTAATTACAAATGCAGGTGAGCGGTGTGCATCCACATGATCGGGGCCATTCTGAGCATCATCTTCCAGAACAAAAATTGCTGATTCTTTCCAGATGCTGCTATTTGAAATATGTTCCACAAGCTGACCTAATGCGAGATCATTATCAGCTACCTGAGCTGTAGGACTTAGTTTTCCTATTCGTTGTCCACTGGTATGATCATTCCCGATTCGGATGGTATTGAACTTTGCAACTGCGTTAATTGCCAGCAATGAATCGAAATCAGATTTAAATGCAGTGATTCTGTCAATATCCTTAATATCCAAATTATAAGGAGGGAATTTAGTTGCAATATTACCAATAAGCGATTCTGTTGTTGCGCCGTCTTTAGTAACAAACTGCCCGTAACTACGGTAACTTATTCCTGCACGCTTGCAATAATCCCAGATATACCCATCACGTGGGTAAGCTATTTTGCGGCTACCCTCGTAATCATAGGTACCACCCCTGCTTCCGTAGCTGGTTGGCCATGTTTTTTCGGTATAGTCGGTTGCATAAGCAGCCATGCTCCAATTATGCCCGTCGGCACTAACCTCAGCATCTACATAAAAGTTGTCAAGCAGAACAAACTCCTTTGCCAAAGCATGGTGATTGGGTGTCACTTTTTCGGGGAAGATACAAAGCTGAGGGTCTCCGTTACCTTCCTTTATATCTCCAAAAACCTGATCATAAGTACGATTTTCCTTAATTACATAAAAGACATATTTAATCGGAGATTTACCACCCTGAATATTGGGAACCGGATTATCTTTAAGTCCTTTTGAAAGAGTTTCAGTTTGCTTATTATAAGGTGTGTTCGCATAAACCTGTTTGGAAAATGATTCCAGTTTTGATTCACCCGGCTGGTCGATAATCGAAAGTGTTCCTTTAAAAAGTCCACCTATATATTGAACCTCCTTTTGCTCAGTGATACCGGTATGCACCCCACTATTATCGGTCTTTTTTACAGGTTGAGGACCATATGGGTTAGCCATTGAGTTAAATCCCTTTCCATTTGAAACAAATATTTTTTTTCCAGCTACCCGCACATTTGTTGGATACCATCCTGTGGGAATAAAACCCTTCGCGCGGCTTTTTCCTATTATAGAAACATCAAAAACTGCAAGACAGTTATTATCAGCATTGGCTACATAAAGTATTTTTTCATCTTCTGAAAGGGCAAGCCCGTTAGTTGTTGAACCTGTCAGTCTGGTAGGGTAAAGAGCGGTAGAAATAACTTCTATCACCTTTCCGGCTTTTGTATCAATCACAGAAACTGAGTTATCATTTGCATTGGCTACAAATAGATATCTGCCATTAATGTTCTGAATTATTTCATTGGGGTGGTTCTCTGTGAATATCTCTGCGCTTACACGATTTGTTTTTGTATCATAAATGGCGAGCTTATCTGATCCCCAGAGTGAGATGTATAGTTTACTCTTATCAGGTGATAAAAGACAATCATAAGCTTCAGAACCAAGATTCACTTTATGTAAAAGTTTCTTTGTTCCGAGATCAAAAACGTACAGCGAATTATTCTCTTTCGTTACAGTATATAGCCGCTTCCCGGCATCATCAACTTCCAATCCGGTTGGACCAATCTTTTCGGTTGGCCAGCTTTTTCCAAGCACAAGTGTGTCTGCAGCGGCCAACTTTCTGTTAACAATTGGATAAATCAGAATGATATTATCATTTGCACCTGATGCATATAACTTTTTTTCATCAGCACTGAACTTAAGCCCATACCAGGCCTTTCCAATTGGCTGTTCATGGAGTAGCTTTTCAGCTTGCGGATCAATTAATTGGATACTATGCTTGCTCTGCCCGTTATTGGTTACAGCCATCAATCTTTGAGATGGAGATATTTGAATATTTAGTGGCAGATCACCTAATTGCATTGAGCGTCCGGCCGGACTTAATGACCAGCCATTTGGCAGGAGCACTTTTGAAGGATCATTGCTATTCGGAACTGTCTGAGACATGGCATTTGTCGACAGGATTAACAAGCAGATAATCAATGGATTAACAAAGCACATGTTCTGGATTCTTTTTATAAAATTCATGGGGGAAATATTTATAGTCTAAGTGTTCAAAAACGATTAGCTGCTTTTTACAATGTTCTATAAAAGAACTCTGTTAATGTGAACAATACATTAAGGAAATATGACCATTAAAATATCAGCACAAAACAATTTTAATGCGCTGAAAGAAATTTGAATTAAATGTCAAAACACATAGGATAAAAAGACAATTAGCACTCTATACCACCTATTACAAAACGTATAACTTAAAACGTATAACGTATAACTTAAAACGTATAACGTATAACGTATAACGTATAACTTATAACTCACAAATAATCAAGAATCCCAAGTCATAATTTTACCCCTATCCTCTGCTTTAAGACATTCTGCGATAGTTTTTGCATCATATTCAAGACCGTATTGTTTCAGCACATCATCAGGAACACCATCCCATGCATTTGGTTGATTTCCCTTGTATTGCATATCTTCAATACCTTCTTTACTTGTGAAAAATCCGGTAGCTGTTAAGTTGCGCATTGTATTGAAAAAACTTACTCCTGCAGCATTTTCAGGTGCGGCCTTCTCTGGAAATGCGATCAAGTCAACCAGTTCGATCTGCTGCGTTTTTGAGGCCTCAGCAAATGACGTTTTGAAAAGTTTAAGCGACTTCACATCAAGCCATTTTAAGCCACCTCTTATCGGGATTTTATATCGAGGCTGATCTTTTACAATAAACTCAATAAATTCGGGCACTTTAGCATCACTTGCACTCCCGGATTTTTCGTCGCGGGGGATGATTATATCGCATAATATTGTAATTGTAGCCAGTTCAGCCGGATTGAAGAATTTTTCAGCATGCAGTTTCTCATCAATAAGTTTTTCTTCAGCTGTACGGCCATATACTCCGGCCTTTCCTTCTCCGGCAGACTGAGCCTCTTCCTTCTTATCACAGGCAGTAATCAGGGTTCCGACACTTACTGTTCCAACAGCCAGTGCTTTGAGTGAATCTCTTCTGTTCATCAGATTAAATATTTTGCTTTTTTAATTGATCTACGATGTACTCTGATGCGCGCAAGGATAATGCAAGAATTGTCCAGGTTGGATTTTTATCAGCCTGAGAAACAAATGCTCCACCATCAACCACAAACAGATTTTTTACATCATGAGCCTGATTATATTTATTTAGTACCGACTTATTCTTGTCATCACCCATTCGGGTAGTTCCAACTTCATGAATGATCCTTCCGGGTGCTTCCAAACCGTACTTCTTATCCTCACCGGGTTTTACTCCGCTGGCAATCCCTCCCATAGAATCGATAATCTCTTCAAAAGTATCCTGCATATGTCTGGCCTGCCTTATCTCCTGATCTGTCCAGTTATAATTAAATTTCAAAACAGGAATTCCATATTTATCAACCACTTCAGGATCAATTTCACAGTAATTCTCTATTCTGGGGATGCTCTCTCCCCGACCTGCAAAGCCAACGGTTGAACCATAATACCTGCGGTAATCGTTTTTCAATGATGATCCATAACCACCCGCAGCCTTCATTTTACCATCAATTCCAGGAAATGTTCCATTCATTTTTTCCATTCCGAAACCGAAACCATAAGAAGGCATACCAAGACCGCCCCAGAATTCAATATGATATCCACGTGCAAAATCGAGTTTTTTATTGTCAAGCCACCATGGTATATAGAGATGAAGCCCGCCAACACCATCCTCATTATATCGCTTCCTGTCCATTAACTGTGGGATAAATGCACCGCGTGATGCCCCGGTAGAATCATGAAGGTATTTACCCACCATCCCGCTGGAATTGGCCAAACCGTTTGGATGTGCCGTCGATTTAGAGTTCAATAATAATCTGGCAGATTCGCAAGCACTGGCCGCCAGAACAACAACTTTAGCATTTACCTGGTATTCCTGCATATCTGTTTTATCAACATAAGATACACCGGTAGCTTTTCCTTCACGGTCGGTGAGTACCTCACGTGCCATGGCATTAACATAAACATCAGCGTTCCCGGTTTTCCTTGCAGGTTTAACAAGACAGGTAGATGAAGAAAAATCAGCATGCACCGCACAGCCCCGATTACATTGATTACAGAAGAAACAGGAACCCCGCTCATTATTTACCGGCCTGGTTAAAATAGAAAGTCTAGAAGGAATAACTGGAATTCCAATCTTATTGGCAGCCTTCTTGATCATCAACTCATGAAGCCTTGGCTTTGGAGGAGGAAGAAAATAACCGTCAGGCTCATTATAAATTCCCTCTTTAGTGCCGAATACACCGATCATTTTATCAATCCGGTCGTAATAAGGCTTTACATCATCATAACCAATAGGCCAGTTATCCCCTAAGCCATCAAAATCATGACGTTTAAAATCCTTTGGGCCAAAACGAAGTGAGATTCTTCCCCAATGATTGGTTCGTCCGCCAAGCATACGTGATCTGAACCAGTCGAATTCAGTTCCATTCTTTTTTGTGTAAGGTTCTCCATCTATTTCCCATCCGCCATATGCAGCATCAAAATCACCAAAGGCACGGTTTGTACCGGCACCTCTTCTGGGTGACTCGTAGGGCCATTTAAGCTGTGTTTTCTGTTCAGGATTTGCAGGATCATAATCAGGACCTGCTTCGAGTAATGCCACTTTCAGTCCGGCTTCAGTTAGCACTTTCACCGCCATTCCACCACCGGCACCGGAACCTACGATACAAACATCGTACAATTCACCCTTCGTTTTAATTTCTATTGCCATTAAGACTATTCTTATTAATTAAGATAAATATGTTTGAAAATAAACAATATTTATTTGCGGGAAGAAATTTTATTTAATGAATAAAGTGTTTTCCTAAAGAATAATCCAATTAATTCAGGATCAGGAAAAAATCATCACAACCTGATTCTTTTCAACCTTATCACCGGGTTTAACTTTTATAGACTTTATTTTTACATCCGCAGAAGCCTTTATAATATTTTCCATCTTCATGGCTTCAAGAACAAACAAATTTCCCCCTTTTTCTACTTCATCCCCTTCAGCAACCAGAATCCGGATAACCAATCCGGGCATTGGAGCTTTGATTTCTGAAACCTTAGCAGATTTTAAATTATCCATCCCCAACTGATGCAGAAGCTCATCATACTGATCAGTCATTTGCATAGAATAAATATTTGAGCCGACCTTAACCGAACAGGATTTTTCTTCCTTATTTATTCCAATTAGCTCTACATTATATGACTTATTGTTGTGTAATATATGAAAGTTACGATCATCGATTCTGACTATGTCTGCCTTGATTTCCTGATCATTAATTTTTGTTAAATTCTTTTCTGAACTGACTTCAAAGCTGAATTTGTCATTTACCTTTATCTTAAGCATATGTTATTGGGTTAAGGCGTACTGAATGAGATTAGAGCCCATTTTTAGCGCTCTTTGCCGGGAATCTTCGGAATCGCCGGCATAAGTTCCTGCATCTTCCCAGCCATTACCAAGATCGCATTCAAAAGTATAATAACAAACGATTCTTCCTTTATAAATTAGTGCAAGGCCTAGGGGTCGCTTTCCATCATGTTCATGAATCTTGGGAAGACCGGCAGGAAATTTAAATTTTTGATTATAAAGATTGTGATTTGATGGCAATTCTACAAAATCCAGCTCAGGAAAAACCTTCTTCATTTGTGGACGGATGAATTGATCAAGGCCATAATTATCATCAATATGCAAAAAACCACCACCAGTCAAATACTTTCTAATATTTAGGGCTTCCTGATCAGAGAATACAATATTACCATGACCTGTCAGATAAATAAATGGGTAATTGAAAAGATCAATGCTTCCTGCTTCTACTATGGCTTCTTCAGTATCAAAATTGGTTCCTAAATTTTTATTGCAAAAACTGATGAGATTTGGAAGGGCTGTCCGGTTGGCATACCAATCTCCACCACCATTATATTTCATCTTGGCAATCTTATAAGTAGGAGCCCGGAATGATAAAAATATCCCAATGGTAAGAAATAGCAGAATCAGAAAATAAGTGCTTTTAAAATACTTCATCTGTTTAAAAAATTGATTTCGAAGCAGGCTTCAAGAGCGGCAGTTTCAGTCCTTAATCTTGATTCACCCAGACTTATGGGTATAAAATTTTGTTTCAAAGCTGAATCAAGCTCAGTGGAACTGAAATCTCCCTCAGGGCCTATAATTACAAGATAATCAGAATTGAGTTTGAATTGATCTTTAATAGCCGATTTTTTACTTTCAATACAATGAGCAATAAATTTATTGCTGCTCTTACATTTAAGTATGAAATCACTAAAGCGCTCGACCTCGTTTAACTTTGGATGAAATGCTTTAATAGATTGTTTAACTGCCGAAGTGATCATCTTATTCAGACGTTCTGTTTTAACATCTTTCCGCTCTGAACGGTCGCAAATAATCGGGCTAATCTCGTCAATTCCAATTTCAGTTGCTTTCTCTAGAAACCACTCCAAACGTTCAATGTTCTTGGTAGGGGCAATGGCAATGTGTAAGTAATGATTCCTCCTGCCATAATTTTCATGAACACGAAGAATATTAATTTTTGTTCTTTTGGGATGGGGATCTTCTACAATTGCATCATAAAAGCTACCCTTCCCGTCAACAAGATTAAGCGGGCTTCCCTTTATTAGCCTTAAAACTTTAATACAATGTTTGCTCTCTTCTTCATTCAAGATATAAGTATCAGAATTAATATCAGGTGTATAGAAAATATGCATTTTCAGACCTCCAGATTAATGAATATCTACCGCATCCTCGCGGTTAATTACTAACTCGAGTTTGACAGATTCAACATTCTGATCAGCCTTCTTTAAAATGGTAATCACATATCCATTAAACTCACTGGCTTCTCCAACATCAGGAATCTTTCCAAAAATCTCACTAACTAGTCCGGCTACAGTATCATAGTCACCATCTTCTGGGAGATCGTGTGGAAGGTATTCATTTACATCATAAATCGAAGCAGTAGCATCGATGATAAATTCACTTGCAGATACTCTTTCAACAATTGGCTTTTCTTCATCATATTCGTCCTGAATATCACCAACAAGCTCTTCAACAATATCTTCAGCAGTTACCATACCTGCAGTGCCCCCAAATTCATCCAAAACAATAGCGATCTGGATACGTTTCAATTGCAATTCACTTAAAAGATCATTTATCTTTTTTGTTTCAGGTATAAAATAGGGTTTACGTATAATT
>Ga0209491_10007510_pt1 | contig 14368 bp, 10 predicted proteins | sample BON02_FD_187213 | JGI IMG/M metagenome (GOLD analysis project Ga0209491, IMG submission 187213) | Freshwater microbial communities from Lake Bonney liftoff mats and glacier meltwater in Antarctica - BON-02 (SPAdes) (version 2) | ecosystem: Environmental > Aquatic > Freshwater > Ice > Glacier... | reverse complement strand
TTGATGCAAAATATTTGAGACAGTTTCCTGCATTTTTAGAGTTTCAAAATGCTTCACGCAATGACAACGAAACAGAAGAAGAAACAACAGTTATTGCAGTTAGTGAACAGACACCTGAAGAAAATCTTGACAAAGCATATCAACGAATTAGAAAATCATTAGCATCGGAACTACTTCAAAATGTAGTTGACCTTTCCCCGACATTTTTTGAGCGACTTGTAGTTGAGCTTTTAGTAAAAATGGGTTACGGTGGTTCAATCAAGGATGCAGGAAAAGCAATAGGAAAAAGCGGAGACGAAGGAATTGATGGAACAATAAAAGAAGACAAACTCGGACTTGATATTATTTATATTCAAGCTAAACGTTGGAGACCAGGAAACGTAGTTGGACGACCTGAACTTCACAAGTTTGTTGGTGCTTTAGCTGGACAAGGAGCTAAAAAAGGCATCTTTATTACGACATCAAATTTTACAAAAGAAGCTTTGGACTATACACCGAAAAATGAAACTAAAATTGTTCTTATTGACGGTGAACAATTGGCTCAACTAATGATTGAGTATAATCTTGGTTGCACAACACACCAAACTTACGAACTTAAAAAAATCGACAGCGACTATTTTGGAGAAGAGTAACGCATAAGACGGAAAAGAAAGCCGAACGCATAACAGCACCCACAAGAAATTGGCGGTACAGTGGTCAAATGAAGCTTTGTGCTTCGTATCAGTTTTGTGGTGGCAGACAGTTTTGTGCTTCGAAATTGCCAACTTCTTGTAACTGCCAACCGTTACCTGCTCCATTAATTTAAACTAAACCAAAACTAAGACTCTCTTTTTAACAAATTCAAAAAAATGATCAGACCCTATATTCTATCAGAAACAAACTGGAAATCTGTAAAAGATTCAAATTATGACCTGGCAATCCTACCCTGGGCTGCGACAGAAGCACATAACTACCATTTACCTTATTCAACGGATGTTATTGAAGCTGACCATATTGCTGCTGAATCTGCAAAAATTGCTTGGGAGAATGGTGCAAAGATAATTGTTTTACCCACTGTTCCATTTGGAGTCAATACAGGTCAGGCGGACATAAAATTAGATTTAAATATTAATCCAAGTACACAGTTTGCCATTTTATGTGACCTGATTGAAGTGCTTCAACGATCGAATATTTTTAAGCTTTTGATATTGAATGGTCATGGAGGGAATGACTTTAGAACAATGATCAGAGAGTTGGGACTAAAATACCCAAAGATGTTTCTTAGCACCTGCAATTGGTTTCAAGCCTTAGACAAAATGGAATTCTTTGAACAAGATGGAGACCACGCAGATGAAATGGAAACAAGCCTGATTTTATATCTATCTCCAAATTTAATGCTTCCCATAGACGAGGCAGGAGATGGGAAAGAAAAAAAGCATAAAATTAAAGAGTTTTCAGAAGGTTGGGCCTGGGCAGAAAGAAAATGGTCTCAAATTTCTGAAGACACAGGAGTAGGAAATCCCAAATTTTCAACTAAAGAGAAAGGAGAAAAATACTTTAAGGCCGTAACTATGAAAGTATCCCATTTTCTGATTGAATTGTCAAAAGCTGATGTGAAGGATCTTTATGAATATTAATGTGCTTTAGCAGCCGCTGGAATTTAATTCCCTCGAGTTGCTTGGTTACATGCTACAAGCTTAGGGCAATTCATTATCTAAGGGCTTATTTGCATAAACAAATGGTTAAGTCGAGAGGTTTCCCGCTTTCGCGGGAATGACAATTCAGGGGGATATAAAAGAGGAGATTCCGGCTCAGAGGCCGGAATCAACCTGCGCCACTGGATTGATTTCACAAAGCATTTCTCCACTAAATTATTCTCTTTAAGGCTGTTATTTCGATTAAAATATTCATTCATTTTTTGAAAATTTAGGAAATTACATTTTAGACCATCACTATTGATGTATGACATTGTATTATTATTTTTAAAAGGGAAATTTCGAAATTATAGGAGTTCTTCTAGCAATCCGATTCCGGCCCCTGAGCCGGAATCTCCCTACTTTATAACTAATGCCTTGTCATGGCGGGCTCCACCCGCCACCCCTTAAATCATCATGGCAGATGCATCAATCTCCCCATGCCGAAAATTTATTTGTGATGAAGACCACCCCCGCTCTTCTCTCCATTCAGATTTATATTACATTGCAATAACATAAAACAAGAACTAGCAGATAGGTGAGGGTGCAGCCTTTCTTTACAGTTTCAGCAAAGCACTCTGAAGGATTATTTAATTCAATCCCATACCTACAGGACAAACTCGTTTATTAAAATTCCGATACCAGGTAACAGAAGTCAGGGAATTTATATCTTCATATCCGGAATAAATTATCAAATACTATGATGAAAAATCAACAACATGGATTTTTGACGAAGCGTTCAATTAGAACAATTTGCCTGATTTTCTTATTCGGACTCAGAACAATAGCTTTTGCTGAATATAAAGTAACGATTCATATCCCAGATACAACTGCGCATTCAGACAGTTTAAAACGAAAAGCCAGCCTTAGCAGGATAATGAATCTATTACCCGAGGATCGGATAATTAATGGTCGTGTTTCTTTTCTTGACGAGACATTTCTTGATTGGCTTAAACGGACTGGTGAGCTTCCTCCTAATTTTGATCAGATGCCTTCCATACCCTTTCTCCCGGATCCACTCATTTTAGACGAAGGAGGGAAAAATATTCCAATTACTTCAATGGCACAATGGAAAGAAAAGCGTCAATGGATGAAGGAACAATTAGAGTATTATATTACAGGTTCTTATCCTCTCTCTCCAGGCAATTTCGACGTTAAGGTTCTTAGTGAAAAAAAAGATGGATCAACCACCCTTCGTATGGGGGAGTTATCATTTGGCCCACAACAGCAAGCCAAGCTAACTATTGAATTAATGATTCCAGAAGGGAAGGGTCCGTTTCCCGTATTTATGACACAGTGGAATCATAGGGGTTGGGCTCAAATTGCTGTAAGACGGGGCTATATGGCTTGTGTTTATGCAGCCTCGGATGCGAAGGATGATACCGAAAAGTACTCTGAAATATGGGCTGGCAAATATGACTTTACACGCTTGATGAGAAGAGCATTTGGCACTTTCAGGGCTGTTGACTATTTACACACTCTTCCATTTGTCGACAAAGATAAAATTGCCTTAACCGGACATTCAAGAAATGGTAAATTATCACTTATCGCGGCCGCGTTTGACGATCGCATTAAGGCTGTTATTCCAAGCAGTGGTGGATCAGGTGCTGAAGTTCCCTGGCGATATGCTACTCAACAATATGATGTTGAAGATATTGCATTATTATCGTCTGCCCAACCATCCTGGCTACACCCCCGCTTAAGATTTTTTATAGGTCGGGAGAATAAACTTCCAATAGACCAAAATCATTTTATGGCACTGATAGCACCAAGAGGTTTAATGTTGAGTACAGCAATCAATGAAGGAGCCGGCAACCCATGGGGCATTGAGCAGGCTTATGGCTCTGCCCAAAAGGTATATAACTTTCTTAATGCAAAGGATAATCTCGCCATCAGATTTAGGAACGGAGAACATGGCACTAACGCAAGAGACATTGAGGACTATATTGATTTCTTCGATTATGTTTTTAAGCGAAAAGATCAAAAGTCGGAAAATAAATTACGCTATGATTATACGTTTGACAGCTGGCGGTTACGAAGTAAAGAGAATATAAATCCACTAAATTATCCCTCCAAAGGTATACAGGTTCTGGAAGCAGTAACTGATAAAGAATTAACTAAGGAGAATTGGAATATAAAAAAATCGACCATAACAGAACAATTACGATGGATATTGGGAGATGAACCTCCCGGGCTCACCAACACTGGTCCGGAGCGATTAGAGAATGGAGGAGCAGGAGAAGAATATTTTGGCACTGTTCTAAAACGGCCAAATGTAACCTCCGGTATGGGCCGTATGGCCATCACACCATACAAAGAGTTTGGCGACTACTTGTACGGTTATTTATACTATCCAAAGGATAGTGCAGGAAATATAAAAGTCGGTAAGTTACCCGCCCTTATCTATCAGCATGAATATGACTACTCCAAGGGCTTTTCCTCTTACCATAACATTCAATCTTTCTTTGAGGGGATGACCGATCTTGGTTATGTTGTTTTTTCATACGATATGCTTGGCTTTGGGAATCGCATAGATGAAGGAACGCGTTTTTATGACCGTTACCCGAATTGGTCAAAAATGGGAAAGATGGTGGCTGATTTAAAGGGGGCAGTAGACGCATTGAACCATCTTAATTTCGTTGATGACACAAAAATATTTGCTGCAGGTTATTCCCTTGGAGCGTCAGTTGGTCTTCATGCTGCTGCTCTCGACGAAAGAATTGCCGGACTTGTTTCAGTTAGCGGTTTTACCCCAATGCGTTCAGCTAAACAGGATAAAAGTATTGAAGGAGTTAAAACCTTTTCACATTTGCATGGTTTAATCCCACGATTAGGTTTCTTTATCGGGAATGAAGATCGTATTCCATTCGATTATCAGGAAATATTAGGATCAATTGCTCCAAGACCCATATTGTTAATTGCTCCTACTTTGGACCAAGCTGCCAGCCTTGAAGGTATTAACTCTACTGTTACAGAAGCGCGAAAAATTTACAAATTGCTGGGTGTTCCTGATAAGCTCAGTTTGAATTCACCCGATGATTTTAACAGGTTTAGCAATGAAATGCAGAAGATTATATTTGATTGGGCTGAAGAATTTAAAGCACCTGCTCCTGAAATAGGGCATTGATTTTAAAAAATCCTGAATAAAATCTAAAATTAAGAAGAATCTACTCTGAAGTACCATCCCCCAATAGTTGAGGTAAGGCTCGGATTTGCTTACTATAATAAAGAAGGTTATTTTTGAGGCTTAAAGTATTTTTATGACTGTTGAAAGAGGAGCAATCTCCCGTTTTATAGAAAAAAACTACCTGCATTTTAATTCTGCCGCCTTGGTAGACGCTGCAAAAGGTTATGAAACTCACTTTGATGAAGGTGGTAAAATGATGATCACACTTGCTGGTGCAATGAGTACAGCCGAGCTTGGTATTTCACTTGCTGAAATGATCCGCCAAGATAAAGTATCAATTATATCCTGTACCGGAGCGAATCTGGAAGAGGATATTATGAACCTAGTTGCGCACTCACATTATAAACGCGTTCCAAATTACCGTGATTTGAGTCCGCAAGATGAATGGGATCTACTTGAGAACCATTACAACCGTGTTACAGATACCTGTATTCCCGAAGAAGAAGCTTTCAGAAGGCTTCAAAAACATATTTATAAGCTTTGGAAAGATGCAGATGATTCAGGAGAGCGTTACTTCCCACATGAATACATGTATAAAATGCTTCTAAGCGGGGTGCTTGAACAGTATTATGAGATCGATCCTAAGAATTCCTGGATGCTGGCAGCCGCGGAAAAGAATCTTCCGATTATAGTGCCTGGATGGGAGGATTCAACAATGGGGAATATTTTCGCTTCCTATGTGATGAAAAAGGAGATCAAAGCATTAACTATGAAAAGCGGAATTGAATATATGGGCTGGTTGGCCGATTGGTATATTGCTAATTCAGGGGGAAAGGGTGTAGGATTTTTTCAGATTGGTGGCGGAATTGCAGGTGACTTTCCAATCTGTGTGGTGCCAATGTTGTATCAGGATATGGAAATGGAAAATATTCCTTTTTGGAGTTATTTCTGTCAGATTTCTGATTCAACTACATCATATGGATCCTATTCGGGAGCTGTACCAAATGAAAAGATTACCTGGGGAAAACTGGATATTCACACACCAAAATTTATTGTGGAATCAGATGCGACGATCGTTGTACCTCTCATATTTGCCTGGGTTCTTAAGCAGTAGTGATTCTCAATTTTAAAAACAAGGCTTCAGGCTTATATTAAAACAGTAGTTTTTGTAAAAACCTTTCAAATTAACTGTTAATCAAAGTCTTATGAATTAATTTAGAATGATTATAAATTGATAAAATAGGTCACGTTAATGTCATCGGTATTTGAATAAAGCATACTTTTGTCAACTGAAAAGGTTGATTATAACCTTATGGTCGACTTTTCAAATATACGTTTCAAAATTTAAGCAATAAATACTCAATATGAGAAGCATCTCATTGTTTTTTAGAAGTGTTACAAAATCACTGGTTCTGGTTACTTTCCTGTGTACAATGGCTGTTTCTTCGGCCAATGCTCAGGATGCAGCAGCGGGAGCAGCGATTTTTAAGCAGAAGTGTACCGCTTGCCATGGCATTGAAAGGGCGGTTGTAGGTCCGGCTTTAAAGGGGATTGACACAAAGTATGATGAGGCATGGTTGATCAAATGGATCAAGAATGCTCCTGCATTCATTGCTTCAGGCGATGCTCAGGCTGTAAAAGCTTCACAGTATTCACCCGCAATGATGTCAGCCTTTCCTGAATTATCCGACGATGATATTAAGAACATTGTGGCTTATGTTAAAGTTGGGGATGTCAAGCCTGCAGTAGATCCGAGTGCCGCCGCCGGTGCTGCCGGAGCATCTGCTGATCAAGGCGGAGTGAGTAATTTCATGTTATTCGGCCTAATTGCGGTCATTATCATCGCCTTTTTGGTTATTCTGGTTTTAAATCGTGTGATTACAACTTTGGAACGTGTAATGTTTCAAAAAAAAGGCATTGCTGTTGAAGAGGAAGAGAGTACTGATAAGAAGGACCGTTTCGAAGGCCTGAAAAAACTATCAAAAAACAAGAAATTCATTTTGTTCATCGTATTGCTGTGTGTGATTTTCCTTGGTTCTGCCGGTTGGAAAGGTATGTGGGAAACGGGTGTACATACCGGATATCAACCAATACAGCCAATTAAATTTTCTCATCAGCTTCACTCAGGTATAAATAAAGTTGATTGTCAGTATTGTCACGCAGGTGCATTTACCTCTAAACATGCATCCATTCCGTCGCTTAATGTTTGTATGAACTGCCATAATTATGTTAACGCATCAGAAAAATATGATGGGAAAACCTCTCCGGAGATCATGAAGATTTACAATGCTCTTGATTATAACGAGGATACCAAAGTTTATGGTAATAATACCAAGCCGATTGAATGGATCAGAATTCACAACTTACCTGATCTGGCTTACTTTAATCACTCACAGCACGTTTCAGTTGCAGGAATTGAATGTCAGAAATGTCACGGTCCAATTCAGACTATGGAAGAGGTGTATCAATATTCTCCTCTGACTATGAAGTGGTGTATTAACTGCCATAGAGAAACAGAAGTTAATCATAAGGACAATCCTTATTATGACAAGTTAATCGCTGCACACGATAAATTGAAAAAGGGTGAAAAAGTTACTGCTGCTGTTTTAGGCGGACTCGAATGTGCTAAATGTCACTACTAATTAGAATAATTTTTAAGATAACATACGTATACAGTTATATAGCTTAAATGGAAAGCAATAAAAAATACTGGAAAGGTTTAGAAGAGCTGCAGAACACAAAGGATTTTGTTGAGAAAAACAAAAGCGAGTTCGCCGAACCACTTCCTATGGAAGAAGTTCTGAATGAAGCCGGTTTAAGTACCGTAACTCCACGTCGCGACTTTTTAAAGGCGCTTGGATTTGGTTTGGGAGCAGTAACTATTGCTGCTTGTCAAACAACTCCGGTTCACAAATCAATTCCTTATTTGGTTAAACCTGAAGAAATAGTACCTGGTATCCCTAATTACTACACTTCTACTTTCAATGGGCACAGCATTCTGGTTAAAACCCGTGAAGGTCGTCCAATTAAGATTGAAGGTCATCCGAATTGTATTCTAAGTAAAGGAAGTATGGATGCAAAAGGTCAGGCTTCTGTTCTTGATCTTTACGATGTTTCCAAGCTAAAGAATCCAGTTCTGAATGATTCAGATTCAAGTTGGGCAAAGATAGATGAGTTTGTAAAAGCAGAGCTTGGTAAGATTAAGGCTGGTGGAAAGAAGATTCGTATTGTTTCATCTACTGTTAACAGTCCTTCGACTAAAGCGGCTATTGCCGACTTTACAGCACAATATCCAAATACAAAACACATTCAGGTTGATGCGATTTCTTATACAGGTATCATCAAGGCGAATGAAAATAGTTTCGGTAAGGCGGTTCTTCCTAGATACCGTTTTGACAGAGCAGATCTTATCGTAAGTTTCGGAGCAGATTTTCTGGGAACCTGGATCTCTCCTATAGAGTTCAGTCGCCATTATACCTCTAAAAGAAATAACACCGCCCTTCAAGGCAAAAAAATGTCTCGTCATATCCATTTTGAGACTGGGATGAGTTTAACAGGTACCAATGCTGATGCGCGTCTTCCATTAAAGCCATCAGAAGAAGGTATTGCCTTATTGAATTTATATGTTGCATTAGGTGGCGCTGTCAACGGCGCAAAACCTCTTGCAAATAATCCTAATGCAGAAAAGGCCATTGTCCTAACTGCTAAAGAATTATCGGCTGCAAAAGGAAGATCTCTGGTAATTAGCGGTTCAAATGATGTCTCTACCCAGATCATTGTGAATGCAATCAATTCAATTCTGGGAAGTTATGGTACTACCATTGATCTTGATAATCCATCATACCAATATGCAGGAAATGATGCGGAGTTCGCTGAGTTCATTAATGAAATGAACCGTTCTGAGGTTGATGCAGTTTTCTTCTTGAATACGAATCCTGCCTACCAGTTTAATGATACGAAGGCATTTACAGATGCCCTTGCAAAAGTTAAATTGCGTGTTTCTTTTGCTGACCGCAAAGATGAAACAGCTTCATTATGCCAAGTTATTGCTCCAAATCATCATTATCTTGAAGCTTGGGGTGATTCAAATCCGGTTGAAGGATATTATACTATTGTTCAACCTACTATCAATCCGGTTAATAATTCACGCTATGCAGAGCAGGGTCTGTTGATCTGGTCTGAAGGAGTTGTAACTGATTATTATCAGTATATTCAGAATAACTGGGCCAAAACAGTTCTTGCTCAATCAGCTACGAGCTGGAAGGAACTGTTACAAAAAGGTTCTGTAAGTCTTCCAGAAAGAACTGCAGGAACTTATACATTCTCCCGCGAGCTTGATTCAGTTGTACAGACCATCCTTGCTGAAAGCGGAAATCTTGCAAAAGGCGGTGACAATGCTGTAGAATTACATATTTATCAAAATGTCTCAATTGGTGACGGTAAATTTGCCAATAACCCATGGCTTCAAGAATTACCAGATCCGGTATCAAAAGTAACTTGGGATAACTATGCTGCTATCAATGCTAAGTTTGCAGAAAAATTGGGAATTTCTGAGACTGATCTTGTTGAAATCAAAACTGATAAATACACGCTTACTTTACCAGTACTTATCCAGCCTGGGCAAGCTTACGGAACTATTTCAGTAGCTCTTGGTTATGGTAGAACTAAGGCAGGAAAAGCCGGTTCTGATGTGGGTAAGAATGCCTATCCATTTTTACGTTTGGTTAATGCAACCTTCCACACTGCTGCACCTGCCAGCCTGACTAAGACTTCAGGTACTTATGAACTGGCTCAAACGCAAACACATCATTCGATAGAAGGTAGAAATATTGTTCGCGAAACCACATTAAAAGATTATTTAAAAGACCCCAATTCTGGTACAGGTCATGCTCACGTAAATCACTATGATTTGTGGAATGAGTTTGAGCAACCCGGGCATAGCTGGGTAATGGCAATTGACTTGAATGCTTGTACAGGTTGTGGTGCATGTATTGTTGCTTGTAGTGCCGAAAATAATATTCCGGTCGTTGGGCGTGACGAGGTTCGCCGTCGTCGCGAAATGCACTGGATCCGTATTGACCGTTATTACACCGTAAATGAAGGTGGAAATAAGGTAACTGAAGAGAAAGAAGTTGAAAAACTTGAGAATATAGATAACGTATCAGTGATACATCAGCCAATGATGTGTCAGCACTGTGATCATGCTCCTTGCGAAACGGTGTGTCCGGTTTTAGCAACTGTCCACTCTTCCGAAGGCTTGAACCAGATGACTTACAACCGTTGTATCGGTACACGGTATTGTGCAAACAACTGTCCGTACAAAGTACGCCGTTTCAACTGGTTTAATTACTGGAATGATTCACGTTTTGATAATTACATGAACAATGAGTTTACACAGCTCGTGTTAAATCCTGATGTAACTTCCCGTTCGAGAGGGGTTATGGAAAAATGCTCAATGTGTGTTCAGCGTATTCAGGCTGGTAAACTTAAGGCTAAATTAGAGAAACGTACCCTGAAAGATGGTGATATTAAAGTTGCCTGTCAGCAAACATGCCCTACCAATGCAATCATCTTTGGAGATGGAAATGATCCTGAATCTGAAGTATCAAAAGCATTGAAGAGCGAGCGCACGTACTATGTCCTGGAAGAGCTTAACGTGAAGCCTGGTGTAGGATATCAAACAAAAGTTAGAAATACTGTAGAGGTTTAATACAAGAAATAAAAAAGAATATGTCATCTCATCACGAGTCTATACTTAGAGAACCCTTAGTAACCGGTGAAAATATTACCTATTCAAAGGTCACCGAAGATATATTGGTTCCTGTAGAAAATAAGCCAAATAAAGCCTGGTGGATTGGTTTCATTGTTTCCGCCATTGGTGCAGGACTTTGGGTATTCTCTGTTAGCTGGACCTTCTGGTTTGGTATTGGCGAATGGGGTTTGAATAAAACTGTTGGATGGGCCTGGGATATTACCGGTTTCGTTTGGTGGGTAGGTATTGGTCACGCCGGGACACTTATCTCTGCAGTATTGCTCCTTTTCCGACAGAACTGGCGAAATTCAATTAACCGTTCTGCAGAAGCAATGACTATTTTTGCCGTTATCTGTGCCGCAACGTATATTATTTCCCACATGGGTCGTCCTTGGTTGTTTACCTGGACACTGCCGCTTCCAAATCAATTTGGTTCATTATGGGTTAACTTTAACTCGCCACTTATATGGGACGTATTTGCAATCTCAACCTATTTTTCGGTTTCATTGGTGTTCTGGTACACAGGATTACTTCCTGATATTGCTACCATCCGTGACCGCGCAACAGGTACCCGTCGTCGTGTTTATTCAATTTTATCTTTCGGATGGAATGGGTCAGTAAAAACTTGGCAGCGTTTTGAGTTAGTCTCCTTGATATTAGCTGGTGTTTCCACTCCGCTGGTACTTTCAGTACATACGATTGTATCCATGGACTTTGCAACTTCACTAGTACCGGGTTGGCATACAACCATCTTCCCACCATATTTCGTAGCAGGAGCAATTTTCTCTGGTTTTGCGATGGTTCAGACCCTATTACTTATTACTCGTAAGGTGATGAACTTTGAAAACTACATTACCATGTTCCATATTGAATCGATGAATAAGATCATCATACTTACCGGTTCGATTGTGGGTGTAGCCTATTTAACAGAATTATTCATTGCTTGGTACTCGGGAGTTGAATATGAGCAATATGCATTTTTGAACAGGGTGAGCGGACCATACTGGTGGGCCTACTGGATTATGATGACCTGTAACGTAATTTCTCCACAATTGTTCTGGTTCAAAAAGATTCGTACCAGCATTGCTTTATCATGGATTTTATCGATTGTTGTGAATATCGGTATGTGGTTCGAGCGTTTTGTTATCATCGTGACTTCGCTTCATCGTGATTACCTTCCATCAAGCTGGGTTATGTTTTACCCAAGTTGGGTTGACGTTTGCATTTTCATTGGGTCAATAGGTGTATTCTTTACCTTGTTCCTTCTTTTCCTGAGAGTGTTCCCGGCTATTGCAATGGCAGAGGTTAAATTATTGCTGAAGAGTTCAAGTGATCAGGTTAAGAAAAAGTTGATTGCTGAGAAAGCTGTAGATAGTGGAGAGGCTGAATACTATCTCGAATCTCTTGAAAAGTATGATAGCATTTCTCCAAAAGTTGCTGAATTCCAAAAAGTTTAAAGATGAGTAATATAAAATATATTTTAGGTCATTTTGAGGATCCGGATGATCTGATGCACGGGATAGACAAACTGCAGGAGAATAGCGTAAGTATTTACGACGTATATACTCCCATGCCAATCCACGGTATTGAAGATAAATTGGGAATTGAACGTTCAAGGCTTGGTGTAGTAGCTTTTTGTTTCGGTTTGACCGGTACCATTGCTGCGATTTCAATGATAACTTATATGCTTGTTATCGACTGGCCAATGAACATTGGTGGTAAACCACATTTTGCATTGCCTGATTTCATTCCCATCATGTTTGAATTAACTGTATTGTTTGCAGCATTTGGAATGGTAGGAACTTATTTCTTCGTAAATCACCTGGCTCCTGGTCGTGCTCCAAGAGTAATGGACCTTAGAGCAACCAACGATAGATTTGTAATTGCAATTGATGCAAAATCAAATACTTCACATGATCAAATAGATAACATTTTAAAAGAAGCAGGTGCTGTTGAAATTAAGCACAACGAAAGGAAATATGTTAGTTATGAATAAGCGCCTAATAATTTGTACCGCTTTTTTAACTGTAGCCGCTGTTACGGTTATTACTTCCTGTTCAAATAATAGAAGTACGGGGCTAGAATATGCCCGTAATATGTATGATCCGATTGGTTACAATCCGGATCAGCCTAATAAGAACTTTAAGGACGGTAAAACTGCACAAGATCCACCAGCAGGTACAGTGCCAGTTGGATTTGACAAAAATGATGTTTATCCTAATTCAATTGAAGGCTATCAGGCAGCAAGTGCAGGTTTAACAAATCCACTTCCTGTAAGTGTATCCACTCTAGAGGAGGGAAAAACATTGTATTTAAATATGTGTTCTCATTGTCATGGTCTTGAAGGTAAGGGTGACGGTTCAATCGTTAAGCTTGGTAAATTTCCTGCACCTCCTTCATATGCTACCGGCAATTCTTCAAGAGGTGGTGCTATGAAGGATCTTACTGATGGAAAGATCTACCATACAATTACACACGGTGTTAACCTAATGGGGCAACACAAATCTCAATTGTCTCCGGAGCAACGGTGGAAAATTGTTATGTACGTTCATGAATTACAAAAATTACAATAGTCAATTGCTAAAACCAGATGGGAAATCATAATCATACTCATAATTTCACGGAACAATTTACATTTTCTGGAAAATTAAAAACCTGGACCTTAATAGCAATAGTGGTTGGAATCCTTGCTACAGCTTTTGGTTTATTAACAGGTCAGCAGGAGCGTACTTTCGCTAACCTGCTCTTAATGGCATATTACTTTACCTGCGTTTGCGCAACAGGTTTGTTCTTTTTGGCTTTGCAATATGTGGCACAAGCAGGATGGGCTACCGGATTGTTAAGGATACCTCAGGCGATGTCAAAAGTGCTTCCTATTGCATCTATTGTATTGTTTGCAGTGTGTGCAGTAGGTTTATTAACTCATAATTTATATCATCACTGGAATGGTGAGGGTCTTACTGATCCTTCCAGCCCTAACTATGATAAACTTATTGCCGGTAAATCAAGTTTCCTGAATGTGCCTTTCTTTTTAACCAGATTGGCAGTATTTCTCGGAGCATATAGTTTTTTTGCCTGGTTATTTGCAAAATATACTAAAGCCCAGGAATTAGAAGGTGGTCTTGTTTATCACGATAAAAATTTTAAATGGTCAGCCATATTCCTGATCGTTTTTGGATTTACAACTCCAATATGGGCCTTTGATACAATTATGTCACTTGAGGCTCACTGGTTCTCAACTATGTTCGGCTGGTATAACTTCGCAGCAATGTGGGTTAGTGGACTTTGCGTGATTACACTATTGGTAATCTTTATGAAAAAGGCAGGTTATCTAGCCTGGATCAACGAAAACCATTTACATGACCTTGGTAAATTTATATTTGCATTCTCAATTTTCTGGACTTATATATGGTTTTCACAATTTGTTCTTATTTATTATGCAAACATGCCTGAAGAAACCGTATACTTCTACAAACGATGGGAGCCTGAATATCTTCCATGGTTTTGGTTAAATATCATTATCAACTTTGTTGCACCTTTACTGATCCTGATGTCAAGAAACTCCAAGCGCCAAATGAATACATTAATGGTTGTATGCATCATGCTTTTATGTGGTCATTGGCTAGATTATTATATGATGATCATGCCAGGAACAGTTGAGTCTCACAGGGGTTTTGGTATAATTGAAATTGGAATAGCCATTGGTTTTGTTGGGCTCTTCACATTCCTTACACTTAATCAGTTAACAAAAAGGTCATTGGTGACAACAAATCATCCTTTCCTGCAGGAAAGTATCAATCATCAGATTTAAACACA
>Ga0209491_10007508_pt1:2500-14371 | contig 14371 bp, 13 predicted proteins | sample BON02_FD_187213 | JGI IMG/M metagenome (GOLD analysis project Ga0209491, IMG submission 187213) | Freshwater microbial communities from Lake Bonney liftoff mats and glacier meltwater in Antarctica - BON-02 (SPAdes) (version 2) | ecosystem: Environmental > Aquatic > Freshwater > Ice >... | reverse complement strand
CAGCCCAAAGGGGGAGAGAGGAAGAAGGGAAGAAGGAGGGGGGGAGCCAGGCGGGCAGCTCTAAAGAATCGACACGACGGTCCCACACGAGCTGGGAACTACGCATGTTAGACCCAAGCGAGAACCCCCCGTTAAAAAGGACTAGACGGCCAACTAGAGGGATAGATACAACAGATAACTCTTGTGCAGCCACACGGGAAAGCAGCATGATCTGCCCAATCAAATGTGGATGCCGAAACTCCCTTCTGGACATTAGAGAAAAGACCCGGGAGCCACACGGAAAATGCTGGAGAACGAATTGATCGCTATCTTTGGCCTTACAGCCGCAATAACAAATAAAGATGAAATCACCGAATTAAAACTAGCACAAAAAGAAAGGAACTCCGATCTCTATCGAACCAGCATACAATACACGGTACTAGGAAGCATTCACGGAAAAGAGGTATGCCTAGTCCCCCCCCAGGACGTGTCCCTCCTTCTCAAGGACCGGATCAGTACGAACCTACGGAAAATTTGGAATTACACAACGAAATGGAAGGATTGGGACAACTAGCCAACAACACTTGCTGCGACATGCACTGGAATGCTAAACTTGAAGTAGCGGCCATAGAGCATTACGAGGACACGGACATAGTACCAATTGCGATTCTACGAACCAGGAAAGATATCGAAAAAGGCACGGAAATTCTGACGCGCTACTGGCATAAAGAAAAGGATGCGAGGAAGAACATATTTGAATGTCAATGCTGCGCATGTACCGACCACACGGAGACGACGATTACTACCACGGGAGAGACAGCAGACATGACCACCATCAAGGATCCGGCTCCAACAGCTGACTATACAATTGGGATGATACAGGACCCAGAAATCGCCCCAATACTTCGCAATGAATCCAGACAAGAACGCTCGGCCAGGGACATACAAGACTACCCAGAGTCGGAAATAGACGATTGGGATTGGGATGACTTGGAAGAATCCCCCTTCATGGAAACCACCAGCACAACAACATATTTAGAGAAAACACCCTCACCCACTGAAAACAGTCATGACGAAGAAGGCGGAAACATAGAGGACGATGACTTTGACCATGAGGTGGATAACCTGGATTGGGATGTACTAGAACACCCCCCAAACAGAGACACTACAACCAAATATGAATGCACAAGCCCACTGCCTACTAGCCCCACGTGTGAACAGAGACAAACACATTGACTTTTATGTCCAGCTGAATGTGGATGTAAGAATTCATTGCCGAGCCTCGAGGGAAAAACCAAGGTTATCAAGGACTATGGTCTCCGAAATGGGAACGCCGAGCTTATCACTAATACGTACATCGCCAAAGGTGAAATCGCCGCAGTCTTCGGAGAGACGTCAACAATATGGGCACAAGACGACGTAGAGGAGTTCGACCGTATCGCGACACAACAAAACATGATAGAAAATGCACAACAATTTGAATTCTACGTGAGTGGAAACACTCCAGAATACCCAAGCCAGCTCCACATAATTCCTTGTGAAGACGCAGAACTGGCCCTATCAATGGAAATCAACCCATACCTCCGACACTCGTTACTAAACCGAGCTGCATGGAAAGGTGGGGGGCAATAATCGAAGCACACTTGCTGCAAGCGACACCAAAACGCTGAGCTACAGTTCATCACGGTACAAACAAGACAGGAAGACGATGTTGACAATGGCCTCACCCTTGGCAAAGCTGACGTGGCTGCAGTTCTACGAGCCAAACGGGAAATTTAGCCGGGGGAATCCATCAGATACCAGTATGCTGACCACTCAGAACAAGGGGGAAGCGTCTTTGAATGTGAATGCTGCCTTCACGTTTGCTTATGTCAGCCCCAGGGGCAAAAAACTATGCTCGAGAAACTAGCAGCAGTACCGAAACAATCTTTCCCAGAAACATGGACGCCCAAGATTGGTGAGAGGATGATGGATGGAGAGGCACTGATGGTACTACTGGAATGGACAATTCACGGTTATTCTACGGAAGACAAACTAGGCCTACCGGCGTCACAAAGCAAGACGTGGCTGGTCGACAGGTCCTTTTGGCAGTCCTGGGTTCAAAAAAACGAACCCCAACGTATACCACCAGGGAAAGGCAGCAAATGGGTGTGCATGGAAGAAGAGCCTGTGTTGGGTACGGAAGTAGTACATGACAGATTGCGTACAGCCCTGGACGCCCGCTTCTCTGAACAAACGGGGGCAACCCCTGGGCTCACCGCCGCACAACCAAACAAAGAGGCCCCACTGAGGCAGTGTGTCTTGCCCAAACGAGACGGTGCAAATAGTGTCCTACAATGATTACATCTCATGTCCTGTGATGACATTAAAGGCACAGCGGGGTACTATATGCCGCTGAAAAGTTTCTCGAACTTCAGGAATGCGAACGCATGATTGCGAAGATCCAATTTCCAGTACCCATCCATCTGCTTGACCATCTTATAATTCCAATAAACGTCCGAGAATCACACTGGTTTCCGGCACATATGAACCTAAAATCCCGATATATGAGTTTTTTAGACCCAAGTCACGCCTACAGTGCGGCCGTCCACGGCAGAAAATGCTTCTTTGGAAATTCTTCAAAATGGCATGTACGGCCCATGCTAGCACCGATGCTCCAGTTGTACGCCCAGCGAGGATTACTTCGCTGCACCCACAACTGACGGAACTAACACCAACAATGGTGCAGATACTTAGACAGCACAGGGATATAACCGCCGAAAACATAATGGCAATAATAGACGATCGAACCGTCATGAGATGGAGACGGAGAGGCATATGCCCTGGGCCGACTAGGGACCATCCTACGGATCCTTCCTGCCAAAGCTGGATAGAGCGGGAGCAACCGGGGACACCCCAGCAAAACAACTTCGTAAATACGTATGAAACCAGTCTCGCATGTGGCATATATTCAGTCCTAAGCTCATTATATGCGGTGAGGGGCTGGAAAATTGATTTTGATGAACAGTCTCACATCAAAAACGCGAGGAACTGGATGGCAGCAGCATGCCATGAAATTAAGGAAATTGTGAGCCTGAACCGGTGTGAGTGTGGTTAACTCTATGAGCAGTGGGGCAGCCGGCCAGCCCCCCCTTGCCCTGCATGCGAGAAGAACCATATCAGGAAAACAGCACCAGGCGAGAAGGACACTGTCAAGGTCGGGAGAGAAGGCAAGCGAACAAAATATGATGACAACAAGGGAAAAGGAGATAAAGAAGAAAGCAACCAAACTCGTCGGGCAACGGAGATAAAACACAACCCGGCACCACACGCTTTCCTCGACCCAACACTCGGCTCGAGGATAGGGCCACTAGCTGCCGGCCTCACTATTTCCTTTCAAGCCCCAGCCCTTCGGTATGAGACTGGAAAAAGACACTACTTCACAGCCAAAACAGTAGAGAGGAGGTTGGATTTGGCCCGAAAATCTGAGCAAAACACTGAAAGAAGCTCCCTCCCCACAGAACCCGGCCGAGGCCTGCAAAACACCGGTAACACGTGCCTTTTGAACTCCACAATTCAATGCCTTGGGGCCATCGATGAAGTAAACCAAATGCACACCTCAAGGAAGAAGCCCATGACGACACAAGACAGACTGTTGGCCTGCGTCAGGGAACTTCAAGGAAAGGGGACAGCATACACACCTGCCCCTCCCATTCAACAGATTCCCAATCGCATTCGGTACAATACAAGAGAGCCAGCTGATGACCACGAATTTCTGATCGCCCTAATTAATGACGTAAGCGAACCCATCTCGCAACTATTTCAAGGTCAAATGGTCTCGACGGTTAAATGCTCCAGATGCGATAGATCAACGTCCAAAACGGACAACACACAGGATATCTCCTTACACATCGATGAGGACGCGAACTTATCACTTGAAGAGAGCCTACATAACTTCTTTCAAACGGAGACACTCGAAGGGGAAAATGCATACTGGTGTGACACTTGTAAAAAAACATGCCGGGCGACAAAAACCCTTTCCTACACACGAAATAATATTAATAATTCACTTAAAAATATTGATTCTGGGGAAAAAAATACAGACCCACACTTCCTTCGACGCAACCCTGGATTTGGAACCATATATGACGCCAGGACCAACACAACCCCACGACATGAGATTGGTCGGCATCATTTCACACCACTGCACGAAAAATAATGGGATAACGAGACGAGAAGATAAATGGACCCTTTATAATGACGCCATGACGACTCAGACAACGTTGCAACACATACACCAAACACAGGCATACATATTGATGTATAGAAAAACAGAACACGGAGTAGGAACCGGGGAGCCAGTACCGACAAATGCACCAAAAAAATACGAGAGTCAATCACGGGTCAAAGGGAACTTTAACCCTACACCTGGAAAGCAACAGAATAGAGAGATCCCAGGCCCACAGCCGGATTTCCTGGAACAGCCACCCTCCGGAAAGAACCTTCCCAGGCAGGGAAGCAGAGTTAGAGGGGCCAACCCCGCTCCGAGAGTGGAATTACTCACGGAAAACCAAGGCGCACCGGATACAATCCTCAACACACACGCCGCCACCCCACTGGGCCCTGAGACCAAGAGCGATGAGGACGGAGGGGGGGAGGGGGGGGGGAGCGGAGAAAATATAACGTCCGTCAGGAGGGAAGATGGCAAGGAACGCCCATTACAACTGGAAGAAAATTCGGAACAACCTCCAGGAGAGCCCACTACCCTACTCCAGACCAGACCATCTCTATCTTCTTTCAACTCAGCCAGGGCCGGATCGAAGAACTTACCGGCCTTTTGAGCGAATTGTCTGGCACACCGATTACGACGGAGATGACCTGTAAATGGCTGGACCTGGAACCTCAGACTAAGGAAATTCCCTATGACTCACGAATCAAGAATTTTATCGAAGGCCTCACTGAAGACCCCGAGGATAACTCGGCCGGATTCATACCCACCATAGAGCTACACATTGCCCGCCTCAAAAAGGCACACCTCCTTCACGCAGCAACATCAGCCATAATACAACAGAAATGGGCAGAGGGCACGGACCTTAAGGACATAGGCAAATTCCTCCAAACACTCGACGTGCTACGCATATTCCCCCGAATGAGAAGCCTCCACGACACCAGAAGGGACTGGCTTTCAGACGAAGAACTTTGGCTGGCCATCCCGGAGGGTGAAACACAAAGACGATGTCTCACCCATGCCCCAAGACACTCTTGGAAACTAATGGTAGAATTTTTCCTAGCTCTCAACACGAACATAGGATCCTGGATACATAATTTGGAGAGAAGGGATATGATGCTGTTAGGATCATTGGCGGAAATCGTATTTGGATTTACAGGGACGTATGCCCGAAGAAAACAAGCCAGTCTGGCCCTGATCCTTACGGGATGGAAACGATGGGTGGAATTCAATTCCACGACTGACGATAAGATGCCAAGAGCCGGCTGGATTTTGAACCTCAGAATATCTGGCGCTATATCAATAAATAAAGTGGAAAAAGCAGTACCGTGGAACGTGGGACTCCACGGATACAAGGGGAGTAAGGAGGAAGTACACAAAATATTTGAACAAGGACCCCCCATCATCTGCCTCCAGGATGTTCGGATTCCAAAACGTAGGAAAAATTCTGTGAAGAGGGAACTCCAACGGATATTCCCCCACTATTGGATCCACACACCTACAAGGACTACATTCCAGTTCATGAATATTTACCAATTCACAGCCTCCAATCCCACGGGGCAAACGGACATGTGGAATACGATGGAAAATTGGATAACTAAGCAAAAGAACAACCGTATTATAATGCAAGGGGACCTGAACTGTGCACATCCGGGATGCCGATGGGACTACGCACAACTCCTCAATATGGACTTAGGAACGGCGGATAACAAACTTGAACACTTCCTCAACAGTACCGGAGGACACTCCTATGCACAACAGGAACACACGTGGAAGGGCAAGGGGTGTCAAGCGGCATTGGATCATGTCATAACATGGAATTACTATCTCCCACCCCAGGTTACAAAACCGAACCCCAAATCCCACAAAAAATTCGATCACAACCAAATCTGGACCCAACTTCCCCATTTAGACTTCCCCAAACTGGCCAATCCGGCTCGGACCTCCCCACCGGATTTCTCCCGACGAATCGACACCGTCTTTTTTAAACGACACGTAGACGACTGGAAAGTACGGATCAAGACACAAATCCAAGGGGACTTGGTCGAAAACCCGACGGGCCAAGCACTAGCGGACCTTATTCACAAAGAACAAGAGATCCTGGCACAAGAGGTCAGATGGCTACAGGCTACAGGATAAAGCTTGGAAAGCGCGCAGACGAGCAGGGGAAAGGAAAGAACATAGGAATAAAACACAGAACACCCTGTTGCAGAGGATCTCCTTGCTAAAAGCAGCGCTAACGGAGACAGCGCCGCTATAACCCAAGGATAAGATCAAAGGAGCTACACGGAAAGCCATGCAAGGCTTTGGATTTTTCCACCTCAGACCCACCTTCCAGAAACTGGTTAGACAACATGACAGATGGAAGGCCCTTCTCAAAGTTGAAATAAGCAAAGCTGAGAAACTAATGGACAAGGAGAATTTGAAGCAGAACAGACGTGACGACAGAAGGGACATTGGAAGGAAGAATGAGATCTTCAAACATGGCATAAAAGGGATGAAAAAAATAACGGGGAGATACAATACGAGCAAACCACTGACTGAAGTCAAAATAAGCTGCCCATGCCGTCTCAAGTGGCCATGGAAAGAAGACGTCTCCTCCCTGACTGAGCAGGAAAGGGAAGAACGGACAAAGTCATGGATCAAGGAATGTACAAAAAATCTTCGAACCCACTCGTTGAAGCTGTCCCAACAAGGGATGGGAATCAGATTGGAGGCCCTGGCGGACATGCTCCCCCTCATTCAAGCGACCCAAAACTCCCCACAGGACCTCGGTTGATGATTGCTTTTATTACTTGTAAAAGTAATTTAGTACCCTTGCTTGGGGGTGTCTATATAGCTCAAATGGGACAAGATCTCTCATCTACGACATCGGACCGTGGAAGGGGGAAAATGTGCTAGCAGGAATCGAAATCTTCTTCCAAAAAAACGCTTATCACCCATCTGCCATCTGTGGGTAGTCGGAATGTGGCAAGACGGGCCCCATACCCATGTTCTACATAACCGACAACGCCACGTCTGAGCAACCCCTCCCTACTCGAAGGATAGAGCACTTCTGCGAAGGGGAAACCTGCTTTGGGACATATCCGACTAACTTTTGCAGTACCAGACATCTTACAAGGGATAGAACTTTTCTGGACAAAGCTGGAATATTCGACTTTCGGACCATAGCGAGCGGTGAGACAATCCGAGAACCAGTAACCACCTTTAGAGAATGCTCACAATTTATGATAAGAATGCCATCTCATAAGGCCCCTGGTTTCTCGGCGGTACCGGCGGATCTCTTCAAACAAGCCCCGGCCCCATTCCAAAGGCGCATCCATCTCTTAGTAAACGAGATACTGGTAGGGGAATATGATTGCGACCAAGACCTGTTGATGGCGAAAGTGATCTTCATCCACAAGGATAGAGATATTGCCATATTGGACCACTACAGACCCATAGCACTCCTGAAAACCATGTACCAGTTGATTATGATTATAATCACGAGCCGACTCAGACAACTTTCGGAAAATTATGCGGTAATGGAAGGCTCCCAATATGGCTTTCGAGGACACCGCGGAGTACAAATGATGGTACAAAGGGCGCATTGGGTACAACAGCAGGCAATGAAAGAGAGTGGCACTTTGATCCGAGTTGATTTAGACTTTAAGAATGCCTTCAACTCAGCAGGACACTCCTGCCTCTGGGTAATCCTCAGGGGTCTGGGGGTCCCAGACGTAGACTTCCTCGAAGATCTATACAGCAACTCGTGGATGAAAATACAAATAGGCGCGGGATGTTCGGCCCCCATACAACTTGACACGGGAACAGTACAGGGATCCGTCCTTTCCCCCCTCCTTTTTGACCTATTTCTCAACGCCCTTCTACGACTGCTGGACGCTACCAGAATAACACATGGCATCAAAAGGACCCCCCAATGGAACCATGCTGCCTTTGCTGACGACCTATCCATATACGTATGCACAGTCAGAGATGCCAACAAGATGCTCGACGTAATCCACGAGTTTGAGTTCTGGAGCGGACTCCGTATCTCAATTCCGAAATCCTTAACCACTGGAGCTATGTACGGCACTGGGTCGGCAAGAAGGCAAGAACGGGCTAAAACAGACGCGGCCAAGAGGAAAAGAGATGCAGGCCCAGACATCTTAAATCCCCAAATCCAGGCTCTCGGAGCCACGCACCACGTACATTTGTGTGATGTGATTTTGTTGAATTTGTGTGTATTTCATTCATACCGTGATATGATTTTGAGGGATGTCCCGTCTTACCAAAGTATTAGGGGGGAGTTTCTGTTCGTTGTGCCTGTGGCAAGCGCGACGGGTACCATGGTAGGTAAGCACACACGTGGGAGTATCCATGCACCACGTAAATTTGTGTGATGTAATTTTGTTTTGTGTGTGTCTTGATTTGTATCACACAGTGATTTTCTTTTAGTGGAGAATACTATGTTTGACCGCGTGTGCCAGTTATGCGACACAGGGTGCGGGGCACCATGTGCGAATGTAAGTGTGAAAAAGTGTCACGAGACAGTGTGACACTGTATACAGACTCCTATTGTAAGAGAACATCTTCTAGTTCACGTGTCGATGAAATGCGTGCGGAGTCTTGGAATAATGAGTTTTGGATTCAGTGTGTGATGGTTGGTGTCGTTGTCCCCGTCCTTGCTGACAACCCGCTTGCATACAACTGCCTTTGCCCTGTCTCATTACACATTATACATCCTAGAGTTCAAACAGTCATCTGACAGAAAGAAGGATTTTCTGAGGGTAAAGGAAGATGAGGCTAACGAGCAACACAGAAGCATCATCGAGGCGCTCAGAGCGGCTGCCCCGGAATGGATGTTTGAACAGATCAATTTTGTGGCAGGGAGGCGTGGTGCAGCAGTGGAAGATGACTTCTATAACAAGCTCGAAAAGCTCAATGTACAAGCAGGGAAAAAGGAAAAGATTCTGTTGGCGCATGTGCAACGCATATGCGTCTGGGGCTGACGCGACGACGTCGATGGAGAACATCGGAGAACAAGTGTATGTGTAAATAACTCACAATTTTTTGTCATCAGCTGCTGAAGAAAGGTGAAGGCGGGGTAAAGCTTGAATAACATGAGCAAAACAACGGCGTTACACACAGAAGGCACAGCAAAAATATCAGAACGGTTGAATTTTTCTGATACTGCAAAGAAACTATACTAAGCAAACAGTAATAGTGGAATCGCTGTGGTGAACACGACCAAATTGCAAACAAGGGACTTCAAGCTGAAGTTCATTTCTGTCAGAAAACAAAGGCAGAAGAGGAAAATGTTCAAACACACACACAGGTTCAACGATCGGATTTCCGTGATTCAGCAAAGGTGAAACGATTGAGACAAATTGGAGCAGAGATGATCTAAGACTGCAAAGCGACAACTTGAGGAGGGGCTGCAGGCTGCAAGATGGAGGCGCAGTGCAAGGGCAGAGTGAGAGCCGATGGCGTGTCATCGCTCATCGTCGCGGCGGGAGAAGAGGCGCGGCTTGCTTGCTCGGGGTGGGATTCGAGAACATGATGCGTTCTTGGGTCATGAAATGAGGGGCCCAGCAGGGACTGGGCGTGGTGGCGTCTCGATGGCTGGGGGGCGGGAAGGTCAAGGTGTAAGGAAGGGGAATGGGGTGAGGGGCCATCGCTTGCCATCTCCGCCATGTTTTGTTCAGAATTTGCTTATGTATTTCGGCTTTCTGTCTCGATGAGAAAGGTTGCTGGCGAAAATCCATTCTGTGTCTCATATACATGAATTCTTATATATTTCACATTTATTTCATGTCATTTATTTTCATATCTAATATTTGATTTTGTATGCTTGACGTTATCATTGGCCGACACACATGGGATTGCCAAATACGCACGCACATACATACGGGGATACACACGCACACACAAAGTTCCAAACAAAACTACTACATTATTTCTTTAAAAGTAATAATAAAAGCAATCTTCACTTCACCGTTTGCTAAAGTAACCTACTGGTTAAGGCATCTCCACAAAAATACCTTGGGATGCGGATGGTCGCGGGTTCGAAACGTGCAATGTTTACTCCCCAACCACTTTCACCACAGATGGACAAGCTCACCTCACCACAAGGGAGACATGGAAATAGGTGTATGGCCAGGTCTGTCCGAATCATCCGGGCCGAAGTACTCCGCGTCCCACAGAACGTATTTTTGTGGAGACGCCTTAACCGGTAGGTTACTTTAGCAAACGGATAAGGTACGGAAATAACATATGGTTATTTCTGTACCTTATCCGTTTGCTAAAGTAGCCTACCGGTTAAAGCGTCTCCACAGACAGAGTGGCACTGCAACTCATTTACTGACTCGAGTAACGAAATGAAGCTCTGGGACCGGAACGTGGCAAACAAAGACTTCTGGTCACGATTGGCAAAGTCGTTGCGCAGTCAAAAAATCTCAGTCACCGATGATGGGCAGAACAAATGGACCAAAAATTCGCTTCAGTGTTCATCCCTGGAAAGATGAGCTGGGCAATGGCAACACGGTCCATCCAGAAGTGCCAAATACGAATCGAGAAGACTGGGGAATCGCGTGTAGACACTAAGCCCACTGCGTGAGGCCTTAATGCGCAAGTCTGGAATCTGTTGTGGACAGGGGTAAATACCATGAAGAAAGGCATGCCAATCTTAAAGAAGGCAGAGTTCGAAAGCTTCGATCATCTCACAAGGACAGTCGTAGGGCTTTAGTTTGAAAGCACATCAGGATCTGCCACCACAGCTCAGGTTGTCTACGACGTCGAATGGTGAGCAAAGAGTTCGAGTACTTGTGCCCAATGTGCAAGGACTCGACTGCACCACCCAATTTCTTATGCAGGAGTACCTACATCTAGTTGATTGGAAAGGCCTCGTGCTACACCTAGTTGATTGAAAAGGCCTTGTGCTACCATCAACAGAGAAAAGGTGTAAAGCAGGTGTCAAGAAATTCGAACGCTCCCCAATCACGTGTGCAGAATGGATTGCACTCAAAGAAAGTTTCGCGGAGTTCCAAGTTGAAAGAGTCAAGTAGACGTCAGATGACAAGGGGTTCGATAACATGATATCAAAAGTCGAACGCACGCAGAAACCAGACGCAAGCCCAGTGGAGTTTTGCTGCAGAAGCTTGGCTGGAGGTAGCGTATGGGATTCTCTCGCCGACTTGCTAAAGATTATGAAGCTACGGGGAGTAGGTGCAGACGACGTAAAAGAGGTCTGGAAAATAATTCAACACCTCTTTTCAAATACCGTTAAGCCTTCACGTAGTAAGCGAGACAGCCATCATGCAAAGACACACGTCGTTCACCTGCCTTTAAGCTCGTTGACGACATGCACTCGACATGGGATGTGAACTCTTTCCTGGATAGAGCCCAAGAATTGGTGAAGGAGGCAATCGATGAGCATGCAAATTACAATACTGTAGAGCTTGACAGGTCTCACCCAATCAAAAAAGGAGCGGCGACAAGAAGACGATTCGGTGAACAGGTAGCAGTCAATATGCACACGAAATCTGTCTCATCCCACCCCTTCTTGTATGTATAGCATATATGGGGTGAATGGAATTTGTGCGTAGAAGGCTGAGGTTTAGACCATTGCCGCTGAGGGCGTCGCTTTCCCGCGGTGGCACTCCATCAGGCTGAGAGTCTCTGCACGAGCAAGCGCCCGACGGGAG
>Ga0209491_10007499_pt1 | contig 14383 bp, 6 predicted proteins | sample BON02_FD_187213 | JGI IMG/M metagenome (GOLD analysis project Ga0209491, IMG submission 187213) | Freshwater microbial communities from Lake Bonney liftoff mats and glacier meltwater in Antarctica - BON-02 (SPAdes) (version 2) | ecosystem: Environmental > Aquatic > Freshwater > Ice > Glacier... | reverse complement strand
ACTCAAGCTGTTCAATAATTGTCTGACTGGCCTCAGTGGGTACTGGGACAACGCAGAATACCAGCGATTTCATCTGCGCCGGAAAGGAGGGCGATTGCACGTCAAGGGCGAGGAAAAGATCATCACCTCGGAGCAGCAGCATCTCGATTTGCAGATGCATGCTATGCGCGAGCAGAGACAACTCATGCAAAAAATTCGTCGGCAGGAGCAAAAAGGGAAGAACTCGCAGGCCATCCGAGGCACAAACACCATGGGACCCAACAGTGGTGTGCACTCGTGGACGCTTAGGTGGGAGCACGAGCCGGCTTTGGCAGGCCTTGGCGACGGTGTTGGCTTGGCAAGCTTGCATTCAGAGTCAGGCGGCCCATGTGCGCCTCCACTGATTGGTGGGACGTATGATCAAGGCTCGTCAGTCGCGTTGTATGCTACTGGTGTTCTAGTTCATTCGGGGTTGACTCTGGCTACGGTGGTGAGAAAAAAGCCCCGAGCGTTGACGGTGCGGAGCGATCTTGCAGCAAAAACAACTACTGTGCAGACGAACGAACGCAAAAAGACGGGGCGCCGCGCTGGGAAAGATGATGAGGAAATCGAGGTTGAAGACAAAGCGGAAAAGGAGGAGGAAGATAGCACGGAACAGGGTGAGGAGGAGACTAAGGAGGAGGATGAGGAGAATGCCATACAGGCTTTTGCAAACAGCAAGGGCAACACGTTTAGCCAACAGGATGACACCCTCGCTCCTTTGTGGGGGAAGGGGAGTTTGATTACATGCACTTTTGATACAGAGGGCGCAGGCACGCTCAAATTTGAAGTCGACGGGGAGGCCCTTGACGTGCAAGTGTCTTCAGTTTTTACTCTACTTGGAGGTGACGATCTCTATCCGTGCGTATGTTTTTTCCCGCTTGATCCTGACTCCACAGAAGACGGGGCAGTAGTGTTGGGCCAGGGAAGCGAAGAATCCTGTGACGAGGACAATGAGGATGAAGAGTACGAGGAGGACGAGGAAGAGAGTGAATATAGCGAGGACGAAAACGAAGAGGAGTCAGATGACGATGAGTCGGTCGAGCAGGCGCCAAAATCAAAAAAGCAAGCGGACATGGATGAATTGGCGAAAATGACCAAACTCGATATTTCAATCATCTTGGCGATGACACGAGAGCAACGCGAAGAGCTACGCAAAAGCATCAAGGCGGCTCTCGACGCCAGTCGTAAAGCACGCGTCACTATCGTGGCTCCCGTGTTGCCTGTTACAGAGGGGCCGCACCCAGATGGCCTGCAAAAGGAAAAGACCGCCCCGGACAATTCTGTGGACCAAGAAAAAGCAGAGGAAGCAAATGTGCTGGACGAGGGAGACGAAGATGAGAAGGACAAGAAAACTGCCGACGACGAAAAGTCGCAGCCTGTTGAAAAGATCCGATGGATGTGGGAGCAACAGCAGACGGGAAAGTGGGAACCGTATTCGATGGAAATATCACGTGAGCTCGAGCTTGCGCGACGAGCTGGTGCGCTTGAGCACACGATCCCTCACGGAGAGATTTGCGTCCTCTGTAAAATCAGTGGCGGGCAAGCCGAAACTGTGCAAGAGCGCGGTGAGGAGACGCAGCGTTTGCGGCGCCATGTCGTCAAGGATGGGATTTTTGGAAACATCGAAATGATGAGCTGCCTGCACAAGCCGCCTCTCTCGCTCTTTGGCGAACCCTGTCTGCAGACTTTGCAAAGGGTCTGGGGAAGCCAAGAGACTTTGTCAGGCCATGCGTGTGGCCTGGGGTTTCTATTCATCTATAGCCTTCTCCAAGGGCAAACGCGCAGCAAAGTTCTATCGTCAGGTAAGGTTGTCCGATTAGTGGTTCCACATGTCTCTAATAGTTGCTGTTGATTGTTGACGAGTTTCTCGATAATAGTGTGTAAGATAGAGTGATGCAGAAAGTGATGGTACAAAGGGGGAAATGGTGGTTTAGAAGCAACAAAAAAAAAAATTGTAACATAGTTGATACGCATACAGGAAATGAAGTATATCATCATTTGTGATATACTGCAGTATGTCATTATTCGACTGCCAGGTTGGAAGTGACAAAGGTGCCAACAAACAAGATTGTACGCCAAATGATGATATACTTCATTGCCTAGCATCATTTCTGTGCCCACTTCTCCCCCTCTCCTCCTGCCGAAATGTGGGGTAAAATGTCAACTGATTCTGTCAGGCCCCATCATAGCTGGAACATTTGTTGATGTTGATTGCCTCTTTTTGATGTTGATTGCCCCCAAGATAGTTTGTCAAATAAGTACCCACTAATCAGACATACCTTGTTGTCAGGCTTCTCCGACTGGTGGGATTGCTCTTATGGAATTGGTGGGCACGGCCATCAGCGCATGGGGCTCTCCACAAATGACAGTCATAGATTGGGATTGCTACTGACGCAGCTGCTGGTGGATGCCAAGACAAAAAGTGTGTTTGCATCTGTCTTGAATGTGATGGGGAGGAACAATCGAGTGTCTGTGCGCTTCCCGGAGTTTAAAGACACGCGCAAGAATCGGGAGCGCAACGTATTCAATGCATGGACGGATGACAAAGAACCCAGGTCTGCCCTTGGGGAGTTGTTTAACAAACTTATTCCGCTGATGCAGGGTATGAAAAAATCAAGACACTGCTCTTTCATCTTCCCTCCGAAGAGCCTTTCTGAAATGCCTGCACCGCCATCGACACTCAAAGTCGCTCGCAGCACCAACTTTGCTGCTCAGGATAGCGACTCCATCGACACAGGGGCTTGCAGCGGCTTAAGTGTAGACCTGAGCGACCTTGATTGTAGCTCGCGAGTCATTCGTCCGACTGCACCTCAAGACATTCAAAAAGTGGTAGCCGCCACAAAACACACGCAATGGTGCACGCATGCCGGTTGCCACTCTAAGCAAGCGGAGCGCTTGCCACTCACCTTGAATGACGAACTCGACCTCGAGGATTTGCTTATAAACAATCAGGAGAGTCTTTTCGTCTTTATTTTCCACGCGACGTGGTGCGGAATAAGCAGAGGCTTGCACCCTCTGCTTTGCAAATTAGCACTGAGGTCGAAAACCGCCCGCTTTGTGCGCATTGACATTGAAGGCATGCATCGACTGACTGCCAGGTTGGAAGTGACAAAAGTGCCAACAATCAAGATTGTGCGCCCACGGGGGGAAACACTTGTGACAAAGAATCACGTGTTGGGCACGCTCGATGAAATCGACGAGGATTTTGTGTCCAGGTTATTGCAGCTCGTTGCTTCAGCCTCAACACCAGAGGAAGTCGTCAGGATGAACGAACCCACCTCAAATGTAGCCACCGAAGAGCAAATGGCCGAGCTATCGAGGTGTGTGGCTGTTGAGGCAGAAGAGCTGGCCATCCTATCGTCGCGCCCGTTGGAACAAATAATGCCATTTGTAACGTATGAAATGAAGGCAACCTTAGCCAAATGTCCTACTTTGGATGTGTCGCGGCACGCAGCTGCGCAGTCAGCTGTCGCGCAGAGCATGCTCAACAGAATGAAAGATGATGTGCTGACGCACCTCGCAAACCAAACGCCGACGCCTAAGTTGCGATGCTTGTCGGCAAATGTTCTGCAAGACATGTTTACGAGTGAGAATGCAACACGATGCGCCACCACGCAGACGTGTGTGGAGCAAGTGGAAGGGCTGCTCGCCAAGCTGCAGCAGCTGCGTGCTCAAGACTACGAGGCCATTCAGGGCACCTCTCATTTGTGCAATACAGCAGTCAATTTCATTGACTTGTCCGCTGGCGGACTCACTGGGCGGCTGGAACGCTCCAAGTTTGTGTTGCGACGTGTTGCTTCAGCAGCAGCTGAAGTGTGGCCAGAATTTCTCTATGCCTCCATCCTTAGCAGCAAGGGGGCAGAAGATTTGCGGCGGCTCAACCCCTACGTTGATCTTCATTTCGTCGAAACTGTGATGCAGCTGGTGCAGCTTGGGATGCTGCGTGCAAACCGAGTGGGCCACCTTAGCAGATGCATTGGGGCAACTGTGCTTCTGCTTGGGTTGCTTCGAAGAGCGCTCGAGACTCAGCCTGCGCTCACCTCGTGGGCCAAGTTCCAGCAAGCAGCAGATGATGTCGCTGGCATTATTTCAGCGGGTCGTCACTTCGTATCCAGTGTCGAGGACGACTCTGTGGGTGCTGTAAGGCTTGATCCACGCTTTCTCATCTTCGAATTTACCTGGGACATCCTGTTGCGACAGAAGCAAGTGGAGATTGTGCACGACTTTGTGGCGCAGGTAAAGAGTGGCAACTCAAAAGTCAAGCAGATGATCATGGGTGCAGGAAAGACGACAGTCGTGGCACCATTGCTTGCACTTATTCTGGCCGACAGTAAGTCATTGCTCCTGTCTGTAGTGCCAAAGGCACTGCTCGAAATGTCGCGAACACAGATGCGAGAGACTTTTTCGAATATAATCACAAAGAGAATATCAACGTTCAAGTTCGAGCGTTCTACTGTGCCCCACGAAGGGATGCGCCTCAATCTTGAGAATTCTGTGCGTAACCGCGGCATCGTCGTGGCAACGCCAACGTCGATCAAGTCCGTCATGCTCGTCTACATCGAAACATTGCGCAACTTGCACGAAGTCTGGGGGCAACACAAGACAGGATCAGGACCTCCGCGCCCAATTAATCGTGAAAAAATTGAGCTACTTGGCCAGCAGGCCAAAGAACTTTCTGGGATCTTGAAGCTCTTTAGAGGTGGGGTCATGCTATTGGACGAGGTTGATATGATCCTTCACCCGCTCAAATCGGAGCTAAACTTTCCGCTAGGAGAAAAGGCGGACTTGGATTGCAGTGAATCGGGAGAGCGTTGGTCCCTGCCAATCCACATCGTGGATGCCATTTTCTTCGCCGAGACATCCAAGGCATCGGCATTCGAAGCACGAGGTAATGCCCTCGATATCTTGCATCGAATTGCAGCGGTATTATCACAGGGCTACGCCAGTCGAGCCCTTCAGCGCCTGCCACACGTCACGCTTCTCAATGTCGAGTGGTACCACGACAATCTGAAACCGGTCTTGGCAGAGTGGGTATATCTCTGGCTTCAGAAAAATCATTTACACGGCGTATCAAGGCCCGAAGCGATTAGCTACATCGTAGAAGGTGCAGTCGCGCGATCTGAGTCGACGGCCAAGATCAATAGTCTCGAGGCGGCAATTGTTGCTAAGAATGAGGCTGTGTATATAAACAAAAATCTGTCGAAGCAAGCCTTGAAGCTGCTTGAGGCAGAACGTGCACACCTTGTGTTGGCAGTGTCTCACGCAAGCGAGCAACGTGGCATGGTGCTCCAGCTTTACGAATTAGACGAAGAGCAGGAGCGCCTGTTGCAGGCAGGGGCTCGGCGTTTGTCTGAGCTACAGCAGCAAATCGCAGTGGTGTCCAAAAAGATACAAGAAATGACGATACCCCGTGACGATTCGTACGACAATCACACCATACTCTGGTGCTCTACCATTTTCAAAACCTTCAATGCCAGAGAGGTGGCTGTCTCAGGGGAGGAAGCAGTAGTCTTGACAATGTGCGCAAAATTTGAGGAGAAAGGCTTCTCCGTTCGCAGATGCGGCACGCAGGAAGAAGCGGCTGAACTTGCACATCAATTGAGGCGATCTGGCCACCTGCGCTGCGTAATAGCGGGGGGCAACTCGCCGCAGGGCTGTAAGAGGGACTGTTCGCGTAGCCACCATAGCGATGGTCCGTGTCTCGTTTGCGCAAAATCTTGGGGAGCTCACAATTCACACATATGTAGCGACGGTAGACTTGGCTCTTGGCTGACCAGGTTGGCACTCACTGATCCATCGAGTATGGATCATTTCCAATTTCTCTCTTGCTTGGTAGAGGATGTGCCTCTGGAAACAAAAGCAGCGCTGCTTCCCAGCCGCATGATGCTCTTTGCTGGCAGCGCTGGCAGCATGGTCGAAGATAAGCGGCTTATCCTATGGAGCCGTGGCATACATGTTGCAGAAGACATGTCACAACTTTTGGAATGGGTCGAAGGTCTCGGCACGTGGGACGCCCATTCGGCGCTACATGATACGGCTGCTGGGCAGCCTGCAGACACCTCACTCAATGAGGCGACAGAACATGCCCCCACCCTGACAGCTCTACGGGAAAGACTGCGCGAATTAGAAACGACCAAGGAGGCTGTGGTGCAGGAGGAAGAGGCCGGAGTTGATGAGTTGCGCAAGCGACTAGAACAGCAACACTTGCAGCTCGATCTGTCCATCCAGAAAAGTATCGACGATATTGCTGCCCTCAAAGATTCTGTTGTAAAGGTTGTTGGTCTCGACCCCGTGGAGGTGATACAGTCTCTCACGGTGGGACATACTAATGGACGGGAGGCTGCACTCTCTATTGCATGGCTCAAGTTGAATGTGCTTAATGCCAGTGCATATGACACATCAACACGTGATGTCACCCAAGAATTCGTCGCCAAGGTCAAGCGGTCGTTGAGCGCACTGAGTGCCGAGTCAAAGTGGCTGGCGCAGGCGGCTCTGGCGGCAAAGGTGATGTCGCGCGTAACATCAGCTCAGCAGCGGAAACTGCTTAACCTGTCGTACGATTGGCTGAGGACGTTCTTGCCACACATCCTTGCCAAAGTCAATCGTGTCTCGTTTGGATTGCTGTCTTCGAAAGACTGTTTGCAGGCGTTGGAAGATGATGCCATGGTTCCACAGTCACGGCTGAAACTCTCTGTTCCCTTTGTCGGCAAAGATGTGCCATCCAAATCTAGCGAATTCGCACACCCAGATGTGATACTAGGGCTCACAATCCTGGGCTATCGATACTCGGGGATGCGTTTCGAGGATTTTTCCGATCTAATAGACAGCCTGTCTGCCGAATTTAGCCAGGAGATTGGCCCTCCACGAGACCGCCCTTCGAGCCAACGCCATGAAGCGTGGGTGTTGTCTGCGGGCGGCCAAATCCGGGGCATCAAAACGACGCTCGATGGTCTTGCTGAACACACGCAGGATCCCGCAGGCGGCAGAGCGCAGGCGCAGGGAATTGAGGTTGTACAGCTCAAGTTTCTACAGAAGAGCAATGTAGAACAAATACAAAAGCTATATCAGCTGTGGAAACATGAACCCCAAGCCATCCACTACTACTTGTCAAAGTTCGTGTTTCCGGCGCACATGCGGTCGCAAAAGATCAAGGTGTCGGCTTCAGGACAGGCGTTAGGAGGTGATATGCTTGTTGGGCGGCGTGTCGGGTTTTCGGGAACTCCGTCGGATCTCCTTCCGAAAGAGCTTGGCAGTTGTGACTACGAAACAGGTGATGATGGCCGCATGCTCAAGACAGTGCTGGATCAAGAGATTGTCTCGCACGAGCTACTGCCCAACAATTGGTCAGTGCAGTCTGTGCTTGCGCGCATTGCTCGAGCTGAGAGCCCCCGTTATCATGCGCTCATCGACACAGGTGCCTTGATCACGGGCTACTCAAACTTGGAAGTCGCGGCCTTCTTGCTCAAAAAGGGCTTGCCATGGTGCGATGGTGTCGTCTTTTTGGATGAAAATGACGAGAAACAGGTCTTGGTGCGAGCTACCGGGCGCGCTGTGCCGGCCGATCAGTGTGGCCTGCCCTTGGACAAGCGCTTCGCCTTCTACGACCAGATACACACAACGGGGATGGACATTAAACACGTGGTCAACGCAACGGCAATAATCACACTGGGCAAAGACATGACGTTTCGCGACTACGTCCAGGGAGCCTACCGCATGCGTGGAATTGGTGACGGGCAGAAGATTCACGTCTACATCATCCCAGAGGTTGCTGATCTCATTTGTCGCGAAATCCGCGCGGCCAACGAGATGAACAGTCTCGAGACCAACGCCCTTTTGCAGACCCCCGAGAAAGTGCTCGAGGCCTTGGTAGCATTCTTGGTGATCAATTCGATGCGAACAGAACAGACACAATTCAGCATGCTGTGCATGCAAAATTTGTCCAATATCTACCAAAAGAATGCCTTTTCAAATTGCCTCACAGGTGCAGAGGCCTTTTGCGAGGGCACAATGAAAGATGGAGACTACGTCACGCACAAGTCAGGCGAGCATGCTATCGGCGGAGACGGCGTCGCGCAGACACTGCCGCTCTTGCCGAGCCTGCAATTGTTTGATGAGACGATTGATTTCTCCCTCGAAGCAGCGGTGCCAGATCCTGTACCGTTTGCAGAGAAGCTACGTGCGATGCTCACGTCGCATTGCGCTTTTATTGTATCTGAGGAGCAGCACACTATCGGAGCAACAATTCTCTCGGAAGTCGACGACTTCACGTGTGCCAACGAGTTGAACAGTGGAGATGAGAGCGCCAGTCTGGATACTCAGCAGGAGCGCGAGATGGAGCAAGAGCAAGAGAAAGAGGTCAAGGCACGCAAGGACCAGCAGATTGAAGTCGAGCGTTTCGTCGAACGAGAGTATTCTCGGCACCAGGAAACCCCTACTCCATGGTCGGTCTCCTGGCTTGGCTGTCAACCAGGAAGCACTCCTGAGGGAGCAAAGGCCACTGAGGGTGACGATCCCCATCCATTCTATGGTCTGCATGATTTCCATTTGCTGCACCAAGTGCCGCTACCTTTTCCCTCGGCGTTGCTCCTCTCGCGCAACTACTTCAATCCAGGGTGGTCGGGCCTGAGGCGACTCAAAAATGTTGTCTGTCTACTCGAGTGGTGCCCAAATACAGACCCATCTAGGCTGCGATTGATTACACAGGATGAGCATGCAGAACAACTGCGCCTAAATTCTTCACAGCAGGCCACTATCCAAAGGGTGCACACCCTGCTCAAGGACGAAAACGGAAGGCTGAGTAAAGAGGGGCTCAAAGAAGCCGTGTCTGCTGCGACAAACGCGCCTGTCGACGCGCATCTTCTTGACACGCTCTGGCTCGACTTTGGTTGCCAGGGCAGTGGTGTGAGTGCAGAGGGATTACAGGAGCTTCTCACTAGTGGCTATCTCTTCCCAGTCCACCAAGGACGATACTGGGTGGCAGTCAGTCTGGCAGAGGCTGAAACACTTCGCCGCATACTTCACCTGCGCCAAAGCCGTCCTTTGCTCAATCAAGGTGCTACAACATTAGCGGGAGGGTGCGAACTCGCCCTGCACATGTCGCGACCAGGGGCAGCTGGGCTGCCCGGGAGTACGTTGCTGGACGCTAGTCGTGGATGGAGAGGGGGGGCATCCGGCACCGGAGCTACCAATCACGAGATGTCACTTGCACTCGGCTGCTATCGCTTTTTCGACGGCGACATGCACTACAACCGTGCGACGTTAGCCCAACAAGTTCGAGCACTGCATCATGCATCTATACATGACCGCGAGATGTTTTTTTCAACAACCATTCTAGCGCGCCGTCGCATGGAGAAAAGGTGGCAAGAAACGCCGCTGTCTTCTGTTTTTTCGATTGTAGACGAGTGGGCCAATCTCAAGCAGAACGCGCAAGCTGCGTTTATAAGGTTGGCTCTCAAACGTCGCAAGCTGACCCCATGGGAAGCGTTTGTTGCCTTTAATGCCGACAACAATTCGCGGCTCTCACCGTCCGAGCTCTATGGTGCACTTACCTGGCTGGAGGTGCCGGAGCTGACAGCAGAGGACGTGGTGGATTTTTTTGAGCTTGCTGACACAAATCGCGACGGCATGATCGACTACGCTGAGTACATGGCCTTGTTTGAAGAGGACGGCAAGCTGCAAAATCGGAGTGGGGACTCGCAATTACGTATCTGCAACAAGGAGGATGACGACGACGATGGTGAAGGTGGAAAGACTTTTGCAGAGAGAGTCAACAAAGAGCCCCCCCCAAAGATCGAACCAATTGGTGCTGATTTATTGCGGGAGATTATGGTCAAAAGGCGAAAGGACGCGTCTGCCATTCACCGAGTGGAGCTTGCTCGACGTTGGGCTGAGCAGGCTGACCTGGACATCAAGCTCTTCCGGGAGGAGCTTCAGGCCTCCTCGCGCAGAGAGGGAGGCAGCAATCCAAAAATATATTTTTGCCCTTCAGACAACCACAAGCCCGAGATGCGACGACTGGTGGTCTTCTCGTTTGAATCCAACAAGATTCCACTGCGCACCAGCGTGAGCGGCATGAGCGCCTTCGTGCCTGTGCTTATTGACGACGTGCGCAAGAATCTACTGGCGCCTCAGTGCAAACGAGGACATTTGTGCACATCTTCAGGTGGACGTCGGCGTTATGGTTGTTGTTCGATCTGCAATCGCTACGTGGAATCTAAAAAATTCTGCAAAGTCTGCCCAAACTATCTGGTCTGCACCCACTGCTGCCAAGCTGGCGAGGATGAGCAAGTCAAGGAACGCTCTGACCCAGCCAACAAGAACACTTTCATCCAGTGCGAAATGGCCAGCGACCTCACTCTGCATATCCCACCCCCATCAGTAGACCTTGCCAGAGAGCAACAGGCAGATGCGGTGGTCGGCGGCGGCATGAGTGGCAGCAGTGGTCAAAGCGGCAGCGCAGTATCAGTATCTCGGATATCGGAGCATCTGCAAGCAGCAGCAATTGACGCGCACGAGTCGTCAACAGAAATTGAAACCCTGAGTGGCGACTTTTCAGTGACGATCGAGCTCAAGCTCAACTTGCTGCCAGCGCCTGGGCAAAAAGCGGCGCTGGTGCACTTCAGCTCCCCAGACTTGTCGCAAGCTCGCCGACGCCACATGGCATCCCTTTACTGCGATTCCCGAGGCAGTATCAGCGTGGACCCGCAATCTGTACAATTGGACGTAACTACCATGTCCCCAGCATCTAACACTGCCCCAGACCTGACAAGTAGTGTCAAACGCGGAGCACAGCCATCTGGAGCAGTATCTGTGGACAAAGACAATACCAAGGACAATAAAACAGTGGACAAGGACAAAAGGGAAGACATCGTTGGTCTGCGCATGCGCGAAGGCAGGTGGATGGTGCTGACCGCGTCTGTTCAAGTTCTGGCGGGGCGCATCACTACGTATCTCGATGGCCACGTCATTTCTACTTTTGAAAACCTTGAGCCACGAGATCTCAGTCTCGGGTCGAGACTGATGATTCTCGGTGCGTAAAGTGGCCTTTGCACCATTTCTCTGTCTGTGTCTGTGTGGTTTAAACCTCAAATGGCGGTTATATGATGTGATGATAACGAACACGTTACAGTGTATGTACTAACAATCAATGTGTGACGTCATGTCAAATTTCTTGTACAGGTGGAGGGAAAGCAGCGCAATCAAGAGGGGGGTGTGTGCGACGTGTGCTGCTGATAGATGCGAGCCTCGACGCGGACCAAGCACGCTCAACCTACCTGGCATGTGCACAAGACCATCCTGCCATCTGCAATAAAGCCACCACAATACAGGTAGGTAACACAGGGCGGAGGAGCGTGTAACAGTGATTATGCATTATAATATTTTAACCCTCGTTATTTTTATGCTTGGGTTTGTTTCAGGCGGTGTGGCGAGGCAGACACGCCAGAAAAAAGAATGCGCATGTGCTTGCAACGCTTGCCAAGAAGAAGGCGCCAAAGAAAAAATGAAGAGGGAGGAAGATGTTCGAGTCTATCGATTTAAAGATAGACATTGGGCCTTGATTATCTTCATTATCTTCACAATCTGCATGGATTGTTGTGCTTCAGACTCTACGTTTCGAGAGCCTGGGCGTCGCCTGGCCAATTGAGACATCAGGCTCGAGCCTCGGCGAGTTCAAGATGTCCGTTGCTTTGAATACACTTTTGCGTCCCGATGCTCGTGTATCCTGCAGTCTGATCAGATAAACGAGATTGCTAGTGCTTATTTTGAATGGCCATGATGACAAGAATTTACGTTGCTTGTTTCCTGTTCCACGGACAATCCAGACTGTACAGAAGAGGCAGAAAGTCCAAGTCCGCGCCAGGGATGACAAATTTCTCAAATTCTTGCACCAATTCCTCACAAAGCCGAATGCCCTTATTGTCGACATACATTAGAAGGATCTTCGGAGCCATACAATGAGAAATCGATTTGTGGACGGTAATTTTGCCTCAATTAAAGGTGAGTTAATTTACCTTTGGCCGGCCCAGAGTACGTTGGGTTGCCCCGCTTTTAAAAACGATCCCAATCACAATGGACGTGCCGATTCTTAGGACGGAAAGTTAGTAGATAACTTCATTCACGAATCAGACGTCACGTCCCTACAAGACCTCTTCACGTCACGTCCCTCTTCACGTCACGTCCCTCAAAGATTCCTTTCTATTTAATTATTGTGTTCCACATAAGACACGAAGAGACACTCTCTTTCAAATTCATGCCGTATTCTCGTCTATCTTCGACTACCTAGTCCTCTGCCTTAGCAGTTTACGCCACCGCGTTTAGGACTATGTTTCCCTGTTGTAAGCTGTAATGCTTCCTGTGGCACAATCGAGGTTGATCCGTGAAAGCGCTCGATGTGGTTTTCTTCTTTCTCGTCCATAGGGTGACAACGCCGCCAGAGAGTTCGCAGAATCCCGTCCATGGGGTGCTTGCTCGAGGCAGAGTGCTCATTCTTCATTTGTACGTGGAGAATTCCGTCCATAGGAATCAGTACTTGTGAAGCGTCGAAGAAAGTGGAGATGCATATGCGTTCCCCACCAAGAACGTTCTGCAGCGCGCGTACGTACATTTGCTGAAGGGGACTACGTGAAAAACTGTCTCCCGGCTGCGTAGAATAAAAAAATCTTTGATTAGGGTAGTTTGTTAAATGAAAAAACTACTAATTTTATATTCTACTATCAGGGAACTAACCACTAACTCTACAAACTACTACCAATTAACAAACTGCTATGTGGAAAAAACAAAACTACTATTCTTACACCGAACAACTACTTTTTGGTAAATTACATTCCACCAAAGTACTTTGCACCATTTTTCAAAACTACTATTATCTTATTATCAAACTAATATTTCGGAAACAGAAAAGGACTATTGGATCATATACAAACAAAAAAGTGCTTTTGAGTCGTGACAGTCCGTGTTTTTTTCCAGCGTTTTTATTCTTTGATGAAATCTTTTTTGTTGAACTCACTAGAACAGCGTGACACGGATTCCCTTTTCGCAACTGTTCCCCTGTGGTATTCGCTTTTTGGCGTGGGTATGTTAAGGGTGTAGAATGGTTGTGTATACAATTTGTGAAATGTAACACAGGAGTCATACTCAGTCAGAGTACAAGTACTCGGCAACCACTGTACGCAAGGTGTGTTTTGCCGGTAGGGTGATCTTGTTGGCCGCACTCCACTCGGTGAATGTATCATCGCACAGTTCCCATGGTTGATGCATCATTGCAATCAGCAGGCGTTTGTCTTTGAGGGTCTTGGTTTTTTTGAACTCGTCTTTGATGACATCCCAGACATTTACTAGGTTTTCAGCTATGAGGTACATTGTCAGTATCTCACTAGCATCGAAGGGCCAGCGCTTCTTGAGCGCTGCAGAGTCTACCAGAATATTCTTCAGGAAAAATGCCTCCCCCTCCTAATACAAATTCAGAAATAACATTCATACAGTCAGTTTACCAGTCAATCAGAATGGAATGTCGTCGTACATCGTGGAAACATAACGGACCACTTATTGACTATTAGAAGAATACTGAAACTTGGCAAAATCGTACCACAGTGTTGATCAGACACCAGATCATTGTACCCAGCATGACTGTGGAGCTTTCTTCGTGGTGCTCGGCTCCCTAGCAATGCATGATGACTTACCGCGTTGGCATGTACTTAAACTGGAACAGGAGTCGCCGCAACATGGCCTCCACTGCCCACACGCACTCACAGCTACCGCAACTTTATGTCAGTTCGTGTAGTGGCGTGGGAACAAGACAAAGGTACTCACGATGTGGAGGTCTGTCCGTGTAGAGCTCAGCATTTGTCACAAAGTTCATCTCCCGCCACAAATCAGTCTCACATGCAGTTCCATTCCACGGCAGCTTCTTAGAAAATGTCAACATTACACTCGTTTTCAGTGCTGGCCCTTTTCAAGAACTGTGCACAGTTGATTGTCCCCTCCCACCGTACCCAAAGTACTGTTTGCACATATATCCACATGAAATTACTTTTGATTTGTTTGTTTGTACCAAGTTACTCTTCTTACCAAATATAGTTACATATTACTGTTTTGACGAACATCGCAAATATTCTACTATTATTCCACATATGCTCAAATACTGCTATTATCACACAAAATGCTCAAATACTACTATTATCACACAATGTGCTCAAATACTGCTATTTTCATTGCACAGCGCGACAAATCCACTAAGATCGACGTGGGCGCGCACGGCGGCGCACGTGGTGGGCAACTATATGTCAGGGTACGGGACTTTGGGGAGTGGAATCTTACATTCAACTTGCTCAAGTGATGAGATTCAGAGTCCTACGTGTATAAT
>Ga0209491_10007495_pt1 | contig 14389 bp, 13 predicted proteins | sample BON02_FD_187213 | JGI IMG/M metagenome (GOLD analysis project Ga0209491, IMG submission 187213) | Freshwater microbial communities from Lake Bonney liftoff mats and glacier meltwater in Antarctica - BON-02 (SPAdes) (version 2) | ecosystem: Environmental > Aquatic > Freshwater > Ice > Glacier... | reverse complement strand
GTGCCGCCGCCGTGGGCTAGTAGTTCCGAAGGAGCGAGCAACAAAGCTATCGAAAATACCCATATTTTCATTCTGGTGCCCTTTCACTTTTATACCATTACTCTGAACACTAGGGTTTTCGTGTGAACAATGCAAGTTAAACTGGCGCGTCTAGCAGCAGGGAGATGTGCACACGGATATTTTGACCGGTAATTATTTTTCTGCATCAGCCAGCAGCTCCTTGCGGATTATCTTTACTGTTTCCGGTGCAGCTATGCCTATGGATGCTCTTCCCTGTTGGAGGTTGAAGAGGACTATCTCTACTGTGCCATCTGAGGTTTCCAGAATGATCCTTTGACCTTCTTTACGTTCAAGTACCAGCATTATCGTTCCTTGATAAGTTTGGTGAGTGTATAAAGCTTAGGCTAGGTTTGCGGAGTGCGCCACTCCATTACAGACCGATTTCTGAGCAACTGATTTACATGCGACGCAGAATGTCGCAGAACTCTGGTAAGTAGTGAAAGGCCGTGTCAGTTGCCGGAAGAGGCCCGTGCTGCAAAGACAAATAAAATGCTGTTCAAAAACCTTAGGAGGTGATAAAAGAGCGTTGATTGGAGAGCCACCGGCAAAGGGTGACCTGCAATTTCGTCCAGAATTAGTTGACCACTACATACTAACTAAGAGAAGTTTTCAGCACGATGAAGGTAGTGGCTTTGCAAATTATCAGGTTCTACAGGATGTTCTTGTCTCCGGTCAAGGGTTACAAATGCGCATACGCGCAGAACGGTCTGGGGGTTTCTTGTTCGGATTTCGGTTTGATCGTTTATTCGAGATATGATTTTATTAAGTCTACGAATTTGCTTTCACGGAGATTCCAGAAATGTGCGAGATCTGCAGGTGCAAATACTCCACTCGTATGCTCAAAGTTTGGAGCGGGTTTTTGTTGTGGCGCTCTAGCGTTGAGAAGCAATACAACACAGGAGAAGAGAAATGAGTACCGATAAATACACAAAGAGTGTCCTGACGGTTATTGCTGTCAGTCTTGTGTGGATCTGCGTGCGCGATATTGCTTTTATTGAATCTTCATTTGCTCAGAGCCGAGGAACTGTTTTAGATGTAAGAATTGTTGGGGTGTCGGGAAGCACCACGTTTTGGCCTTCTATCCCAGTCCAAATCAAATAGAGACAGAGAGCCTCAGGAAGTGGATGAACGGCCTGCGCAACGCCGCCACAAGCCGCGCGCACTCATGGCTAGCGCACCCAATCAACTGTTCAGCTGGGATACCACTTATCTGCCGCCGGCGAAAGAAAAAACGTATCAAAAATAAGAAGGTAGATCACACATGATGACCTCTTTTCCTACCGTGCGGTGGTTGCCAGATATCGTTGGCTACATAGACATATACCCAAAAGTCAAAGAGTACATAAACAAAACGCGAGCGGCTCCATGGAAGCACTAACCGATCTCAAAGCTATTCTGCACTCCAAGCGAGCGAACATCTATTACTTGGAAAAGTGCCGCGTCATGCAGAAAGATGGTCGCGTGCTCTATCTCACCGAAGCAAAGGACGAAAATCAGTATTGGAACATTCCCATCGCCAATACCACTTGCCTGCTTTTAGGGACAGGTACTTCCGTAACGCAGGCAGCAATGCGAATGCTCGCATCAGCGGGTGTGATTGTCGGTTTCTGTGGAGGTGGTGGAACCCCGCTATTGATGGCAACGGAAGTGGAATGGCTGACACCACAAAGTGAATACCGCCCCACTGAATATCTGCAAGGCTGGATGCGGTTTTGGTTTGATAACGATAAACGTTTGCAGGCGGCCAAACATTTTCAACACGCTCGCATAACGTTTCTGCGGCAAGTATGGGGTAAAGACCGAGATCTAAAGGCTGATGGGTTTGATTCCAAAGACACGGAAATAAGCACAGCTTTGGAAAAATGCGATCTCAAAATCAAGCAAGCCAGAAGCGTCACCGAACTGTTGCAGTCGGAAGCGCAACTGACCAAGCATCTTTACAAAATCGCAGCAACCCGGACCAAGCATGGCGATTTTGTTCGGACAAGGGAGTCGGACGACACAGCCAATACTTTCCTGAACCACGGTAATTACCTCGCGTATGGCCTGGCCGCGACTACTCTGTGGGTACTGGGAATTCCGCATGGATTCGCTGTTATGCACGGGAAAACCCGTCGCGGCGCTTTGATATTTGACATAGCGGACTTGATCAAAGACGCACTGATACTCCCATGGGCATTTATATGTGCGAAGGAAGGCGCTACGGAGCAGGAGTTTCGTCAGCAGTGTTTGCAGGTGTTCATTGATCACAAAGCTCTCGAATTCATGTTTGAGCAGGTGCAGGAAGTCGCGCTAAAGAGCGACTGGGAGCAAGCGCAGCCATGATGGTGACCTTTGTGTCCCAATGTGAGAAAAAGGCTTTGACGCGGACAAGACGTGTGCTGGACGCCTTTGCTGACAGAATTGGGGATTGCAGTTGGCAGACTGTCATCACGGATGAAGGATTGCAGGCAGTCAGAAAATTGTTACGCAAGACCGCCAGCAAAAATACTGCGGTGAGTTGCCACTGGATTCGTTCGCGGGCGCGTAGTGAGTTGGTCTGGGTTGTCGGCAACAAACAAAAGTTTAACGCCCAAGGTATTGTGCCGGTAAATAGCACATCAACAATTAACAGCTATCGGGATGACCAAGCCGATTGGCACTACCTACCGTTGATTCAATCCCTCACGTCACTTGCAGCGTTATTGCATGATTGGGGTAAGGCCAGCGCCCGTTTTCAGGAAAAACTGAATGTTAGCTATAAAGGCATGTCAGGCGATGCGTTACGCCACGAATGGGTATCCTGCCTCTTACTAAAGATATTGATCGCCCAGACCGATTCGAACTCCGATAAAGGCTGGCTAAACCTTTTGGCCAATGGTGATATTAATGAAGCCTTGCTGATCGGAAGTGACTTGACCAGCGTCAAGCCCCTCACAGACCTTCCCCCCATTGCACAACTGGTCGCATGGTTGATACTCACCCATCATAGATTGCCTTTACCTGGCGGCCCCAAAAAGGATCTTCTGAACAAGTGGGGGCATGACGCTAAATCTATGGAAAGAGCGCTGACTTTCATTGATAAAAACTGGGGGTATCAGAACGACAGCGCGATAGCCACGCTACAAAACTGCAAGCGCTTTCCAAACGGATTGATGACAAGCTCCAAAGCCTGGCTTAAGCCGCTCAAGCGTTGGGCTGGTAAACTACTTGATCAGCAGCACCTTTTCGAAAAAGCCATCAGCGAAGGTAGCCAGCGCTTGCTACTTCATCACGCCAGACTCTGCCTGATGCTGGGCGATCATTACTACTCGTCGCTAACGTTGGAAGCTTCAGGTTCATGGCAGCATTCAACAACGCTTATTGCCAACACACAAAAAGACGGTTCACCGAAACAGGCGCTGGATCAACACCTCGTTGGCGTCTATCAGCAAGCCAAATGCAATGCGCAAAAATTGCCGCAACTGGAACGGGCACTCCCGACAACTGATAACATCGCCGCCCTAAAGAAAAAAAGCCCCATCGAGTTTGCTTGGCAGGATAAAGCCGCCAGCAAGGTTCGTGATTGGACCGCTGAACATAGAGATAAAAAATACGGCTTTTTCGCTGTAAACATGGCCAGTACAGGCTGTGGAAAAACTTTTGCCAACGCCAAAGTAATGCTGGCACTGTCAGAAAACAACGACAGTCTGCGTTATATTCTTGCTCTGGGCCTCCGAACGCTGACACTGCAAACCGGAGATGAATACCGGGATCGAATTTTCCGGAATGGCGATGGCTGTGATCTCGCAGTATTGATTGGCTCCAAAGCTATTGCCGATCTTCACAATCAGGATCGTGAAATTAGAAAGGGGGAGGTGCACGAGGCGGAAAGTGGCTCAGAATCTGCAGAATCCCTGCTAGGGCCTGAGGAAGATGTGATCTACGACGTAGAGATTCCAGGGGATGGGATGGCGACCCTTTTTCCAGACGAGAAAGCGCGTAAACTTCTGTACGCCCCCGTTCTTGCTTGCACCATTGACCACATCATGGCTGCGACCGAAACCACCCGAGGCGGTCGATATATTCTACCAAGCCTGCGTTTGATGTCGTCCGATCTGGTTATCGACGAAGTAGATGACTTCACTGATGCCGACTCGATTGCCATCGGTCGACTAATACACCTAGCGGGGATGCTAGGTCGAAAAGTGATGATTTCTTCTGCAACAATTCCGCCAGCGCTCGCAGAAGGCTACTTTAACTGCTATCGGGAAGGTTGGAATATTTTTGCCAAAACACGCAATGCCAGTTCAGCGATCGGCTGTGCATGGATAGACGAATTCAATACAACCATCACTGATAATAGTGCCATCGGGACATTACAAGCCATCCAACACTACGTGGATTCTCATCAAAGTTTCGTTAGCAAGCGGATTGAAAATCTGGATAAGCAGCCTGCAAAACGCAAAGCGAATATTATCAATTGTCAAACGGCCTTGGACACATCTACGGGTGATACGACTAAACAACAGTGCTACTTCGAAATCATCACGAAGTCAGCGCTCGCTATGCATCAAGTACATTGTCAGGCGGATAGAAAGACTGGACTAATGGTTTCTTTTGGCGTCATTCGCACAGCCAATATTTCACCCTGCGTTGCGTTGACACAGTACTTGCTCGACTATCAATGTGACAGCGATACAGCACTGCGAGTTATGCCGTATCACAGCCAACAGGTACTACTGCTGCGACATGAACAGGAAAAACATCTGGACGCTGTACTGAAACGCAAGGAAGAACCCGGAGATGAGCCACTGGCATTCAGGAATCCCGTTATTCGCCAACATCTGGATATGCTGGCATCAACAGCACAACCGCCCACCCAAGTACTTTTTGTGCTGGTGGCAACCCCTGTCGAGGAGGTTGGTCGTGACCACGACTTTGATTGGGCAATTGTAGAGCCGTCCTCCTATCGCTCGATTATCCAGTTGGCAGGCAGGGTCAGACGACACCGTTCAGACGCAGTGCCGATCAGCGCTCCCAACATTGGTTTATTGCAGTACAACTGGCTTACCATTAAGAATGGTGATGACAAATGTAAACCTCGCTTCACGCACCCTGGGTACGAATCAACGGATGGGAAATCGAAAGAAGGAAAACCGCTTTGCTTCAATAGCCATGATCTACGACGGTTGCTCAATGAAAAAGCATTGGCTGATCGACTCGATGCCAAGCCAAGGATATCCGTTTCTGAAGATACTCCTCCTTTTTCAAAGTTGGAGCACGCAGCAATCGCAAGCATTCTCACAAACTACGAGGCAGTCGGGCCGGAGAGCTTGCAAGGCTATCTCACACAGTATTGGTACCTGAGCGCGCTGCCACAAGCCCTCAACCGATTCCGCCAGAGCGAACCATCAATAGCGCTATACAGGTACCCCGGCGACAAGCTATGTTTCTATCAGCGAGATGAGAGAGGTTATCTCATTCGCAGCGACAACTACCAAGAACTAATAAACATGGCAGAAGTACATAATATCGAGTCGTACTCATTAACTTCAAATCAACAGGCCAAACTCTGGTTGCTCCGAGACTACCACCAACTTCTATCCTCCCAGGCGCAAGCACAGGAATACTCTCTCGAAAAAGCGGCGTTACTGTATGGCGAAATCATGCTTCGGAAACCCAAAGACAATGATTTCAATATTCGCCATCTATACAACGATCAATTAGGACTATTCAAAGCGGATAGGAGGTAGATCATGCCAGATTCAGTAATACAGGAATTCTTTCAAAAACGAAGAGAGGATTGGCTCAAGAAGGAAACCAGTGCTTCCATGAGTGAAGAAGACCTCAGCCAGCTTCAGGAGAACTGTGCGAAGAAATTTTCTCTTGAAAACTGGCTTCCAGATGCCGCGAAACGTGCAGGGCAAATCAGCATTTCAACGCATCCTTGCACCTTCAGTCATCCGAGCGCCAGAAAAAACAAGAACGGCTATGTTACCTCGATTATTGCTACTGCAGATCGAATACCAGACGGGTATTTACGAACCGGCAACGTGAACGTTGAGCAGGACGCATTAGGTAATGCAGCCGCGCTGGATGTATATAAGTTTCTCATGCTGACAATGGCTGATGGCACTCCACTGCATCAGCATATAAAGAGTAACTCTCCTCTGGCCACGGAGGCACTTTCAATCAGAACAGAAAACTACGAAACCTTGAGAGATGGGTTTCTCGCGATGTTCGATGGCGGCGATGACAACACCACCAGCTCTAAATTAAAACAGGTGTTTTACCCAGTCGATCAGAACTACCATCTTTTGTCGGTTCTCAGTAACTCCGGGCTTATCTATGAATTGCGTAAACGTGTAGATGATTTGCGCTTTTCAGATCATCAAAAACAACTCCGTGACAAGAAACGCAATAATGAATATAGCGAAATTGGTTTTTCGGAAATATACGAAATTACTACCATTGGCTACGGCGGCACAAAGCCACAAAACGTCAGCGTTTTAAACAATCAGTTTGGTGGCAAGGCTCGTCTACTATTGTCATCCCCCCCTACTATTGCAAAACGCTCCGTGCAATTTCCGCGTGATAATTTTTTCACAAATTCAATCCGATTCTATGACATTCATAAAATCCTTAAGAAGCTGCATAGAATTTTCCAGATCGGCTCAGACAGCGTAATTCCCAGAAAAAATCTGGAAACGGGCCGTGATGACCTGATTGAAGAAATTCGCGAAGAAGTCATTCTTAGGATGGTTGCAGTGCGCGCAGTTATGCCGGAGCAGTATCGGGAAGAGAGCACCAAACTTTCTCACCATCAGAAGATTTGGTTGTGCAACCACTTTGAAACAGAGAGAGCGCTTACTGATGATTGGCTTGATGATCTATGCGAAGAGATAACCCAATGGATTATGACCGCGTACAAAAAAACCATCAAACAGGCAATCACTTTAGGTCCAGCGGAAAGAGCTTACATACGCCAGATGGTCGAAACACACAAGGAGGCATTGCGATGACCGACAATATGTTGCTGATACCCCGAATCCGCATTCAAAACGCCAATGCCCTCTCCAGCCCTTTTACCATTGGCTTTCCCGCAATGACTGCTTGGTTGGGCGCTGTTCACGCGCTGCAACGAAAACTTAACCACCAAGGTATTCCGGCAACCTTTTATGCAGTTGGAGTGGTGTCTCACGACTTTGACTTGCAGACTTACAAAGGGCCTGGTGACTATGAAAGCTCCATAATTGGTACGGCGAATCCACTTGATAAAGATGGATCGCGCCCAGCGTTTATAGAAGACGCTCGCTGCCACCTGGAAGTCAGCCTCGTGATTCAATATACGGGTATCGATAAACTTGATGAGGCTAATGTAATTGAAAGAATCAGCCATTTTTTGAATGGCCAAATGAAAATCGCCGGTGGAGACATTCTCAGGTTTAACTCTCCGGAATTTTTCAAGGATTATCGCCAACTAAGAATCCGACTAATGCCAGGTTATGCGCTGATTGAACGTCGCGATCTGATGATCGAAGCAATGACTGCAGGCCAAGATGCATTGGACGCCCTGCTCGACTATCTAACTATCCATCATAGCTGCTCGCAACAGGAACAAAATGGAGAAACAATCGTCACCTGGAGCAGCGGGCGGAAAGGCACGGGAGAGAATGGGCAACGAGGCTGGATCGTTCCTATTGCCACTGGCTTCCAGGGTATTAGTGAACTGGCGACAGCAAAGAACCAACGCGACATCGATACACCGCACCGTTTCGCCGAGGCTGTAGTTACACTGGGCGAATTCAAAATGGCTTACCGGCTAGAAAGACTCGATGACCTGCTATGGCGTTATCAGTGTGGCAACAACCTGTACCTCTGCCAACAAACATTGTCTCAATATAACAACTCACTTTCACAAGATGGTTTTTAAAAGTAATTAACTAGGAGAAACAACATGGCCAAGAATGAAAACTCAGCATCAGTACTCGCATTCGAAAAGAAATTGGTCCCGTCAGATGGATATATGTACGGTACCAAGTGGGATGATCGTGGCAATGTGGCACCATTGTCGCTTAAGGAAAAATCCGTTCGGGGTACGATTTCAAACCGGCTAAAGCCTGCTGTCCAGAATGACCCTGCCAAACTAAACAGCGAGGTGGAAAAAGCCAACTTACAAAAAGTTGATGCTTGTGCACTGGGCACAGAACAGGACACGCTCAAGCTACAATTCACGTTGAAGGTTCTCGGCGCAATACACCAACCTTCCGCCTGTAATAACGCCGCGTTCAAGCAGAGCTATTCTAGGGCCGCGAAAGGGTATGTGGAACGGGAAGGTTTTCGTGAACTGGCCAGGCGCTATGCTTTGAACATAGCCAACGCTCGTTTTCTCTGGCGCAATCGAATCGGAGCTGAAGCGATTGAAGTCACTGTAAAAGCACTCAACAAAGGAGCAGAGCAGGAATGGAAATTCGATGCCACAGAATATAGCCCCAGAGATATGAGTGCTGGCGATAAGCAGATTGATTCCCTAGCAAATCGAATCGCCAAAGCGCTGGCAAGCGAGGACGATTTTCTTATGCTGGACATTGCTTGTTTCGCAAAGGTCGGTAAGGCACAAGACGTATATCCCAGCGAAGAGCTGGTACTGGACAAAGGCAAGGGCAACAAGAGCAAGGTGCTTTACGCCGTCGATGGAATTGCCGCTATGCACTCACAAAAGGTTGGCAATGCACTACGTACTATCGACACCTGGTATCCAGATTTCACTAACCCGGATGCGTCTGCGGGCCCTATCGCCATCGAACCCTACGGCGCCGTCACTAATCTCGGCAAGGCCTACCGCACTCCTAAAGACAAACAAGACTTCTACACATTTTTTGATCACTGGGCGCGCGGCGGTGCACTGCATCGCATTGAAGATGAACACTATGTCATGGCTGTTCTGGTGCGTGGTGGTGTCTTCGGTGAAAGCGACAAGTAGAGGCAACCATGGACCACTATCTCGATATTCGCATTCTGCCAGATCCGGAGTTCAAGGAAACGGTATTGATGAACGCCATTTACACCAAGCTCCACAAAACTTTGTGTGACTTGGGTGCCATCAACATCGGCGTCAGCTTTCCAGGTTCTCGGATTGTCTTGGGCAATGTGCTGCGCCTTCACGGCGCTTCTGAAGCGTTGAACAAACTTCAACGCCTCAACTGGATCGGTCCAATGAGCGGCTATTGCCAGCTAAGCGGCATTAAGTCTGTGCCATCGGAAGTTACATTTCGCACAGTGTCGCGTAGCCAACCAACGATGAGCTCTGCAAAACTCAGGAGGTTAGTAAAGCGCGGGTCAATCACCGACGAGGAGGCCAAAAATTATCAGGCTAAGATGCTCACCAAAGAGCGGCATTCGCCCTATGTCGAGTTGGTTAGCGGTTCCAATGGACATCGGCACAGGCGCTATATCGAATTTGGTCCTTTGCTTGAGAAGCCGATAGCGGGAGATTTTGATCAGTTCGGGCTATCCAAAATGGCAACTGTTCCTTGGTTTTGAGGGGCCACAAGAAAATATCAATTTTGATATAAGCACGATAAAGGACTATCATGCGCAAAGTTGTATTCGAAGCAGATACGCTTGCCTCAATCCGCGAATTTCCGGGAACCGCTCGGCTGCGGGTGGGCTATGAACTTGATCGTCTCCAAAGGGATCTGGAGCCTGAGAACGGGAAGCCTTTTTCATCAATTGGGCAAGGCGTTCTGGAACTCCGTATTCAGATTGGTAGGCAATTCAGAGTTATCTATGTCGTAAAGTTCGCTGGGTATGTGCACTTCCTGCATTTGTTTGACAAGAAATCACAGAAAACACGGGATACAGATATTGCTATAGCAAAACAGCGATTGCAGGAAGTCATGAGGAGGTGTTGGCAATGATGGCACAGGAGATCGATAGCGTTTGGGATGCCATTGAGGACGATCCCGTAACGGCGGCTAATCTGCGCTTGCGGTCTCAACTGATGATGGCAATCTCGGAGTATGTAAGACAATCAAACCTGACACAGACCAAGGCGGCATCGAAGCTCGGCACCACACAGCCCCGGCTCAATGACGTATTGAAAGGCAGAATCGAGAAATGCACGGTCGATCGCCTGGTCAATATGCTGGCGGCTGTTGGATATATTGTTCATCTGGATGTGTCACTCGCTGCGTGAATGTAAATCTCTATAGCCCCTCCGTATACGGCGAAGTCCACGAGTCTTCGACGCCAGTTGCCCTTACTTGGCGATCCAGCTACCAATGATTTTCTCGCTTCTAAAATAGCCATATAAATCAATTGGGTGAAATGTCGCGCGCAGTCATTGGGTAAACCAATGATTTGATGCTAACTGATTGTTGTACGAGATCTTTTTTGCCTTATACTTCAGGTTCACTGCCGCACAGGCAGCTTAGAAAGCCGCAACAACCTGCAACCGCCGATCCTTCAAGTTCACTGCCGCACAGGCAGCTTAGAAATTGCCCTGCCACGCCGTGCCTCGCCACGCCACGTTCACTGCCGCACAGGCAGCTTAGAAAAGTGACTGGTCAAAGTACCCCGGCGCGTATAAGTTCACTGCCGCACAGGCAGCTTAGAAAATAATCTCCGGCAAAGACAAGCGCAAGCCGTTGTTCACTGCCGCACAGGCAGCTTAGAAAAACAGCAAGCATGGCTGGTGCGCTGCGAGTCAGTTCACTGCCGCACAGGCAGCTTAGAAATACAGCAACGCTGGTTGAACTTTGCAAGTATAGTTCACTGCCGCACAGGCAGCTTAGAAAAGACAACGGATGAGGCAGTAAATGCACTGGATGTTCACTGCCGCACAGGCAGCTTAGAAAGAACACGCACGCGGTTAAAGAGTGGTACAGGCGTTCACTGCCGCACAGGCAGCTTAGAAACCCATCGCGGCGACATGGCTTTGTTCTGGGACGTTCACTGCCGCACAGGCAGCTTAGAAACAAGGCACCACACAGCACAGCAGGAAGCCCGCGTTCACTGCCGCACAGGCAGCTTAGAAATCCCAGCCGTCAATCGCCATCTGAGCCATTGCGTTCACTGCCGCACAGGCAGCTTAGAAAAACAAATCGCTGCGCAGCTTGGCGTATCAGCAGTTCACTGCCGCACAGGCAGCTTAGAAATTAGAACGTGTACATCAGGCTTATGTCCAAGCGTTCACTGCCGCACAGGCAGCTTAGAAATGTGCCAACTGCGCGTCTGTTATTGGCTTGCTGTTCACTGCCGCACAGGCAGCTTAGAAAATTGATGGACGTCAATCCGCATCTGCTCACGGGTTCACTGCCGCACAGGCAGCTTAGAAAGCCAGCGGAAGCAAACTATCGGCCATTATCTTGTTCACTGCCGCACAGGCAGCTTAGAAATCACTGAGCCATTTTCGCTGGAGTCTATTCTGGTTCACTGCCGCACAGGCAGCTTAGAAAAAAAAGAACCGGCAGGATTACCGGCAGCAATGGTTCACTGCCGCACAGGCAGCTTAGAAATGCAAAATGGCCTCTTTTCCGGTGCTTGAATCGTTCACTGCCGCACAGGCAGCTTAGAAATGCTAAAAAACTAACAGGCTTAACACAGTATTGTTCACTGCCGCACAGGCAGCTTAGAAAGTATATGATCATAATTTGATCACTGTGTTGAGGTTCACTGCCGCACAGGCAGCTTAGAAAAGCAATTAGAAACAGGACAACGGATGCTCGCTGTTCACTGCCGCACAGGCAGCTTAGAAATGTAAACCGTACTGTGCTAGAAAGTAGCTTAAGTTCACTGCCGCACAGGCAGCTTAGAAACGCTAACGAGACTGAACAAAGTGATTCAGTTTGTTCACTGCCGCACAGGCAGCTTAGAAATCGATCATGCGAGCAACCATTGCTGCGGTATAGTTCACTGCCGCACAGGCAGCTTAGAAAAGTAGCAAGGCAGGTATTAAGATCAAAACTCAGTTCACTGCCGCACAGGCAGCTTAGAAATGATCAAATTGAACACCGTCAAACAATTGCTGGTTCACTGCCGCACAGGCAGCTTAGAAACTGAACGAAAGCCGCCATGACTTCCGCGTTAGGTTCACTGCCGCACAGGCAGCTTAGAAATCGCGTACAAAGAGGAGGATTATCAGAAATATGTTCACTGCCGCACAGGCAGCTTAGAAAAGCCTGATCGACTCCATGTAGCCCGAATATCTGTTCACTGCCGCACAGGCAGCTTAGAAATAAAAAACTTTGCAGGCAAAACACGAGATCAGGTTCACTGCCGCACAGGCAGCTTAGAAATTTTACGGCAGAAGCCTGCATGTCTTTTTTCAGTTCACTGCCGCACAGGCAGCTTAGAAAACTGCCTTTTGCAGCCGGTTGCGCTCTGTCAGGTTCACTGCCGCACAGGCAGCTTAGAAAACCGGATTGCCATGAAGTTATCAGGAGTGCGAGTTCACTGCCGCACAGGCAGCTTAGAAAGTGTAGAAAATGGCGAGCAAATTGCCTCGCCGGTTCACTGCCGCACAGGCAGCTTAGAAAATTAAAAGTCGAGATGTCAATTTGGCAGTTAGGTTCACTGCCGCACAGGCAGCTTAGAAATTGAACAAACGCGGCCATCACTTCCGCGTTAGGTTCACTGCCGCACAGGCAGCTTAGAAATTATTAAGTAGAGTGAGTTTTTATGTAACATGGTTCACTGCCGCACAGGCAGCTTAGAAATATGTAAGACAATTAAACGCGAGTGACGAAGCGTTCACTGCCGCACAGGCAGCTTAGAAAAGCGTAAAGTAAGTGGCGAAATTGTGAAAGAGGTTCACTGCCGCACAGGCAGCTTAGAAAAAATATATAGCTTATTCCGACCGGAATAAGCCGTTCACTGCCGCACAGGCAGCTTAGAAACAAAAGCAAAATCTCCCGTTGGAGCCTCCGGAGTTCACTGCCGCACAGGCAGCTTAGAAAAGTGACCAAGCGTGTCTTTATGCACACTAAACGTTCACTGCCGCACAGGCAGCTTAGAAAAGTTACAACTCAGGCCTGGGCGACATTCTCAAGTTCACTGCCGCACAGGCAGCTTAGAAATAAAACGTGGCGCGAGTGGCGCGGCAAGGCAGGTTCACTGCCGCACAGGCAGCTTAGAAATCAACTTGTTTCGGGCTTAACCCTCTGTCCGCGTTCACTGCCGCACAGGCAGCTTAGAAATGTACCCTCCACTTTTTCCTTGCGTTATCAAAGTTCACTGCCGCACAGGCAGCTTAGAAAAGTCGCAGCACCCTGTGGTATGGCTTTACTTGGTTCACTGCCGCACAGGCAGCTTAGAAAATTTACATTATATTTGAGGGCAGAGACGGTGCGTTCACTGCCGCACAGGCAGCTTAGAAAATAAGCAAAAGGATTCGGGAAACGCTGTTAAAGTTCACTGCCGCACAGGCAGCTTAGAAATAAGTAACAATGCCACGGGGTCAGGGGTTTCAGTTCACTGCCGCACAGGCAGCTTAGAAAACCACGTGAGCCTATATGGACCCCGCCTTTCAGTTCACTGCCGCACAGGCAGCTTAGAAAAGATGAAAGATAATTTTACAGTCTAACCCTTGGTTCACTGCCGCACAGGCAGCTTAGAAAGCACGTATGCGCTACGCTGCGCATTCTGGTCATTCCGATCATCCATTCTGGTTTTATTCGATCACCGGCGCAGCCTAACGCTCCGTTGCCGATAATATCACTGCGCCTGATCGGATTCAGTCATTTTGCTCATGGCCTTTCGCATCGACTCTCCTTTGAGTTTTATCTTGTGGCTGTTGTGCAGCAGACGATCCAGGATGGCGTCAGCCAGAGTGGCATCCCCGATGCTTTGATGCCACTGGCTCACCGGCAACTGACTGGTGATCAGTGTCGAGCGCAGGCCATGGCGATCCTCCAAGTACTGACAAGATAATTGGACTCCCCCAACTTCCTAAGAAGTGTAGTGGTCAACTAATTCACTGTCCGGAATTAGTTGACCACTACAATCTCGTCAGCACTTAGGTGAATATACTCATCAACCCATGGTACGACTTCGAAATCGATTTTCTCGGATTCCGTTAAAAATCCACACTTAGCCGCAATCCACTCTTGGTGAATTACCGATACAGTGCCAAGTGTTTCGCGAACCTCACGGGGCCCCATTGTGTATATCTCAAAAGATGGTGTTTTAAACATTTTGTCAATAAGGAAGGGACTGACATAGCGATCCTTTAGCCACAGTTCAGAGGAAGTAAGCAAATGCGTGTACTTATGTTGGTTCTCGGTTTTTTCGCTTTTCTTGCTTCCTATTTTTTACCGCTGCCAATTACCTTCAGACCTGTACCGTAAGGATTAGTCGGACTGTCTTT
>Ga0209491_10007492_pt1 | contig 14396 bp, 14 predicted proteins | sample BON02_FD_187213 | JGI IMG/M metagenome (GOLD analysis project Ga0209491, IMG submission 187213) | Freshwater microbial communities from Lake Bonney liftoff mats and glacier meltwater in Antarctica - BON-02 (SPAdes) (version 2) | ecosystem: Environmental > Aquatic > Freshwater > Ice > Glacier... | reverse complement strand
CCCACCCTTCCCTCCCTCCCTCCCTCCCTACCTCATCGGCCCACCCACGCCACACCCACAATCCAAAAGACTGGCACCCGTCTGCAAATTGTCCAAGCGCGAGGCCAAGTAGTATTCATGCCTCCGAATGCTCTGCTTGAAATTTTCGTCCCGCAACTGGTTCGCAAAGTGAAAAGATTGACCCCATCCCCACTCGTAGAATAAGGTCGCCAGGTCTGCAAGGAGGGAGGGAGGGAGCGAAGGAGGGAGGGAGGGAGGGAGGGAGGGAGAAGGTGAAAATCTCAATAATTCGTCTCGGAGCTAGTGCCAGGGTGAAAAAAATGGCCCCATCCCCACCAAATAACGTGGCCAGGTCTGGAGGGAGGAAGGGGAGGGAAGGAGGGGTTAAGGAAAAGAGGAATAAAAGGTGATAGGGAAAAAACACCAAAACGAGAATGCTGATGTTGCAATACGAACTATTTTTCTCTTTCCCTCCCTCCCTTCCTCCCTCTTTCTACTCACTCACCATAATACGCATTCACCAACGCGGAATAACTGCTATTACGATCTTTTTGGGTGGTGTGCGCGTCGCTTTGCAACCGATTATAATTATCAATGACACTATCGACCTTGATCCCTTGCTTTGCTTCTTGGCAGGTAAATTTTGCCATCAGTTTTCGGGTTTCCGACAAAGGGTCAGACTCACAGGTGGTGAGGAGGAGAAGGGAGAGGAGGGCGTAGCCACCTAGGGAGGGAGGGAGGGAGGGAGGATTGTCAATGACACTGTCCACGATGATGCCTTGCTTTGCTTCTTGACACGTAAATGTTGCCATTGATTTCCTTGTCTCCGAAAGAGGGTCGAATTCACACGCGGTGAGAAGGAGGAGGGTGAGGAGGGCATAACCACCTATTAGGGTAAAAAGGGAGGGAGGGAGGGAGGGAGGGAGGGTTATCATGCTTCTCTTCTTGACACGTCAATTTTGCCAATAGTTTCCGGGTTTCCCACAAGGGATCGGACTCGCAGGTGGTGAGAAGGAGGAGGGAGAGGAAGGCGTAGTCACCTACGGGAGGGAAGGAGGGAGGATCAGGGACATACGCAAAGCCGGCAGAATTATCGGGAAGAGGAAGAGGAGCGGCCCACGGGGTTGACAATATGTATTTACAGACCCATATAGGTCAGTGGAGTCATCTAAAAACCGCGTAGAAAAAAGAAATCATCTGAGTCTCTTGAATCGTGAAGGGGGGGAGAAACGTACCAAAGCCTAGGGCTATTATGAGGGCAGCGACGGCGAAATGGCCATGCTCGGGGAAGGACGACGACAAATGCTTGTGCGTTAGGGCCGAGGCGCAAGCCACCAGGATTGGCAGGAGGGGGAAGCGTGGACCGGTGGTGCTGGACATGATGAGGAAGACTGCTGCTAGGACAGGCAACGACGACCGTGAAGGTAAATGCGTCGGCGGGGTTGTGGGCAGCAGCAAAGGTCTAGACGCCGTGTCGTGTTCGTCTGGGACAGGTCCGACCGGGTCTTCCTATGGTGATTGTGATAAGAGAATACGGAAAATGCATTACAACTGTGAATCCTGCATCTCTGGCGTCTTTGTACAGCGTCTGAAGCAGCGGTACATTCATGCATGTGGTGTCTTGGGCCGAAACGTCGTGAAGAAGCAGAATGCTGCTGCTGCTGATGACGACGATGATAAAGCTTTGAATTAGGCGCAGCTCCACCCCAGGGCCAGCAACGAGGGCAACACCACCAGGGCCTTGACCAGCATAACCTGTGTGAGGGTGGGGATGATGTTGTCGTGGGCATCTGGACAAGCGGGGGGGGCAATAATATTTCACAGAACGCCGCGTGATGCGTGCGCGTCATCGCCGATTTCGACCTCCTGCCCATGTCTCCCTTGTCTTGTGATCACACAAGCATCAGGAACTCAAGTCACTTAACCACTATTTGACCACCACGCACAGAACGAGGACGACGACGAGCAGGGAAAGGAGTTCTTGAGCCGGCCCCGCCTTTTTACGAGCCGTTGTTGCCATTGTTTGCCTCGCATAACCACCGCACGTCCCAAGGATCAAAAGCCCTGAGGCGGATGCCCTAAGGAGTCCTACGACGGCCATGGCCAAGCACATCTGCGTTCCGTTCTTTGTCCAGCTTCTGGTCCTTACCATCATCTTTCTGCCTCAATCGTCAGCCTGGGTAAGTAAGTGCGACGCATACTCAAGGCAGCCCACCTCTCCCAGACTCACCCCCTCTACTCTCTCTCTCCTTCCGTACCCTCACAGAAACTCGGCGGGGGTAGTAAATCTGCCACTAGCACCAGCAGCAGAACCAGCGGCAACCCGTCCCTTCAAGCCTTGGATCAAGAGCTGGTCGAGCTGGCAGAACTCATTCGCTTGCAGACCGAGAAGCTCCGCCTACTCGAGGCCTACCGAAGGCAAGTCGCCGCCGGGGCCGTTGAAGTCAAAGGAGATGGTTCCGTAGCCTCGCAATGCGCAGCACCCGTCTTTATGCCACCATCTTTGTCGATCAGCAGCAGCATTGACGGTGGCAGCAAAAGCAACGCCCTGGCCGAAGACTACCTCGTGCGCTTGGCTGTTTTGCCTGCGACCGGGCGTGTGAGCGAGGGTGCGGAGGGCACAGCAGGCGCGGAGGCAAGAGAGGATGGACGAGTGACGGCGGTAAAGATGCTGACGTTCCAGCGGGTCCGAGACAAGGTAGTGCCACGGGGTAGCCATATGCAAAACAGCAAGGCCATGAACGTGCTGGTTGTGGCACGCGCCGACCTAGGCAGCAGCATGAAGGAAGGAAAGAAAAAGAAGCGGAGCAGCGATAGCAGCACCAGCACCAGCACCGGTCGCGCTCCTTGGCTGTCCTTCTACGATCTACAAGGCCAGCTCCTGGGTCAGTACACGTCACCTGGCCACGCCAGTGCGGTCATTACTACTTTGGCGTTTGAGGCCGTCGGTGGCGAGGACGCTTTGCTTGTCACGGGCGCGCGGGACGGATCCCTGAGCCTACACAATGTGCAGTTATGGAAAGACGGAAAGATTGTAGCAGGGCAACGACCCGCTGTTTCGTCTGTCTCGTCCTCAAAGCCTCCCTCCTTTGTTGTGCCGCCCAATGTTACGTCTTCGGAGGGCTTCGGCATTCAGATCGTTCACGAGGCCATTTTGCTCTCGTCGGACTCTTACACCCACGATGACATAGCAGCAAAAGTACCACCACCAGCAGCAACCGCAGCCACAGCAGCAGGCAGTCTAGGCTCACCGGTGTTAAGCGCGCTTCTCTATCAGCATCGAGGCTATGGCTGGATGGTGTTTTCCGGGGATGTAGCCGGCAACATTCAGTGCCATTTCCGAAACGGGACTTTGTTTAAGGTAGGGACTCCAGAGAGGCTGTGCAGGCTCGCGAAGTTTCCCCCCAAATATATTGCCCTCTGCTTACAAAGACAAGATAGCTGGATATCAAAGTTTACTATTTATCTAAACACCACATAGCGCGCACCTAACTGACTCCAAACTCGCTCACGCACAGGCGATCTACACGGGCCACCCTATCCACGACCTAACGCGCAACGGCAAGACTATTCTTTTCACTGCTGACAGGTAAGGCAAAATTCTATTCTGAAGCTAGAAGGGCGTGCGCGCACATTTGTAGACTGCGCCCCTTTCTCATCTACCTCCTTTCTCAATCACAGGGACGTGCACTTTCTGAGCGCCATGACACTGGCACCCTTCAGCACAGCCTATTGCGGTGGACGACACGGACCCCTGCGAAGTCTTGCTTGGGACTCGCTTGCCCCGCAGGTGCTATACGCCTCCACAGCTCACGGCGACCTCTTGACCTTTGATACCAGCCCACCTCACGCGCGGCGGGGCCAACCGCAAAAGCAACAACAGCAGATGTATGGCGGAGGTGCCGTTGAGGGCAACTGCGCCTTGGTCAAGAAGCTGGCATCACGCACTGGAGGTAAGAGCAGGGAAGGGAAGAGATTTTATGTATTTTTATCTGTGAATCATTTGAGACTATGAACGCTAATTTGCGAGTATGATAGTGTCTTTTGATAAAATTAATCACATTATTCCCCCAACAAACACAAACCACGCGACACAACAGGTTCCGCGCCCCTCTCCCTCGCCACTGTGCCCGGTGGGTACTTGCTGGCGGTTTCCACGCGTGGGGACATCTTCGCGTACAACACCACCGGACTGCGCGACACTGCCTCGCCCATGCCGTTGGTCTTTCACCTCAACTACCCTCCTCCGCCTCCTCCGTTGGACGACAAGGGGAGTCCCGGCATTCTCTTCTCGGCGTCGCTCGGGAGGGCGACGAATGTTGGAGCCGCCGCGGCACTCACTCGCATGTCTCCCACCTTTGTTGTGCACATGGGAGAAGGTGGAAGGGGGACCCCATCACCAGATAAGCAAACAAGTAGAAGCAACGACGATGGACATTTGGTGCTGTTTGAGGCCATCTTACCCTATCGCAGGCCCAGGGGTTTGGAATTTAGCTGGATCCGTCTTCCGCTTATGTGTCTGGCGTTGGGCTTGGTTTTCTTTTGGCATTTCTCAAAAGAGAGACGTGGTAAACGGCCAGGGCTTGCGGGAATAGAGCGGAACCCCATGCCAGAGCCGGCACAACTGCGCAACATTGGTTTGCGGCCCAACGGAAGGCGCATGTATGATCTGATTGAGGAAGACGAGGACGAGCTTGACGAGCGCGACGGGGTCGAACCGGGGGGGAGGGCAGGAGCAGAGGACGAGGACGAGCACAATCGCCAATTGCGCGGACTCTTGCGGGCACGCCAGGCGCGAAACTTTGCATTTTGATAAGGAATGGAGACTGTTGTAGTAAACAAACGGCATTTAAATAGACATAAAAAATAATGCAAACTGAAAATTCGTGTCCTGCTTGGGTCTTTTGATTTTTGGCCCTTTTCTTTCCTTTCCACTCACTCTGATGAGTAACAGCCCTCCTCCAATCGGGATTGAATAAGAAAAGCCGCGTAGGAAGTGGGCAACCATATAATGCGTTCCAGGCACATTTATCGACAAGGTTGCCGTATCCATATTCGGCTACACAGGGGTTGCTGAGTGTGAATAGGGGCATTTCCCTTCTATTCTCTGCCTAGGAGAGAAAGAAAAAGAGAAGGGATGAAAACTAAAGAGAGTCACTGCCCCCACCCACAAACCAGGCCAATCAAACCAGGACTATCAGAGGCTTGTCCTCAAAAGGTTTTCATGCAATCGATCACCTACTAACACAAAAAGGGTCCGCTACGAGCATCACCCTTGAAAGAAAACCTCTTCCCTCCTTTTTTTGGGGGGCGGGGAGCGAAGGCTCTCTCAACTTTCTTGCGTCTCTCATACCGACCACAATGCAGGACCACGCCATAACACAGCCTTGGGCACAGGCTCTGGGGTACGGGTGTGCATGCCTAAATGTGCCAGGCCTCGAAGCCGCGGTTTGGTTACGGGTCGCTATATTTCTTACGGCCCTTTCAGCCGTGGTCGTTTTCTCCCCTCCTTGCTTCTCGGACCCCTCTTTTCTTCTCCGCCCGTACTGCCTGCCTCTGCAGGCTCGACCACCTTGCATCGCAGGCCCTAGGCACCACCACGCCAGCCTGGCCAGTCACGAGGGCAGTGAGGCGTAGCGTGTCATAGTCTGCTCGCGATTTTCACTCTCTTCTCCTTCCCACCGCACACACGCACACAGCCGACAAAGCGCGCGGGAAACCCCAACGAAGAAGTGCTCACGCCCGCGTCCCAACGGACCAACCAAGCCGCCAAAACCACCGTCACCACCCTCCTCACCCTCCAACACGCAAGCATGATGAAAGAAGAGGCCTTAGCCAAGGACACGAAGCTGTCCAAGGCGTTTGAGCACGACAAGGACCCCGAGACCGTCATGCGGGCCGCGGCTGGCGGCAAAGGCAGCGGCGTCTCCAACAAGCCCTACCGCTATATTGAAAACTATTCGCTCAAGGGCGTCAAGGTATGGATTTGTCTGGTTGAGAGGAGGGGTTGGGGACGGCTGCATAGATGAAAGGTTGGGGGCATGTCGCAAGGCCAAAGCTGAAAAGCCTAAAAAGCCCGATATGCGTGAATTCGCGCGCGCGTATGTGCATGGGGCGGGTTCTCTGCGTTTCTATGTATGTCTTTGTCTGTGTCTTGTGTTTTAGGAGTTACTGATGTGGTGCCTTACATTTGAACCACCATTTGCCGGCATAAAACAGTTTAACTCACCGCGCGCAAACACACACACACCCCGCGACACTAACAGGGCAATCTTGAGAGCCTGAATCAGTTGCACAAGCGGAGCAAGCTGAATATGATGCTTTACGGGTAAGTGTGCGTGCGTTCTTGTTTGTTTGTCGATCGCCCTCTCCTTTTTCTTCCAGTGCAGGTTTTCTGAACAATATGCCTTCCTCAGCCATTTCACTCACCGCGCGTTTCCCCCTACACACAAACACTCTCACAGCAACATCGTCCCTGCGCCCGGCGCCCCGGCGAGCACGCCCTCCAAGTTGGCGGTTGAAGTGCCCGTGCAGACCTGGAGCATCTACGCGCACCCGCAAGCGCAGTACCAAGGCCTGTGGCTTCATTCCAAGCTTGGCGAGTACCGGCTCACGGCGCCCTCGGCTGAGTACGCGCCGTACGCCCAGGACTTTGCCCGTTGTGTCCGATATGCTGTGGCGATCCACTTGTTTGTCACGGACGTGATTGGCGTCGACGACGCGGAGGACGACCAGATGATGGATTTGGAGATGTTGATGGGCATGATGACTGAGCAGAACCTCGACATGGCCTTCATTCGCCAAAACGGCTCGGCACTCTATGATCTGTTGCGGGATCTGATGATGAACAAGAAGTTCAAGTTCATGCTTGAGCTCAGCAAGATGCGCACGCCCGCCGTCGTGGCCTCTACTTCCTCCTCCTCTTCCTCCTCCGCCGGCGGTGCCGCTGCTATCCACGCCAGCAGCAGCAGCAGCAGCAGCAGCAACAGCAGCAGTAGCAATCGCGCCACCCATGGTAGCAGCGCGAGCGGCAAGCCCTCCCCGTCGGAGGCGCGCGCAGCGCGCGTGGCGCTCACGGCCAGGGCGGCAGCGGTGGCGTCGCCAGGAGAAGGGAGCATTGACGCGAACGCGGCGGCGGGTTCGGCAGGGATGGACGAAGGACCCGCCAGCGAGGTTGAGGAGGAGGAGGAGGCTGAGGCGCCCAAGAAGAAGCAGAGAAGAAGGCGGCGCAAGGCTGAGGCTGGTGGGAGCGGGGCTGGGGGGTTGTCGTCGGCGCATGCCGCTTCGTCTTCAAGTCACGGCGCTGCTTCCTCTTCCTCGTCGAGCGGACACCACCACCAGCACCACACCGAGCCCCCTCCTCCCCAAAACAGCAACACGGAAGAAGACGCATTACTGACTTTGCCCGGCTGCTCGTTCTTGAACTTGTCGAGCGAAGTCCCCAAGCTTATGAACACCCTTTCGGGGCACAACCGTCGTTTGCTCGTTGCCATCGAGCAGCAACGTACCGCGGAGGTGATCGCGAAGCAACTGGGGGAGTTTGAGCGAATATTGAATGGGTTGGCCGACGTGGACTTTGAGCCGATGCACTACCTCCTCTCCGGAATCCATGGAGGGAAAGCTTTTTTCATTCCCTTGTTTGATCTGTACCGGCTGTTGAAACGCGTGCGGTTGACCTGCCCTGAGCAGTATAAGCCGCGAGTGGCTGCGTTGCGTTTCCGTTTGGTAGAGGAGTTCACCGCGCCGGTGCTGCGGGATGTGTGGCTCATTCAGAACAGGGGGAGCGTCCGAATGGAGGTGCGTGCGTTGAAAGACGCGGAGAAAATGAAGTGGGTCCAAGCGAAGCTGAAGCGGTTGAATCTGGAGCTGGTGGAGCTACGGAAGGTGAGGGAGGCCGAGAAGGAGGTCGCGAGGAAGGAGCAGGTGCAACGGCGGAAGGAGCGAGCGGTGCGAAGGGAGGAGTGGGAGAAGGGGCATGAATCTAGGAAGGAGGCCCGGCGGGAAGGGAAGGCGGCGGGCAAGGAGGCGGCACGGGAGGCAAAGCGGGCAGCAGGAGCAGCAGCAGCAGCAGCAGGGCTGGGGGAGGGGGAGATGAGAATGGAGATTGAGGTGGGGGGGGATGTGGAGGAGAATGAGGACGTGTCTCGTGGGGAGAAACGAGGGGCGACGGAGGGGGGAATGGAGGGTGGGCCGGCGGCAAAGCGGGGGGGGATTATCTCTCCGGATTCGGCGAGGACGGATGATAGTTTGTTGTCGTCGTTTCAGAAGGGACCGGAGGAGAGCAAGTGCACGTTGAGCCCTATGGTATATGGTGGTGGTCGTGCCTCGTCTGCGAATGGAGGGGGGGCGTCGGCCAAGCCGGGGTTGATGGCAGGTGGGAGCAGCAGCAGTAGCAGCAGGAGCAGCAGCGGTAGTAGCAGCAGCACCACGCGTGGCGCGCAGGCTGTGCTGTGACGGTGGGCAAGGAAAGGAGGGAGGGAGGAAGGGAGGGAGGGAAGGAGGGAGAGAGTGGTGGTAGAATGGGGAAATGATTGAAAAAAAGAGGGAGTGTAGTAGTATTTGTGTGATGTGTTTCTGTGCGTGAGAGTGTGTTTGTCCGTGTTGACGCCGAGAGAGGAAGAAGAAGCGAGCGAGGAGTAGCAGCAGCAGCAGTACGTGGCTGACACCAAAAAGTAGTTTATGCGAAATGCGAAAAGAAAAACCAAGAAGTAGTGGGAGTACGTGACGGCGTGTACGAGAGAGCGAGCGAGAGAAAAAGAGAGGAGAAGAGGCACCAGAGCAAGAAGAAAACCCCATCCCACCCACAAGAAGCATCAGGACCAACACAAAAAAAAAGGGGTCCGGAGGACAACAATAACAACACAGACAGTAAGCAACAAGCAAGCCGTCACCATTATCGCTCCAACCCACCAACCATCGCTGCTGCGCCTGCCTGCCCACGGCATCTGCGCGCGCGCGGATTAAAAGAGGACGAACACGGAGAAGAAGCGGGAAAAAAGGAGCGAGAAACGAGGAAGAGGGGAGGGCGGCACCAAAGAAAAAGCCAAAGCAACAGCAACAGCAACAGCAACAAAAGAGAAAGATAGAAACAGGCTAATCACGAAGAAGACTCCAATTGCGTAACTGTCATTTGCTTGATCATTTCGTTCGTTGAATAAAACTTTCTTCATCCTCGTCTCTCCATCTATTTACACATACTGCTGCTGCTCCTGCTGCTGCTGCTCCTACTCCTCCATCTCCTCCGCAGCAGCATCCACTGCCAACAAAGCAGCCGCTACCCGCCGGTCCTCCTGATTCAAAATGTTAAAGGTAGAACACGCGGACGTCGTGTCCATATGCTCGACCGCCACGCCATTCGCAGCGAGGAACGCCAGCGTGGCAGGGGCCAGAGGGCGATCGACAAACTCTTCCCACGTGCCAACCACCAAGATCTCAATCGGGGGCTTGACCACCAGCAAGGGCGCCAAGGACTCGGGCGTGATCTCTTCCACCTTCCGCGGCTTCCACAAGAAGCAGGCCGAGGGCAAGGCCAGGATGGACCCCCGGTAGTTGATGTCTCGGACCTCGAAGCCTCCTCCGTCATAGCCCAGCAAGAACGTTCGATCCCTCCCCGTTTCCTCGTCCCCCGACGCTAGAAGATCAAAGCCCTTGCCCAAATCTGCCAGGCCACGTCTTTGCTGCTGCTGGTGTCTTGAGCTCGACGACGAGGAGGACAGGAGGAGGAACGAGGATGATGAGGCGGGCCGTTGCTGCGGCGAAGTGATCATAGAGGGCGGCCTGACCCGTCTTACGAGACGCGGCAACATTGCTTGGCTTGTGCACGTCCTGTTGCCTGTGTATGGGGTGTGGTGGTGGCGATTGTGAGAAAATCGCGCGGCTGACTTTGGCCTAGAAGGGAGGAGGAGGAGGGGGAGAGGAGGCGACGAGCGAAGAAGCTCTCCGTCATGCTTCTTGCGCTTCTTCTTTGCCAGCAGTGGCACATTTACAAGCCGAGGAGGAGGAGGAGGAGGTGGATGAGGAGGCGGTGAGGGACGTGCAGAGAGAGAGCGGGCTAATTGTGCCCAGGCGAAAGCCCTGGCTTGAGAACCCCTTCTCACACGCTCCCCTCGGCCTCCCCTACCCCGGCCTCCCCTTCCTCCCAACAGGCAGCAGCAGCAACATGCATCCTGGCTGCTTCTACAGCAACCAAACTCACACCCCCTTCTTGCCCTCCCCCACCATCCCCACCACAGCCAGGCCGAGGGACTTGGAGTGTTGCCTTAGGGCCGGAGGAAACCATTAGTGACAACGAGAGGTGCGTGAGAGGGAGGGGGGAGAGGGGCAGGGGAGCGCATGCGAGGAGGGCATCTGTGTTTGTGTGCGTGCTGCTGCCAGGAGTGCAGGGCAAGCAACGACGGCTCGTAGCGCCTCTCTCTGTGTGTGCGTGTGTGTGTTGCTATCATGCCAGGAGGAGACGCGACCAACAACTGACCATGGCTTCCTCCTCCCATCCCTCCACCCCATCGAACAAATACACACACACAGCACCAGGCAGCGGGCCCCAACCAAGCGACGCCGCCCGTCCGTAGACGAGGCGGAGGAAGAAACCGAAAGCACCACCACCAACAACAGCCAGAGGAGCAGCAGGAGCAACAGCAGCAGTAGCAGCAGCGGCGGGCCGCAGCCGCTGCCGCCGCCGCCGCCGCCGCCGCCGCCGCCGCCGCCGCCGCCGCCGCCGCCGCCGCCGCCGCCTCCCCCGCAGCCGCAGCACCCGCCGCAGCAACCACCGCAACAACAGCAGCAGCAGCACCACCTTCCCCCCTCATCACCGTTGCCGCCCTTAATAGGTCCCTTGCGGCCTCCTGTTGCTCCACCTCTCCTCCAGCAGCAGCAGCAGCCGCCTGGTCTCCTCCCGCGCCCTCGGACTCATCCCCGTCCCTTGCTTCCAGCGCTAGCGGAGATTTTCGGGGAGGAAAAGGAGGGCGAGGACGAAGAGGACGAGGAAGAGGAAGAGGAGCACTTGGACGAGGAGGAGGAGGAAGAGGAGGAGGAGGAAGAGGAAGACGGCGACGCGATGGACCAGCAGCAAGAGGAGGAGGTGCCACCTAACCCTTTGGGTCTTTTTCAGGTCGTGATTGAGGGCTTGGCGAAGGCGAGCAGCGTTGGGTGGGATAATGCGATTAATGTCATGAGGCTTGCGTATGAGAATTATGATAATCCGGCGACGACTGCTTTTTTGGGGGCTCATTTGGAACAAATCGTTGGCATCCTTTTAGATCAGGTCGCGCATCGGATTGAGCCCCACCATAGGGCATGTGTCGATTCCTCGTTACATTGGGCTCTGCACACGTTGGTGTTGGCGATGGAGAGACAACAGGCCGAGTTTATCCCGACGCTGATTTTGATTTTTAATCGGAAGCGGACTTTCTATAAGAGTCAGGGGGCGGGGGGGTATTGGAATGGAGCTGTGTCGCCGAACGAGGTGAGGGTTAAGTTGGAAGGGGATTTTTTGGAGAGAGGAGGGTTTGATTTGTTGTGTAGAACGATGAGGGGGAAGAAGGTTGGGTGGTTGGGAGCGGAGAATACGAAGGTGTTGCTTCAGGCGGTGGTGGAGGGACGGGAGATGGTTGGGGAGAGGGAGAGGAGGGTGAGGGAGGGTCAGCAGCAGGAGGGGTGGTTGGTTAGGGCGCAGACGATGGCGAGGGCAACTGAGAATGTGTTGGAGGAGGTGGTGGCGTGTTTGAGGGAGCCGCTTGGGAGGGTGGGGGAGGAGGAGTTGAAGAAGGAGCCGGGGTGGTCGATGAGTAATTTAGTAGACTATGTGAAGAGGAAGTTGTGTGAGGCCGAGGAGGAGGGGGACCAGGAGGTGTTGCTGCAGTTTTGGTTAGCATTGGCACATGCTCATATTCGCTCCAGCTCGCTACCATTGAGGTTGTCGGCTTGGGAGCAAATGGGGGAGATCTGCAAGATTGCGAAGGAGAACCGTCCTTATACAAGGAGGTATTTGGTGAAGGGCGCGGGGGTGGAGGGGGTGAATGGGATTTATACCTTTGTTCGCGAGAGGAATAATGCCCCTGAGTATCAGCATAAGGCAGAGGAAGGGAGGGAGGGAGGGGTGCTTTTTACGTTGTTTCGGTGCTCGATGCGGAGTAAGGCGAAGTGGTGGTTTATTAGTGAGGCGGACCCCGCGATGCCGGGCACGGATAAGGACGTCGATTATTACCAACATCGGTCTTTGATTCGCGAGCAGGAGGAAGCGCACCCTGTGGGGTGGCATACAGTCAACACGGGGGGGGGAAAGGGGGTTGACCCTCCGCCTACTTTAGAGAGGCTCGATTCGCAGGTGGAGGTAGGGATGGAGGAAGCCTCGTTGGAGCACCAGGTGGTGCGCTGGGCGCTGGAGAAGAAGATTGTGGAGGAGGAGGTGTTTGGTCCTAGTATGCATAGGGAGGTTGTGGCACGAGCGGGGGGGCTGTTGAAGCTGATGGGGTATATGAAGGGTTTGACGGGAGCTCATTTGGAGAAGATTTGGAAGGCGGGCGTGGGGCAGCCGGAGGCGGAGCTCGTGGAGGAGTGCCATGGGGCGTTGGCGGGGTTGATTCCGCTTTATTTGACCCCGAGTTTGACGAGGCATTTGTTTGAGGGGATCATTCAACGGTCAGTGAGGGAGCAGGGGGCCTTGGGGGAAGCGCTGGCGTTTATTGAGGGGCTGGCCTTGGTGTTGAGGGTGGAGGAATTTGTCTTACTCCACGGAGAGGAAGGGGTGGATTCTCTGTTCGGGTTGTTATGGGAGGTGCTGCAGCATCCGGGGACCAGGGAGAAGCAGCTGCAACAGCAGCAGCAGCAGAAGGGAGGGGTGAAGGTGGTGATGGACTTGTTTGCCCGGGCATTGCAGGCGTTGCCTGGCACGAAGAGACAAGCGGGATTCCTGAAGATGTGTTTGGGGACGATTGAGAAGTCGGCGACGATTACAGCAGGAGGAGGGGTAGGAGGAGGAGGAGGAGGAGGGGGGGAAGGAGGAGGAGCAGCAGCAGCAGTGGTGGGCATGTTGTCCCTCGCCCCGCCTGCTGCTCTTCCGGGGCTGGAGACGGAGGATATGGACCAGCAGCAGCAGCAGCAGCAGCAGCAGCAGCAGCAGCAACTTCAACCACCACAGCCCTCTCCACCCCCAACAGGAGCAGGAGCAGCAGGAGCAGCAGCAGCAGCAGCAGCAGCGTTCGACGAAGAGGAGGCAATCAACGCCTTGCGCATGGCTCAATTCCTCCTTGAGGTCTTCCCCCACTCCGACCTCCCTCCCGCCCTCCAAGTCCTCACCGAACGGCATCACCTCCCGCAACTCCTCTTTAAGGAGCTGCAAGCGTTCAAGCAACGCGCAGCAGCAGCAGCAGCAGCTACCTCTCCCACTGGCTCAGGCGTGGCCCCTCCGCTGCCAATCAGTCCGACAGGAACAGCAGGAGCAGCAGGAGCAGCAGCAGCAGCAGCAGCAGGAGGCCCCTCGGCGTTGCTGTCGGAGCGGATCAAGCTTCGTTTAGATGTGCTTCGAAACGTACATTCTCATTCTGATGCCGTCAAATTAAGTTTTGATCAACTCACTGCCCTATGGGATGTCCTCGACTCCCCCGCCGAAAAAGAACTCTTCCTCCTCTTCCTCTCCGAATGCTGCCGTCCCCTCCCTCCTCCCAAACCTACCACTACCGCTACCCCACCAGCAGCAGCAACAGCAGCAGCAACAGCAACAGCAGCAGCAGCAGCAGCAGCAGCAGCAGCAGCAGCGAAATGGGGGTTGGTACCTTTGGCGTTTTCACCTGAGGTGATGTGGGCGGCTTTTAGAGACATTGTCTGCCAGCGAGCGGATTGGACGGGGTTAGGTGAGCTGGCTTATGGATGCTTCAATATCTATTTTACTGGGTTGAGACAATGCGAGGAGGAGGAGGAGGAGGAGGTGGAGGAAGAGGAAGGGAAGATGGAGGTTGCGCAGCAGCCGGTGGTGGCGGAGAAGGAGGAGGAGGAAGAGGAGGAGGAAGAGAAGAAGGATGGGGAGGAGGCGTTGGTGGGGCCTGTTCTCCCTCCTCCTCCTAGCGCCGAACAGCGGCAGCAGGAGAAAGAGAAGGAGGCGAGGGAGCACGAGGCGACTTTAGCTGTAGGGCTGGACGCGCTGTGGCGTATTGCATCGACGGCCCGCACGCAATCAGTAGCTGAAGCAGCGACCCGGGATCTGCTCTCTGTCTATGGAGATCGAGGAGGAGGAGTAGTGGAGGATGGGGAGGAGGAGGAGGAGGAGGAAGGGAGGGAGGAAGGGAAAGAAGGCGAGGTGGTGACGACGATGGCGGTGGTGGAAGGGCCTCAGCTACCACCCGCCATGCAGGAGCAGCAAGCACAGCAGCAGCAGCAGCAGCAGCAGCGACGACGATCACGGA